>Ga0160423_10004449_pt1 | contig 11516 bp, 9 predicted proteins | sample CRUFie14St8metaG_FD_108191 | JGI IMG/M metagenome (GOLD analysis project Ga0160423, IMG submission 108191) | Marine microbial communities from the Costa Rica Dome - CRUD Field 142mm St8 metaG | ecosystem: Environmental > Aquatic > Marine > Oceanic > Photic zone | place: Costa Rica: the Eastern... | reverse complement strand
CATTTCCAACATTAAATCCAGAAAGCATGTTTGGGTGAGGGCCATCATTTTCGTAACCCTGAAGCGCAATAAACGGATTTCCGTCAGACTCAAAATCACCAAACAAACCATCTCCATTATTATAAAGGTCAAAATCGGCTGCATTAAAAGGTATATAGCCGTTGTAAGTGTCTAATGATGCTGTAGCATCTTCGTTTGTAATACTATTATTCTCATTGTTGTACTGAATATTAAAAGCAGTAACATCGTCAGTGCTAATTGTGTGCTCTCCAACACTAGTAACACTAAGCCCTATACCAGCTTCGAATCCTACGTAAATAGCATCATTAAAATAGTAATCAGCGCCAAACATTAAATTTAAACCAAACTGATTAACGCTTTGCTCATTGTTTAATCTCCAAGTATTCCATTGTGAGATATCATCCATATCATCTATCGTAGTTGGACCCCAGTGCTCCATATAGTCTTTTCGCTTTGACATCATAAAGAAACCCTCAAAACCAAAATAAGGGCTTAGGTTATCAGTGCCGTCAAAGTGCATTTCGTAACCTACGCCTAGACCAAAACCAGTAGTTGAAGTTCCTAAGTGCATTTGTGGGCTACCTTCATCATCACCCACGCCCTCAAACTGCTCACCAGCTTGCATGTAAGTGTAAACATCAGAAGAATTGTTTAGCATAAAAGTTACACGTAGCGCCTTATCGTCGTCAAGGAAGTTACGGTATTTAAGAGACGAACCGTCAATTGGGCTTTCACCAAATGGTGTAAGGTTTACCTCGATGTTGTGCTCACCGCCAAGTTGTTTTTGGGCTTGAGCGCTTGTAAATACTAGCGAAACAAGTGCTAGAGCGAACATTAATTTTTTCATAACCAATTAAATATGTTTCAGATTTCAAGTTGCAATAACGGAAATCATTCGCGTATAAGCGAAAAATTTACCGATAATCATGTAAATGTAGGGTTTTAAAAGCGAGTGCCAACACTTTAATCACAACAAAATCAGCAATTTGCATGTAGAATTTGTTTTACACTAAATTTAAAAAATCACCAACCCATTGAAGACAAGATAAATGAGTATAGAGATTAACTAAAAATACCTCAATACTCTACAGTCATTGAGTAGCTTTAGAGACAATAGTTTGATTCTAAAAATTCTAGCAAAAACGATGTTAAATGTTTTTTATCAGTTTCTGAAACGATAAATATAAACGTGAAAATTAACCCATTCTTTCTTTTCGATAATTTCCAGAATTATCATAACGAATTCTCATTCTACGAAGTTTATTTTTTTGTATTGGAAAGACCACACAATACCTCAAAAAACAGTAATTAATGTAAGAAATAAATGAAGACCCCATGAATAATCTCCTCCTTTTTCAAGAACACATTCAACCCGTTTTTCGTTTTTATCTACAATTCCATATTTTAAAATTATTCGACTGAAAAAAAGATAGTGATAGAATATGTATCAACATAAAATTCCTTACCTACTCAACCGTCAAAGACTTAATGATTCCAACCTCAACTAGATTAAAATATATCCCTACATTAAAATTTGGTTCTAGGGTAACATTAAAAAAAGGAAAAAACTTTAAATTAAAATTACTCGACTGTAACGCTCTTGGCAAGGTTGCGAGGTTGGTCAACATTACACCCTCTTAGCACAGCCATTTTATAGCTCAATAATTGAAGCGGGACAACACTAATGAGAGGTGCAAGGGAGTCACTACACCTTGGGATTTCTATAATGTAATCTGCTAGCTTTGAAACTTCTTTGTCGCCGTCTGTTACTATACCTAGCAGTTTCCCTCCTCTTGCTTTAACCTCTTGAATATTGCTTACAACCTTTTCATAAACATCGTCCATGGGCGCAATGAAGATTACAGGCATGTTGTCGTCGATTAAAGCAATAGGGCCGTGTTTCATGTCTGCAGCAGGGTAACCTTCAGCGTGAATGTAACTTATTTCTTTAAGCTTTAGCGCACCTTCAAGAGCAATCGGAAACTGATACCCCCGGCCTAAATAAAGAGCGTTTTCTGCCTTTGAAAACTGCTCTGCTATTGAGTAGATGTTTTCAGACTGCTTTAATACACGCTCAACTAATTCAGGAATGTTATTGAGCTCTGCTAATAGCCTCGAAAACCGATCTTTTGGGATAATTCCTTTATGTTTTCCAACATGAAGGGCCATCATTGAGAGCACAGCAACTTGTGAAGTAAATGCCTTTGTTGAAGCCACACCTATCTCTGGCCCCGCGTGAGTATAGGCCCCGCTATCTGTTTCTCGAGCGATACTTGAGCCAACAACATTACAAACCCCAAAAACGTGAGCCCCTATAGTTTTTGCCGATTTAATCGCAGCTAGAGTATCAGCGGTTTCTCCGCTTTGTGAGATGGCAACAACAACATCATCAGGACGAATAATGGGGTTTCTATATCTGAACTCAGAAGCATATTCCACCTCTACAGGTATACGAGCAAACTCTTCAAAAAGGTATTCGGCAACAAGACCTGCGTGCCAACTAGTTCCACAACCAAGAATTATAATTCGAGAAGCATTGTTCCACTTATCCCAGTGATCGTCTATTCCCTGCATCTTCAACTCGCCCAATTGATGATTTATCCTTCCTCTTATTGAATCTCTTATAGATTGAGGTTGCTCAAAGATTTCTTTAAGCATAAAATGCTCATAACCACCTTTTTCGATTGACTCAAGTTCAATTTCCAGGGCGTGCACCTCAGGGGTTATAACATCGTTAGAAATAGTGTGGATTTTTAATCCATTCTCCAAATCAAGATTTGCTACTTCTTCGTCTTCTAGGTACACAACATTTTTTGTGTGACTTACAATCGGAGTTGCGTCCGATGCAACATAATACGCCCCGTCCTCGCCTATGCCTATTACTAACGGGCTTGATTTACGAGCCGCTATTAATCTCCCGGGGTTTTCTCTGTCAATTACTACTATAGCGTAAGCTCCTACGACTTGAGATAAAGCTGCCCTAACAGCGTCGAACAGATCAAGGCAGGACGTGTCCATTACCTCTTCTATCAAATGCGCTAACACTTCTGAGTCTGTATCACTTTGCAAATTGTGGCCTCGACACTTTAAAGACTCTTTGATTGCGGCAAAATTCTCAATGATCCCATTGTGAATGATAGCAATTCTGTTTGACGCCCCTCTGTGCGGGTGAGCATTCAAGTCGTTTGGCGGGCCATGAGTAGCCCAACGAGTATGCCCTATACCAATTGTCCCAACAGGATTATCACCATTAATATGAGAAAGAAGGTCTGATACCTTACCCTTTTTTTTATTCAGCACCAAATCTCCATTTGGCTCTACGGTTGCAATTCCAGCACTATCGTATCCGCGATACTCCAATCGCTTTAAACCGTCAATAACTATAGGAAAAGCCGGACTGTGCCCAACATATGCAACAATTCCACACATAAAGCGAAGTTAATTAATGAGAGTAAGTAACTACAAGTTTTGTTGAAGCCTCATCAACACCGGTCCCTTTAAGAACAACACCCTCTAGGCTTTCAGCCGGATTTGTTGGTATAATATAAAGAGATGGGAGGTCTTCAGAAGAGTCAAAAGTTCCAGACGGCCCCATTCCTGAGAAGTAATTAAGCATGTCTTGGATTACACCAGTTAAAATAAAGCTGTATGTATTTTCTGACGAGTTATACTCAGCAAAAACGTTTGTTGGAGTAATGAACACGTCATTTTTTAAACCTAGATACAACACAGCAGGCTTGGGATTAAAACGATCGCTATAAACCTTAACCCCTTCACTCACTTCTTCATCAACTTTTAACACAAGTTCTGCTTTTTGGACAGATCTATCGGGTCCAATGCTATCTTCAAGTGCCTCAAGGCCAGGAATATTCATTTTAAGATTTAGGCCACCACCGCCCATAACATAGAGAAGTTTATCTCCTTCAACATAAGCGCTATCTTCTTCAAATGCATTAAGGCCGTCTAAGGCACTTACATAATTATTGTAAAAAAGGTTTAATCTTAAAGAGTATTCTGAAATCTCAAAATCATAATGAGTTGTGTCTTCATCATTGTGATAGTACAACCTCATCATACTTGCACTTGAATTAATGTTGAATCTTGTTGCTCCGTGACCAGAAGTTGACGAAACGATAATTCCTGGAAAATATTCTAACCAATTATCATTTGAAGAATAAATTTCTGGATTAAGGTCTAATAACGACTGACCAAACCCCGTGTCTAAATCAATTGTTAAGTATGCTGCGGAAGTGTCTGAATCAACAATTGTTTGTTTAACTGGCTGAATTGACACAGAAGGATGAGAAGGCGCTACCAAAGAGCCATGTATAGTTTCTGGCTCATATGACGTGTAGTATATTGAATCCAATACAATAGAATCAACTAGCTGTCGTACTTCTATTTTGTGCTGGCTAAACTCTCCATATCCAACTCCAGTGTGTCTTAATCGTAATTGAATACTATCAGCGATAGGATTATCTCCAAACACTTGATTGGGAGAGCTCAATCTTAACTGGCTTGCAAACAACGCTTGTGTTTCTCCAATTCTTGGATGGAAGACCTTTCCCAGCAAAGCTGTTGAATGCTGCTTACTGTCCAAGGCGGTTTCTCTCACAGTAACTATATCGACATGGAGCGTTTCAGCTCCTAAAGTGAAGAAATCGGAATCAGGTAAATTTTCTAATCCTATTGACGAATCAGGTTTTTTACAACCAATAAGAATCATAGAAGCCACAAGCGTTAGCCAAACAAGATTTTTTATCATGTCGTCGCTTCAGATTCAACACCCAAAACCTGGTCATAAAATGCATTAATTTCTGCTAAGTAACCATCGTTGCCGGGGAAATCAAGAACTGGTACGCCGGCAGATTTTATCTTTTCCATTGTCGCATCGTTTAGCTCATCAGAGCCAACAACCAATGCGTCAGCATGTTCAATCCCTAATGAGTTTATGTTGTCAAACGTTGCTTTCTTGACAGTATTTGCATTTTCTTCGCTTATCCCGTCAATCACAAGCTTTTCAGACATTCTTTTGTCGAGCGAACCCTTATATCCTTCGTCATAAATGCTACAAACAAGCTTGCTGTTTGCAAAATATGGATCGTCAGCATAGTTTGACTTTAGGTAAAGTGGAAGCAGGTTTGCCATCCATCCATGACAGTGTATAACGTCAGGAGCCCAACCAAGCTTTCTTACAGTTTCGAGGACACCTCTTACGAAAAAGATTGACCTAACGTCTGTATCTGCGAATAGCTTGTCATTTGAATCATAAAGCACAGCCTTGCGCTTAAAAAGTTCGTCGTTATCGATGAAATATACCTGCATCCTAGCCGTTGGGATAGATGCAACTTTTATAATTAGAGGATGATCCACATCGTCAATGCTCAGGTTCATACCTGACAACCTGATCACCTCGTGTAATTGGTGACGCCTTTCATTAATCTTACCAAAACGGGGCATAAACACCCTTATCTCACGGCCTTTATCATGTGCTCCTTGTGGAAGGAGGCGAGATAGAGAGCTCATAGGAGTCTCGGGAAGAAAAGGAACCATGTGTTGTGATACGTAGAGTATGCGTGCTTTGCTCATAAAGTTCTTTCTACAGGTTAGTCGAATTGCAAAAGTAGCTATTTTTACGCCTAAATCCAAGAATCCACTAGCGTTTCAGGGCATTTGAGTTGCAAATAAATGAAAATATTTCAAACCACTTTAGAGCTCTCACAATGGCGAAATGAGAGCGAAAACAAATCAATTGGCTTTGTGCCAACCATGGGTGCACTTCACGAAGGACATACATCCTTGTTGAATATTGCAAGATCAAAAAGCGATTTGGTGGTGCTTAGCATTCTTATAAATCCAACTCAATTTGACGACCCTTTAGACTTTGAAAATTATCCTCAAACTCTAGAAGAAGACCTTCAAATAGCCAAAATCACTGGTGTCGATGTAGTTTTCGCTCCAACACCAGAAGACCTATATGGAGGAAAACCCAAAAAAGACAAGGTTGACTGGGGATCAATTACTTCAGATTTTGAGGCAGCATTTAGGCCCGGACATTTTGATGGAGTTGTAGCAGTAGTAGACAGGTTGTTTACAGTGGTTAAACCTCACATGGGATTTTTTGGAGAAAAAGACCTACAGCAATTAGCGGTAATTAAAAAACTCGCGAAAGACAAGCACCCCAAAACACACATCAAATCGTGTCCATTAATACGCGATGAGGAAGGTTTGGCCTTGAGCTCAAGGAACACGAGGTTGAGCGAAGAGGGAAAACAAAGCGCACTTAGCCTATCACAATCTCTTTCACGCATAAAATCGTCGGTAAACGTTAAAGCTCAAATTGAAAAAGAACGAGAGGCACTAAACGACAATATCGACGTTGAATTAGAGTATTTAGAAGGGGTAAACGAGGTTAGCTATAGCAAAAAGGATAGTCCCGAATCGTGGACACATGCGATTATTGCGGCAGAAGTTGAGGGCATTAGGTTGATTGATAATATACGTTTGTAGAAGTTTGGCCTTCATTTCGGAACTTCGCATCAAATAATTTGTTATGCCAGGACCTACTCAAATAATTTTAATACTACTTGTCGTTCTACTTCTTTTCGGTGGTCGAAAGATTCCAGAGCTAATGCGCGGACTAGGACAGGGGATGAAGGAATTCAAGGACGCAACTAAAGACGATTCAGATTCGTCTGGCGATAAGGACGGCAAGTGAGCCTAAGGGGATCGCTTGTTTTAACTATTTGGTTTACAGGAGTCAACGCCTACTCTCAGGCTGATTCCTTGGAGTTCGACTCACTTTTTTCTTGGGAAGAGCAGTGGCTCATTTGGTGTGAGCAAAGCGCTTGCATTAGCACAGACACATCACTGTGGAATGGCGTTGCAGAACCTGGCTTAGAGCTGGATACTGCATCGATGAAGACTAAGCTAGAGATCTTAGATAGATATTCTGAGTTAGATCTTAGGTGGAACCCTGTTGCCCATAGCAGAATTGCCTTCTATGTTAAAAGAAGGAAGCAAGGTCTTGCGACAATGCTTGGTCGTGCACCGCAATATTTTCCATTATTCGAAGAGATTTTAGATAGGGAAGGTTTGCCTTTAGAATTGAAATATTTGTCAGTTGTAGAGAGCGGCCTAAATCCAGAAGCTAGATCTCATGCTGGCGCTAGAGGGCTTTGGCAATTCATGTACTACACTGCTAAATCTGAAGGATTAAGAATTGACAGCTACATAGACGAAAGAAAGGACCCGCGAAGGGCAACAGAAGCTGCTTGCAAGCATCTCAGTAGGCTTTATGACAGATATGATGATTGGTATTTGGCCTTGGCCGCTTATAATTCTGGATCGGGCAACGTAAACAAAGCGATAAGGCGTAGCGGGAAAAAAAACTACTGGGAAGTGAGGCCTTTCCTTCCAAAAGAGACAAGGAATTACGTGCCAAACCTCCTAGCAGTTATTTACTTGATGGAATACCACGCAGAGTACGGAATCACTCCCAAATCGCCCCTTCCGGGATATGCTGGCATTGATACTGTATTGGTTGAAGGCCCTTTAAGATTTGACCAAATTGCAGAGTTTACGACTCTTACAGAAGGGGAGTTAGCGGCCTACAACCCAATATTTAGAAAGAAAATTGTGCCTGGCCCTGGCGAGGTTTGGGCTCTTAATTTGCCATCTTCTTCTATCCCAACTTTCATAGCAAATGAAGATAGTATGAAGGTGTTCAAGCCAGAACTAACCCCAGAAATCAAATATGAGCCCGAGCCGGTTTACTACAGAGTAAAATCTGGCGACGTTTTAGGTACTATCGCGCAGAGACATGGCGTTTCGGTAAAACATTTGCAGGAGTGGAATGGTCTTAGCGGGACTACTATCAGAGTTGGCCAACGCCTTATCATCCACGGCGACCCAAGTAAATTATAAATGAGGAAACATCTTTTAATACTACTAATTGGCCTTATGGGCTGTTGGAGCCAAGAGGGAGCAAGAGCGCCACTTCCTGGCACTGTTGGGCCTAGGGGAGAGGTTTTGGTGGTGTGTTCTGACGAGGTTTGGGCTGGCGAAGTGGGCGACTCTTTGAGGAGCGTATTACAGAGGCCATACCCAGTGCTACCCCAAATGTATATGGAAAACTACGAGCCTATGTTTGACATAGTCAGAAAACCGCTTGAGGAGTTTAATAAATTTTGGAAGCCACATAGAAATGTGATCATCATAGATATCGCTGATAGAAAGGACAGCCAAATCCCGTCCTTTAAATTTTACAAGGCCAAATATGCAATGGGCCAAACCTACGCCGAAGGAAAGGCAACAAACCAGCACGACCTCGCCTTGCTTATTTCTGAAAGAGCACAAGAGTTAGAGGCCCACATACATTCGAAAGAGGTAAAGAGGTCGGCAGGAGTAAGCAAACTTTCTACAGATGAGGCTGTCCAAAGAGATATCCTTCAAGCTACGGGAATAAATATGATAGTGCCTAAAGGCAGTTATGCTGTGGAGTTGGATTCGGGCTTTGTTTGGCTCGACAGGCAGCAAACAAGACTAAAGGGCAGTAACAACCATGACGTTCAACAAGGGATTTTAATTCATTCAGAGCCTTATATTGGTCCAGAACAGTTTTCGCTAAAATACTTGCTCGACAGAAGGGATGCGGTAACTGCTACAAGAGTTCACGGACCCACAGAAGGCAGTTTTATGTCAGTAGAACGACGCATGCTTCCCACTTATGAAGAGATAAGCTTTAACGGAGAAATTGCAGCAGAAATTAGAGGCCTCTGGAGAATGGAAAACGATTTTATGGGCGGCCCATTTTACAGTCTTACTATGTACGATGAAGCGAGCTCTTCTTTAATTACGGTTGAGGGATACACCTACGCCCCTTATTTTGACAAAAGGGAGTATATGAGGGAGATAGAAGGACTAGTAAAATCTTGCTCTATACGCAGGTAGTTATTTTACAACAAACTTCTTGCTTCCTAATACTTTGCGTCCCTCCATTAATGCCGCGATATAGCTGCCTGAAGGAAGGTCAACAACGCGGATTTTCTCTCTAACGGCTGAGCTTACTCGCTTTACACAACGTCCAGAAGAATCGTATATACTTATTGCATCAACCTCAGCTTCTACAGGCCAGTCTAGACTAATGAATATCGAAGCAGGTGTGGGGTAGATGGTGAAATCAAATTCTTGAGCAACATCTTCTATGTTTAAAGATATATCGCCATTCGCAAAAGTGTATTGGCCTTTTCTAAGGCTACTTACTTTAAATGTTCCTGTTCCATTTGTCATTGCACCCGCTTGCCAGGTATAATCAGGGTATTGCTCCCATGGAGAATCGGAATCAGGTCTCCATGCTAGGAATCCATTTTCTTCCGTATTTCCAAATAAATCCCAATCTAATTCGTCAGAATCTACCCCAACATAATTGAATCGCGCGTCTAAGGTTAGAGCGTCTGTTCCTTCAATTCCATCCTCCCAAGTTCCGTCTACAGTCCAAAAGTGAGACCCACTTACTTCTTCAATATAAAAGTCTAGAGGATTTTGATCGGGTGCAGCCCAATGGTGCTCTAAACGTACAAGGACACTGTCGGTAATAGCATCACAACCCATTCTCATATCAACCCAAGGCATAGTGCTAAGGCCAGTAGTTTCTGTAATTGCAACTGTCACATCAAGCCTACCCTGGTTTAGCCTTCCGTCTGCATTGAGGGCGATTAAAACAAATGGGTCGTCATGTTCAATTACAGCAACATCGTACTCACCACTTAGCCTAAACTCTTCAAATGAGGTGTTCCAATCTTCGTACCACAAATAAATTTCTATAGGTTCGTTGTTATGGAAATCACTGCAAGCGCGGAGTTTTTGATTTAGGTAAACGGAGGTTTCAAAGCCACTAGCTGCATCTCCTATGGTAGAAGTAGAGTCAATAATCCAAGTAGAGAAACCCGGCTGGAAAACTTGAGCGTCAAAGAAGGACTGGACATCCATTTCAGAATAATCTTCCAATGCTTCGATGAACATATCTGGGTCCATGTAAGAATCCCAATATTCAGACAGCACCGCTTGGCAAGCGTTTCTATACATATCATCACCTAAATACGCCCTTAAGTTGTGATGTATTGAAGCGCCCTTGTAGTATGTGTGCCTTCCGTAAATTTCTTCGTCAGGCATAGGCGAAAGCGCATGGTGCCCATTGTCCTGAATGTGACATTCTTCAAGGACAAACTGCTGATTATCCTTTATAAATTCAACCATAGCTTCATGGCCATTTTTCCATTCTTCAAAGAGAGTGTTAGTGTATTCTGCACCACCCTCTTTGAGCCACATGTGATTGTGAATGTATGGCGCAACAATATTCCCCCACCACTGATGTCCTAACTCGTGAGTTAGGAGGTCACTATTAGAAGTAACAGACTCCCCAATCATGTATTTAGGGTAGGCAATATTTGTTGGGATTTCTAGGGCGCCTTCTGTAGTTAGCACATATCCCACCCTTTCCCATGCATAGGGCCCATACCAGTACTCACACGCATCAATGGCATATCCCAAATCCTGAAACTTATTTACCATTTGGTTTATGTCTTCAGGCTTGGCGGTTAGCCTGACAGGGATATCCCCATACTCACTAGTGTACACGTAATTGCTATCAACATAGTTTGAAACGGCAAAGGCCGCTTGGTGTGTTGTAATTGGATGCTCTAGGGTAAAGCTTCTCGTTAACGTGTCGCCGTCTTCCAGGGTTTCGCCTAAGAATGTTCCCTGAAGGTGAGCCTTACGCCCCCCAGCAGACCTAACGTTCCATGTGTATGTAGCGCGCTCGACAAAGTTGTCAAAACAAGGGTGCCAAACCTTCCCAAAATTTGGAGGAATGGTAGTAAGCCCAATCCCCATGTGGTAGATATAGTTTGAAGCAAAATATACGCCTCCCCAATACGGATCACCTTCGGGATTACCAGAGTAGAATATATCTATTTCATGCGAATCGCCCTCGTTGAAAACCCCGCCTGGAGCATCAAGCCAGACCTCACCTCCAATGTGATCAAAAGCAGACTCAGCGCCGTCAATCAAAACGGAATCAACTGTCATTTCAATAAGATCAAATCTTACAGACTCTGCTCCGCTTTCAATGACGTTCAAGTTAATTCCACAACGGGCTTCCACGTATTGATTTGTGTATTGCGTAACGTCTAAATCGACATTGTAGTGAACAATGTCAAACGTATCACTACGAGCGATTGAAGGCTCCATGTCGTAGTTCTGTATTATTTTCTTACCAAAATGCTCATGTCCCGGTACATCAGTATACTTACATCCAATAGGCTTATAAATACGTGGTTTAGAGGTGTAATCCTTTAAATTCTTGTGAAGTGTTTGGGCTGAAGAGTAAGAAAAAGAGCCTGACATGATAAATATCAGGAAAGCGAGGGTAATTCGTTGCATACTCACAAAGTACAACGGACATTTGCACTATGAAAAATTTATCTGCTGCTGCT
>Ga0160423_10004448_pt1 | contig 11516 bp, 13 predicted proteins | sample CRUFie14St8metaG_FD_108191 | JGI IMG/M metagenome (GOLD analysis project Ga0160423, IMG submission 108191) | Marine microbial communities from the Costa Rica Dome - CRUD Field 142mm St8 metaG | ecosystem: Environmental > Aquatic > Marine > Oceanic > Photic zone | place: Costa Rica: the Eastern... | reverse complement strand
GTTGGGCACAGTAATAGTGAAAGCAATATTTCAGATTATCAAAAGATAGGGAATGATATTGTACTCTTTTATACTCTTGAAAATGGGGCTATTATTAAGAGAAACAACTTGGGGAACATAGGTTTAGATTCTGGGAATGATTTAGTTTATGATCATAATGGGAGGCTGATTGTAGTGGGCTCTATAGAAAATATTTCGGGAGGAACTTTAAAAAGAGAAAGCAATAAAAATATTTTTGTTGCTACTTGGCATTAAAAGACCTGATTAGAATATTGGTTAAATCAATGACTAGCAAAGAGAAATCAAGAGAATTCCATTATATTTGTAAAAAAAATATTAATAATATTTTTTAATATGATAAAAGTTGCAGAAACAGCTAAAAATAAAGTCTCTCTTCTAATGAAAGAAGAGGGTTTTGATCCCACTAGCGACTATGTTCGTGTAGGAGTGAAAAGTGGAGGCTGTTCGGGGCTATCTTATGAATTAAAGTTCGATAAAACTCTTCATGACGGAGATAAAATCTTCGAAGATAATCATGTAAAAATATTAGTTGATAAAAAAAGTCTTTTATACTTAGTAGGGACAACTTTAGAATACTCAGGAGGTTTAAATGGGAAAGGATTCGTGTTTAATAATCCTAATGCACAGAGAACTTGTGGTTGTGGTGAAAGTTTTTCACTCTAAAATAAAAAAATGGCATACACTGAAGAAGAATTAAAAAAAGAATTAGAAACCAAAGAGTATGAATATGGTTTCGTAACAGATATTGAGTCAGAAACGTTTCCTACTGGACTTAATGAAAAAATTATTAGGGATATTTCAGAAAAAAAGGGAGAACCTAATTGGATGACAAATTGGCGTTTGGAAGCCTATTCTAATTTTATGGAAATGGAAGAACCAGATTGGGCTAATGTGAAATATAAAAAACCTAATTTACAAGAAATATCATACTATTCGGCTCCTAAAAAAAAACCTAAATACGAAAGCCTTGAAGAGGTAGATCCAGAATTATTAAAAACTTTTGATAAACTTGGAATTTCATTAGAGGAGCAAAAGAAACTTGCTGGTGTTGCGGTTGACATAGTTATGGATTCTGTATCTGTAGCGACAACGTTTAAAGAGACGTTAGCTGAAAAAGGAATTATTTTTTGTTCTATTTCAGAAGCTATTCAAAAACATCCAGAATTAGTAAAAAAATATATTGGGACAGTTATTCCTCCGAAAGACAATTATTACGCAGCACTAAATAGTGCAGTATTTACAGATGGCTCATTTTGTTACATTCCCAAGGGAGTTAAATGCCCTATGGAATTATCCACCTATTTCAGAATAAATCAAGCTGGAACGGGACAATTTGAACGTACACTAGTTATTGCTGATAAGTCTAGTTATGTGAGCTATCTAGAGGGTTGTACAGCTCCTTCTAGAGACGAAAATCAATTACATGCTGCGGTAGTAGAACTAATTGCTTTGGATGACTCTGAAATAAAGTATTCAACAGTTCAAAATTGGTATCCAGGAGATAAAAAAGGTAAAGGAGGGGTGTTTAATTTTGTTACTAAACGGGGAATTTGTCATACAAGAGCAAAAATCTCATGGACACAAGTTGAAACAGGTTCAGCAGTAACCTGGAAATACCCATCATGTATTTTAAAAGGAGACAACTCTATAGGAGAATTTTATTCAATTGCAGTTACAAATAACTTTCAGCAAGCTGACACTGGAACAAAGATGATACATATTGGAAAAAATACAAGAAGCACTATAATTTCTAAAGGTATTTCTGCTGGGAAGTCTCAAAACAGTTATCGCGGACTAGTACAAGTTGCTTCACGTGCTAAAAACACAAGAAACTTTTCACAATGTGATTCGTTATTAATGGGTAATAATTGTGGAGCTCATACCTTTCCATACATAGAGGCGAAAAATAACACAGCACAAATAGAGCATGAAGCAACTACCAGCAAAATTGGTGAAGACCAAATTTTTTATTGTAATCAAAGGGGTATTGATACTGAAAAAGCCATAGCTCTTATTGTAAATGGATTTAGTAAAGAGGTTTTAAATAAACTTCCAATGGAATTTGCTGTAGAAGCTCAAAAACTTTTAGAAATTTCCCTTGAAGGATCAGTGGGATAAAAAACAAGAAATGTTAACAATTGAAAATTTACACGCCCAAGTAGAGGGCAGGGCAATATTAAAAGGTATTGATTTAGATGTTAAGGCTGGAGAGGTTCATGCTATTATGGGACCTAATGGTTCAGGGAAAAGTACTTTATCTTCAGTAGTTGCGGGTAATGAAGATTATGAGGTTACTAAAGGTAAAATTTTATTAAAAGGTAAAGATTTGGCTGAATTTAATCCAGAAGAAAGAGCTCATTTAGGTGTTTTTCTTTCTTTTCAGTATCCTGTGGAAATTCCTGGAGTCACTGTTACAAATTTTATTAAAACAGCCATTAATGCTAATAGAAAAGCTCAAGGAATGGATGAAATACCTGCCAGTGAATTATTAAAAAAAATTCGTGAAAAATCAAAAATGTTGGGAATTGACTCTAAATTTTTATCGAGATCATTAAATGAAGGTTTTTCAGGAGGAGAGAAAAAAAGAAATGAAATTTTTCAGATGGCTATGTTAGAGCCATCACTTGCCATATTAGATGAGACAGACTCAGGATTAGATATAGATGCTCTAAAAATAGTAGCTAATGGAGTAAATAAACTTAAGGGTAAAAGCAATGCAGTTGTCGTAATTACTCATTATCAAAGATTACTAGAATATATTGTACCAGATTTTGTACACGTACTTTTTGATGGTAAAATAGTCAAATCCGGAACTAAAGAATTAGCTCACGAACTTGAGGCTAAAGGATATGATTGGATAAAAGAATTAGCCTAAAATGGAGTTTAAAGAGAAATTAATATCATCACATTTGGCATTTGAAGAGGATCTTGACTTGTTTGACACCGTTCATGAGACAAGAGCGAATGCTTTAAAAATTTTTGAAAAAAAAGGTTTCCCGTCTAAAAGAGATGAAGCTTGGAAATACACTTCCTTAGATTCTTTGATCAATCAAGATTATTCTCTTTTTCCTAAGTCTGAAATTAGTATAGAATTAAAAGAAGTAAAAAAGTATTTTCTTTATGACACAGACACTTACAAAATTATTTTTATTGATGGTGTTTATAGCCCTTTTTTGTCGAATACAACACACGATGGGTTAGATGTATGTTTAATGTCAGCAGCTTTATCTAAACCAAAATATAGAAAAATTATTGACAATTATTTCAATAAGATTTTACCAAATGAGGATAGTTTAACAGCATTAAATACTTCTTATGCCAAAGAGGGAGCATTTATTAATATCCCAAAGAATACTATTGCTGAAAAACCAGTAGAGATTATCCATTTTTCATCTGGTAAAGAAGAATCTTTATGGCTTCAACCAAGAAATTTAATTGTATTAGACAGAAACTCTCAAGTTCAGATTATAGAACGTCACCAAAGTCTAAAAACACATCCAGTAGTTACAAATAGTGTCACAGAAATTTATCTACATAACGATGCTTTTTTAGATTATTATAAGCTGCAAAACGATCTTACTTCTGCATCTCTTATTGATAATACTTTTATTCAACAAGAAAAAAATAGTCATGCAAGTGTACATACTTTTTCATTAGGGGGTAAGTTGATTAGAAACAATTTAAAATTTTTTCACAGAGGAGAAAATATACTTTCAACATTGAAAGGAGTTACTATTTTAGAAGGCAAACAACATGTAGACCATTCAACCTTAGTGCATCACTCTAAACCAAATTGTGAAAGTCACCAAGATTATAAGGGTATATTTTCAGAACGTTCAGAGGGAGTTTTTAATGGTCAAATTTTAGTAGATAAAATAGCACAAAAAACAAATGCTTTCCAACAAAATAATAATATACTTCTCGATGACAAGGCAACAATAAATAGTAAACCTCAATTAGAAATATTTGCTGACGATGTAAAGTGCTCGCACGGTTGTACAATTGGGCAAATGGATGAAGAAGCATTATTTTATTTAAGAACTAGGGGGATCCCTAAAAAAGAAGCAAAAGCTTTAATGACTTATGCTTTTGCAAATAATGTCCTTGAAAGTGTAAAACTTCCTTCACTGAAAAAAAGGATAAATGGTCAAATCGCAAACAAACTTGGAGTTAATCTTGGATTTGAACTTTAATGATTGATGTAAATAAAATAAGAAAAGATTTCCCCATACTTAAAAGAAAAGTTAATGGACAGGACCTTATTTATTTTGACAATGCAGCAACCTCTCAAACTCCATTGCAGGTAATTGAAGTAATTACTGATTATTATTCTAGGTTAAATGCTAACATTCATAGAGGAGTACACCAACTTAGTCAAGAGGCAACTGATGCTTACGAAGAAGCTCGTATCAAAATTCAAAAACATTTTAATGCTGCAGAAGCTTATGAAATCATTTTTACAGCTGGCACAACAGAAAGTATAAACTTATTAGCGTCTGGTTATAATTCATTATTAAAACCGGGTGATGAACTTATTATTTCTGCTTTGGAACATCACTCGAATATAGTGCCCTGGCAGATGCTTTGTGAAAAAACAGGGGCTATACTAAAGGTAATTCCAATGACATTAAATGGCTCTTTAGATATAGAAAGTTATCATAGCCTTTTAAATTCAAAAACCAAACTGATTTTTGTAAACCATGTATCAAATGCGTTAGGAACAATTAATCCTATTAAAGAAATTATAAATGAAGCGCATACTTATGGTGCAAAAGTTTTAATTGATGGAGCCCAAGCTTGTCCACACATAAAAACTGATGTTCAAGAACTTAATGTCGATTATTATGTTACATCAGCTCACAAACTATGTGGCCCGACTGGTGTTGGTATGTTATATGGGAAAAAGGAACTATTGAGAGCCCTTCCTCCATATCAGGGAGGAGGTGAAATGATTGCTTCTGTAACTTTTGAAAAAACCACATATGCAGGTCTACCTCATAAGTTTGAAGCAGGCACACCTAACATTTGCGGAGGAATTGCATTTGGTGCCGCTTTAGATTATATGAATAATCTAGGATTTGATGTTATATCTAAGTATGAGGCTGAACTTTTAGCATATGCAACTAATAGCCTAAAAAAAATAGAAGGGATTAAAATATATGGAGAAGGACTCGATAAAACAGCTGTTATTTCTTTTAATATTGGTGATATACACCCCTACGACTTAGGAAGTATACTTAATCAAATGGGAATCGCAGTTCGGACAGGACATCACTGTGCTCAACCTATAATGGATTTTTATGAAATACCAGGTACTGTAAGAGCTTCTTTCTCATTCTATAATACTTTTGAAGAAATAGATATAATGATAACTGCCTTAAAAAAAGCAGTTCTTATGTTACAATAAAAATTATAATTTTAAGTGTGAGTTCAATCCAACAAATACAAAAAGAAATTATTGAAGAGTTTTCCCTCTTTGATGATTGGACACAACGTTATGAGTATATGATTGATCTAGGAAAGTCATTGCCGCTTATTGATGAAAAATATAAAAATGATAAATTTATAATAAAAGGATGTCAAAGTAAAGTTTGGGTCAATGCTGAACTGGAAAACAAAGTAATAAAATTTACTGCAGATAGTGACGCAATTATTACTAAAGGAATTATAGCAATATTAATTCGTGTTTTTTCAAATCAGTCACCAAAAGATATTATTAAAGCAAATACAGATTTCATAGATCAATTAGGATTAAAAGAGCATTTATCACCTACTCGTGCTAATGGACTAGTATCTATGATAAAACAAATTAAAATGTATGCATTAGCATTTCAAACTAAAATAAGTTAAAAAATGTCAGAATTAATGGACACAAAAAATCTGGGAGATAAAATTGTTGATGTGTTGAAAACTATATTTGATCCAGAAATCCCAGTTGATATATACGAATTAGGACTGATTTATGATGTTTTTGTAAATGAAGACAATGAAGTTAAAATTTTGATGACATTAACTACTCCAAATTGTCCAGTTGCAGAAACTTTACCAATGGAAGTTGAAGAAAAAGTAAAGTCTTTGGATGAGGTTTCTTCTGCTGAAGTAGAAATTACTTTCGATCCCCCCTGGACAAAAGATTTAATGAGTGAGGAAGCAAAACTAGAACTAGGAATGTTATAATTATGAAAGAATCTATAGTCAATAAAGTTGCTAAAAGTCCAATAGTTACAATTGATTTGGAGGATTTCAAAACAGAAGGAATAAAAACATTTGTAGATATCGCTCAGTGGTTAGATGAGGGATTAGTGCTTAGAGAAAAAGAATTTAGAAATTTATTAAAAAACCATGACTGGTCACAATATACAAATCAATATGTTGCTTTAGGATGCTCTTCTGAAATAATACTTCCAGCATGGACAACCCTTTTAGTTACTTCTTATCTAAGTCAACATGCAAAAACAGTTGTTTTAGGGAGTATTATAGATTTAGAAAAAAATCTTTTTTTTGATAAAATAAAAGGCCTTGATTTAAAACCATTCGAAAATAAACCCGTAATTATTAAAGGTTGTTCTGATATGACAATTCCAGAGGATGCATATATTCAGTTATTACAACGTTTACAAACAGTAGCTAAAAGTTTATTTTATGGAGAAGCTTGTTCTTCCGTACCTTTATGGAAGTTAAAAAACTAAAGTGAATTCATCTAGCACTAAAATTTTAATTATTTCATATTACTGGCCTCCTTCGGGAGGTTCCGGTGTTCAAAGGTGGATGTATTTTGCAAAATATTTAAAGGAACTAAATTATGAGCCTATTGTAATCACTGTAGATGAAAATCAAGCTTCATATCCTGTTTTAGACACTAGTTTGGTAAATGAAGTAAAAGAAATTAGGGTGATCAAAACCAGTACTTGTGAACCATTAAAATTATATTCTAGATTAATTTCAAGAGACCCTAATGTTGGAATTCCCCAAGGAGAGTTAAATACAAAGAGTTTTTTTGGAAAGGTCGCTGCTTATATTCGAGGCAATTTTTTTATTCCTGATGCCCGAAAGGGTTGGATCCCATTTGTATTAGAAGCTGCAAATAAAATATTACAAGAGGAGAAAATATCATTCTTAATTACAACAGGTCCTCCTCATTCTTCACATTTATCAGGAACGAAACTAAAGGATAAGTTTAACCTCAATTGGTGGGTTGATTTCCGAGATCCATGGGGAGAAGTATTTTATAATAAGCAAATGTTTCGATCTAAAAAAAGCATTAATAAAGATGCTCAATTAGAAAAAATTGTTCTTGAAAAAGCAAGTGGAGTCATCACAACTATCGGAGGTGATTTTCATAAAAAACTACTTAGAAAAAACCCTCAACAAAAAATAATCAGCATACCAAATGGGTTTGACGAGGAATTAATATTTAAAACAAAATCTGCACCTAAGAAAAAAGGGTTTCATATTGTATATACAGGATTATTAACTCAAAATCAATCATATTTAAATTTGTTAGAAATTATTAATGAGTTTTCAAAAAATTATGAAATAAATTTTTCAATTGCTGGAAATATTAAGCCTACAATAATTTCAGAAATTAAAAATACACTATGCAATGTGAATGTGGATTTCTTAGGTTATATATCTCACGAGAACTCGATCGCTCTTATAAAAAGTGCTGATTTACTTCTTAATTTTATTTTTAAAGGTGGAGAATCAGATATGATTTCAGGAAAACTTTTAGAATATATGGCAACTGAAGTGCCAATTATTTCAACAGGAGATCCAAATTCTGAAGCAGCACGTTTTTTAAACAGTGGGAGTCATGCTTGGATGGTTAGTGAACATAATACTTCAATTATAAAAAAACATTTAAAAGATCTATTAGACCAAAATATAAAGCGAACTAACAAGACACCTAATTTAGAAAGTTGGAGTAGACGAAAGCTAACTCAACGTCTAATAAAAGAAGTATTAAATTAAAATCTAGATATATAATTTTTTTTCTAAAATTGAATAACAAACATTTTCAGGAACTAAGTTCCTTATACTCTTTTTATTTTTTATTTTATTTCTTATGTCAGTAGAAGAGGCATCTATTAAAGGTGCATTCATCCAATAAATTTTTGGATGATTTATGAAATAGTTAGGAATTGGGCCTGATATTTTTCTTGGATATATGTATAATTCATGATTTTCTAAAATTTCATTGTAAGCTTTCCAGTTTTGAAAGTTCACAATGTTATCTGCCCCGAGAAGAAGAATAAATTTATTATCCGGATATTGTTTTTTTAATTCTCTCAATGTTAGAAATGTATAATTAGGTTTTGGAAGCTCAAATTCTATTGTATTAATTTTAACTTTAGAGTTCCCTTCTAATGCTATGGATATTAATTCTAATCGTGAAGAACTGGATTGAATTTCAGTCTTTTTTTTAAACGGGCTTTGTGGGGTTAATATTAACCAGATAAATTCTAGATCTGAATTTTTTATAAAAAAATTAATGAGTTCTAAATGCCCCTTGTGTATGGGGTCAAAAGTACCAAAAAATAAACCTATCTTTTGCATATCTCAAAGTTAGATAAATCATCTAGGTTTTATAAACTGCTTTACTAAATTTACGGATTTTTTTTTAGCCTCATTCATATTATCATTAATTAATATAACATCAAAATTTTTTGAAAAACTTAACTCCTCAGCAGACTTGTTCAATCTTTGTTGAATTTTTTCTTCATTTTCTGTTGCTCTTTTTCTAAGTCTAATTTCTAATTCTTTGATTGAAGGAGGTTGAACAAAAATAGATAAAGTATTTTCCGGAAATTTTTTTTTAATATTTAATCCTCCCTCAACATCTACATCAAATAAAACATGTTTTCCTTCTTTCCAAAGTCTTTTAATTTCAGAATTTAAAGTACCATAATAAGTTCCCTCATAAACCTCTTCATACTCTATAAAAGCGTTTTCGTTAATTTTTTTGTTGAAACTTTCTTTACTCAAAAAATAATAATCTTTCCCATTTTTCTCACTTCCCCTTGGGGCTCTTGATGTTGCTGAAATAGAAAATCCCAAAGGTAGATCTTGTTTTAGAAGATGATTTACAAGGGTGGTTTTACCGCTACCAGAGGGAGCTGAAAATACGATAAGTTTACCTTTTTTCATTTCAGAGGACGTTTAATAACTGCTCCTTTATTTTTTCAAGTTCATCCTTCATTTGAACAACAATTTTTTGTAGATCAGCATGGTTAGCTTTGGATCCGATAGTATTTATTTCTCTACCCATCTCTTGAGCTATAAATCCAAGTTTTTTTCCATTTGGTGAGTTATTATCCATTACTTGATTAAAATAGTTAATATGATTTTCCAATCGAACTTTTTCCTCAGTTATATCAAATTTTTCAAGATAGAAAATCAGTTCCTGCTCAAACCGATTGTTATCAATTTCAATGTTTACTTCATTTAAGGCAATTCTTAGTTTTTTTTCAATTTTTGACTTTCTTGTAGGATCAATTTTAATTATTGATTTAAGATATTTATCAATTAGGGTTAGTCTAAACTCTAAATCTTTTTTTAGGACTGACCCTTCATTTTTCCTAAAATCATTTATGTCTTCAATGACTTCTTCAAAAAGTGTTAAAATTACCTTCTTTTCTTTTGAGTCTGCTGATCCTTTTTGTACAGACAAAGCTTCAGGTAACTTCATTGCTAAGGATAAACTTTCACTATCTGATACGTCAGCAATATCCTTTAATTGATTCATATATGCTTTGACTATACTTTTATTAATATTTGCGGGAGAAATTTCACCATTAAACTCTATAAAGACGTTAATATCTATTTTACCCCTGTGCATTTTATTAATGAACATTTTACGGATTTCGGGATCTAATTCTCTTAGATAAGATGGTGTCCTTAGATTGATATCAGCATTCTTAGAGTTTAAAGAACGTACTTCAACATTAATATTTTTGTCCTTAAATTGAGCTTCTTTTTTTCCAAAACCCGTCATGGACATTATCATAAGCTGCTATTTAAAGTTTTCGAATTTTTATGTTTCTAAATGAAACTTTATTTCCATGATCTTGAAGTCCAATTTTCCCTGATCTCAGTCTTGCAAAGCGATCAAATTCACATTTATCATTAAATTTTGAATTAGAAACTAATTCATTCCATTTTTCACCTCTCAAAGGGAATTCTACAATCTTTGTTCCGTTAAGAACTACGCTTCCTTGATTTTTATTATGATCAATAGTTAATAAAACATGATTCCATTCTCCAGCAGGTTTACATACGTCTTTTGATGGTTGAACAAGATCGTAAAGCGCACCAGCTTGGTGAAACTTTGGATTGGCTTTTGCATCTGGGTGACGGTCGTTATCTAGAACTTGTATCTCTGGTCCAGTAGAATAAGGTTTATTTAAATTTTCACCTTCTTGAACTCCCCAAAAAATTCCACTATTTCCACCCTCTGAAATATTCCACTCTATTGAAAGTTGAAAATTTTTAAATATTTTATCTGTTACAAGATCGTGCACATAGTCACCTTGTGGAATAAGATCAGGATCAAAACTAAGTACTCCTTTTTTAGCAGTCCAAATGGGTTTAACTCCTTTACGATTGAATCTGTGCCATCCATCAAGAGTTTTACCATCAAAAAGTGATTCCCAATCACCATCTGAATTTGAAATATTATTTGGGATTAAAACTGTACTTCCAAGAAATAAGATTGATATTGATAGTAGAATAAAAATTTTGTTCATTTTCAATTTATTTAAAGATTAAGTATATTTTTTAGGAATTGTTCGTCAATATTTCCTCCAGCGAAGTCATCGAAAGTTTTTTGTGTTGCTTCAATAATATGATTTTTGATAAAAGGAGCTCCTTCTCTAGCTCCTTGTTCAGGACTCTTGATACAGCACTCCCATTCCATAACAGCCCAAACATCACAACCGTACTCTGTTAGTTTTGTAAAGATGGTTTTAAAGTCAATTTGTCCATCTCCTGGAGAACGATATCTACCCGCTCTGTCTATCCAATCACCATAGCCTCCAAAAGCACCTTTTTTCCCATTTGGTTTAAATTCTGAATCTTTAACATGAAACGACTTGATAAACTGGTGATAGTGATCAATATATTTTAAATAGTCTAATTGTTGAAGAACAAAATGGCTAGGATCATATAAAATATTAACCCGCTTATGATTATTTGTAGCTTCAAGGAAACGTTCAAAAGTTACACCATCGTGAAGATCTTCACCAGGATGTATTTCATAACAAACATCAACTCCATTTTCATCATATACATCTAATATAGGTTTCCACCGTTTTGCTAATTCAGAAAAACCTAATTCAACTAATCCTTCTGGGCGTTGTGGCCAAGGATGCCATGTATGCCACAAAAGTGCTCCAGAAAAAGTAGCGTGTGTATTTAATCCTAAATTTTTACTTGCCCTTGCAGCTTTTTTCATTGTTTCAACAGCCCACTCAGTTCTTGCTTTAGGATTATTTTTT
>Ga0160423_10004447_pt1 | contig 11517 bp, 14 predicted proteins | sample CRUFie14St8metaG_FD_108191 | JGI IMG/M metagenome (GOLD analysis project Ga0160423, IMG submission 108191) | Marine microbial communities from the Costa Rica Dome - CRUD Field 142mm St8 metaG | ecosystem: Environmental > Aquatic > Marine > Oceanic > Photic zone | place: Costa Rica: the Eastern... | reverse complement strand
TGATAATTTTCAAAATTATCACTCCCAAATTGAGGGAAAAATTTGATAATTTTTATTTTTAAAATTTTATAAAAATTGTGAAATATTTTTCTCAGAAAACTTTTGTAAAAATCTTAACTTTTTGAGAAATCAAAAAATGAGGGAGTTTTTTTGATATTTTTTTTTTTTAAAAAAACAGGTTTTACTGTATTTTATGTAATAATATTTTGTTAAAATTGAAATTTAAAATTTGATAATTTTGAAAATTATCACTCTTAAATTGAGGGAAAAATTTGATAATTTTTATTTTATAAAATTTTAAAATAATATGTAATATTTAATTTAAAAAAAAATATTATATTATATGAAATTTAAAACTTGTAATAATTTTCTAAAATTTGAATTTAATAATAATATTTTAATGTTAACAGTTAATAAATCTCAACCAACTGATGAAGAATGGAAAAATTCAATAAAAGTTATTAAAAATATTTATAAATTAGCAGAGGAAAAAAATATAATTTTTTCTATAATTTTTGATTTAAGATTAATGGGTATTTTATCATTTGAAAAAATAAATGAATGGGGAAACTTATTTATAGAATATAAAGATAAAACAAAAAAATATGTAAAATGTAGTAGTATAATTACAGATAGTTTTATAATAAAAAATACATTAAATTTATTTTTCAATATTTATACAACTGTTAAACCAATGAGAATAGTTAATAATTTAGAAGAATCATATGATTTTATTGATAATTTATAACAAAATGATATTTTTTTATAATTTTTAATATTAATTATGAAAGAAGAAGACAGAAGTCATGAACTTTGGTAGCTTTATGGACATAGTAAACCAAAAAAATATAAAGATATAACAGGAAAATGCTTATATTTTCCAAAAGAAAAATGCTTACATTATTTAACAAAAAAGTTATAAATTAATTATTGATAAGTCAAAAAAACCAGATCTAATTGATAAAATTATTAATTATGAAATTAATAATGGTATAATTGATAATTGATAATTTATATAAATCAAAACAAGTTAAAAAAAATATGAATGAAATTCTTGAAGATTTATAAAATAAATTAATTTAAAATATCCCAGTTTAATTTATATGCAATTATTAACCCCACCTGTTTGTTTTTTATTACTTTTAAATTTTTTATCGTAATTTTTCAATATTTTCTTTTCATCTGGTTCTAGTTCTTTATGCCCCCACCTAAGTTGTGTTCGATGCAGAAGTTCTCCTCGTCTTCGGTAAGCTCGTCACCAGCCTTAATCTTCTTGGTAATCAACTTCTTCATCTTCTTGATTTCTGTAGATGTCATGGTCTTCTTCTCCTTGGCCGTGTTACCAGCATAATCTGTATCATTACTCACAAAATCTGGTTTTTTTTCTGATTCTTCTAATCCTTCTAATGACGTTTGTGCAAGTTCTAAAGTTTTAATAAAAGATTCTAGTATTGTGACATCTCCCTGTAATAACATAATGTCTTTATAGTTATCTTCTAATTCGTTAAATTGATTTAATGATGATTCTAATAAAAATCCTTTTTTAATTTTAGGTTTTAATTTTTTCCATAATTTTGAATATTTGTCCCAAATCATCTGTATTTTGTCTTTTAATTTAGGTTCTTTTTCAAGTTGCTCTTCTATTTTTTTTAATGACGTTTGTGCACGTTCTAAAATTTTAATAAATTTCAATAATTCTGATTCTAAATCCATTTGTACTAATGCAAACGATGCATATTTTGCATTCAATTTATCACTTTGATCTATCATACTATCTTTTAAAGGTTGGTAATAAATTTTTGTCATTAATTCTTCAAATAAGCGTGAATATGTGTCCATATTTTTCTTTATTATGTCTATTAAATTTTTTTTATTACTATTAATATCACTAGCACTAACGTCTTCTATTTTTGTTTTATCTTGCTTATATTTTTTTAATTCATCAATTAATGATTTGTATTTATTACTTTGAGCGGCATTCTGATAATTAATATCACTCAACTTCAACTCTTTATTAAGGATGCTATTAATGATGTTATTGATTTTTTTACCATGATTTTGAGCATCTTGTGAGCCCGACTTTCTTTTGTCATTTTCATCTTGAAATCGTAATAAACTATTTCTTAAATAAATTAGTGTTCTTTTTATATCGTTACACAAATTATTAATAAAAAATTCACATTTATTAGGAATTTTAATAAATAAGTGTTTACTAATCTCAAAAGTTTCATCATCTAAAATTAATTTTTCATCATCATAATTATAATGTAAAATATCTCCTTTTTTTAAATTAAAATCATAATTTTCAGTTCGTAATACTATTTCTTCTCCATTATATTGATATATTTTTAAATCAAATAAATTGTTTCTTATGAATTTTAAATCTTCTATAAAGGGTATATATTGATTATCAAAAAATGAAAGAGTATCAATAGAACGATAACCCGGCACGGCATTGTTTTTCTCGCTTTTGCCTACCCGCAATGTTAATGGTTCAAGATAATTTTCATAATTCCCTCGTCCGCGTACTTTGGTGCCATGCAATTTAATTCCCCAAGGACTAAACTGGCAGTATATAGGGTCTCTGTCTAGATTTAACTGAACAAATTTATCTACTGGACAAAATTGTATTATTTCATTATAAAAATATTCTTTTAAATGATCCGGTCGATTTTCCGTGGTAGCCTGGACAATGTCTGTTTTTAAATCACGTAATTTAATTAATATTTTCTTATGAATAAAATTGTAAGATGCAACAAACTCTTTATACCATTTTACTTCTCCAGGATTCCAATCAGCACCCTCATGGTTTTTACCTATAAAAAAATCAAAATTAAAATCAAAATTACCATACTCTTCTTCAAGAGTCCCTTGAAAGAGTTCCGGGGGTTTTGATGATAAATCGTATTGTAAAACATTATTGACCGTCGATGCATGTGGGTAATATTTTTCAAGATTATCATCAGTGTTTAGGGCGGGGCGGTTCGCCTTAGTTACTTTTAAAACAATAGTGCCACCTTTTTGATTATTAGATAATTTTGTATATTTAATTTTATATTTTAAATATTTTAATTTCCAATTAACCATTTATAATTATTTAAAATATTTTTTTTTAATTATTATTATTTTATAAATATAAAAAATTAAATACAAATTTTAAATATATTTATATTTAATTAATAATATCCCAGTTTAATTGATATGCAATTATTAACCAAGCTAATAATGGAATTAATAATATTTTGAAATATTATTATTTAAAGTCATAGAACATATTACTGATACTATAGTAGATGCGATTATGTATATACCATATTTTTTATTATTTTTACAACTATATACAAATATCATAAACATAATAAAAATCATATCTAAATATTTTTGTGTATAAGATTTAGACCAAACTAATCCTAATAAAATATAGTGAGAAGAGGGTTTTTAATCCCAAAATAATCCTAATGATTTCATAATATTAACACGATAATATTGTGGATGTATATTTCCAATATTTTGTTCATTTAATTCTTCATCACTCATTAATAAATATTGAATCATAGTTTCTGTTAAACTATTTTTTGTAACAACAACACCTTCTTGATCAAATGTTGTTCGACAATTTTCACAATAATCCATTTGAGGAAAAGGATAAATTCTATGTTGTAAATAATGAATAGGAGCATCTAATATTGCATCACTAAATTTCCAACTATAACTAATATCATATTTAAAATGTTTATCTTTAATATTAAAAGTAATATCAAAATATTGTTTTTTATGTGCAGGATTATCAATTGATAAATGATGATAATCGTAAAAACGAATTGTTTTTTCAACAATATTCTTCATTTTAATTTAATTAAAATAAAATCATTTTTTTAAATATAATTGTTTTTATAAATAATTTATAATTAATTGTAGAAAAAAAATATTTATAATAAATATAATGAATTCATTAGGACCAATGTTAAATCAATTAGAATCTCAATTAAATGTTTTACTATCAAATCCTTATATTTTAGGTTTATGTAAAGTTGTAATAATATTTTACATTTGTTTAGTAACACCAAAATTACCATTAGAAATGATTGCTTTCTTTGATAATCCTATTGTTAAAGTATGTTGTTTATTTTTAATATTTTATTCATCTACTCTTGATCCACAATTATCATTAATGTTAGCTATTGGATTTATTGTAACAATTGTAGTAGTTAATAAATGTAAAATTGAATCTGTATTAGAGAATTATATTGGTGGTGAAGAACATAGTAATCATAACAGTGAAAATGAAGTATTAGAAAATCAAGATAATAGTGTAGTACCAAATGATGCTGATTTAAATGGTGCAAATATAGATGAAGATGATGATGAATTATTATATGATGGTTGTTTTCCACAAGTTTCAAGTGAAGAAAATGTAATTTCAAATAATTCAGCTGAATATTAATTATTTAAAAAAATGATTTATAATATATAAATATTTAAAAATGTCTAAAAATTATATATTAATAGATACATCTAATTTTGTTTTTAATCGTTTTTATGGTTTAAAAAAGTATTTTGAAATGAAAAATAAAGATACTATAAAAAGTTGTGATTTAGAACATAATAAAGATTTTATGGATAAATTTAGTGATTTTGATTCAAAATTAAGTGAAATTAAAAAAAAATTAAAAATAAAAAAAAATATAGAAGTATTATTTGTTGGTGATTGTTCAAGAAAAACTATTTGGAGAAGAGAATTTTACGAAGATTATAAATCAAATAGAAAATCACATGATGATATTAAATATATATTTACACATACATATACTGATATTATAAATAATTATAAATATATTAGAGTAGATAATGTAGAAGCAGATGATATTATTGGTACTATTACAAAATATTTAATAAAAGAAAATAATTATGAAAACATATATATTATATCAAATGATACAGACTTTTTACAATTAGTTTATAATGATAATATACATTTATATAGTTATTCATTAAAAGATATAAAACAAAAGACATTAGGTAATAATGAAATAGATTTACAAGTTAAAATAATGATGGGTGATAAATCTGATAATATATTACCTATTCATAATAAATGTGGATTACAAACATCAATTAATTATTATAAAAACAAAGATAAATTAGAAAAGAAAATGAATAAAGATGAAACCATAAGACAAAAATATAATTTAAATAAATTATTAATTGATTTAGATTCAATACCAGAAGAATTAAAAAAAAATATTTTAGATAAATGGAAAAATATGAATTAAGGTTCTCCTTCATAATCATATGAAATTAAATATGCATTATTTCTATTTTTTTTTTGTTCTTCTTTCATCATTTTATTAAACATTCTTGTACTCATACCCTGTGAGTCTACTCTATCTAATAACATTTCATTATACCAAATATCAAGATAATTTTTAATAATATGTTTTTCAACATTATTAAACATTTTTATATGTTAAAAAAAAAATCATTTATTTTTATTTATTGTTGATTACAACTTTGTTGTTGATTATGTTTTTCATAATTAGCTTCATTAAAATCACTTAAATATACTTGAGTTAATTCAGGAGTATGATTAATATCATTAAATTTAGATTTAGGTAGTAAATTAATTAAATCATCTTTATTTATTAATTGATTAGGAAAAATAATATTAAATTTAATAATTAAATCACCGTTACTTGAATTTTGTGAAGGCATTCCTTCATATTTAATAACTTTAATATCATTAGGTTTTATAATATCATTTGTTTCTACTAATAATTTTCTATTATCTAAATGTGTAATAATAAATTCACAACCACATAAAGCATCAACTAATTGTATATTTTTTTCAATAATTAAATGTTTATCTGATATATTAAAAGTATTATGTTTTTCTTGTTGTAAAACAAAAACAAGATCAGAAGGTTCAATATTATCATTAATATTATCTCCCATATTAGGAACTACAATTTTTTCTCCGTGTACCATTCCTGGTTTAATGTCTATTTCAACAATATTTTTTTCATTTTTTATAATATTATTAGGAATTATTTTTCCTGTTCCATTACATTTATTACATTGTTGTTGAATTTGTTGAATCATAGGTCCCATTTGTCTTACTTCAACATAGATACCTTTACCTTTACATTTATCACAAGTATTTACTAAATGTCTTTTATCTTTATCAATAACTTTTCGTGTAATAGAAAATTTAATAGTTTTTCCTTTATATAAATCTTCTAATGATATAGGAAAATGTTTAATAATTGGTTTATTTTTTCTCGTTTGTCTATTAAAATTATGTGAAAAATCATTATTAAAATTAAAAGAAAATCCTGAATTACCAAATAAATCACCAAAAATATCCATTGGATTTACATTAGAATGATTATTATTATTTTGTAATCCTTCTTCTCCAAATTTATCATAAATATCTTTTTTATTTGGATCTGATAAAACAGTATAAGCAGTAGTAATTTTTTTAAATTCTTTTTCAGCTTTTTCTTTATTATCTTTATTTCTATCAGGATGCCATTTCATAGCTGATTTTTTATATGCTTTTTTAATTTCTTCTTGTGATGAGTTTGAATTAACTCCTAATATTTTATAGTATTCTCTCATTATCTAATTATAAATAAAATAATTTTAAGTAATTGTATATATAAAACTAATTATTAATATAATTTTTGTTATAGCATCTATATTATGTAGTTTAAAACCAAATAATGAAAAATCCATCCAATAATTATTTAATATATTATGGATAACAATCCATTCTAATGAGTTATTATTTTCTCTAATTAAATGAATTGATAATTGATTATTATCAATTTCAACAATATTATTTTCTATATCAATTGATATATCTTCTGTTGTAATATCATTTAATGTATCTAAATTAATTTTTTTTAAAAATCTATTAGTAAAAGTTGGAGAATATATTAATGTTAATATATTTTGTCTAATTTTACTAATAACTAATATTATTGTTAAGCAAATAATCTCAAATATAAATGAAAATACAATAATACTTATATTTATATAATTAAAATTTTTGCTTTTAAAGATAATTATATTAGTAATTATGTTAATTAATGTAAAATAATTAAAAATTAAGTAATAATTAGATATACAACAAGAAATATCATATTTAATTTTAATAATATTATATATTGAATCTATTAAACCTCTTGATATATTATTACTAATTAATTTTTCTAAACTATAAAAATTATTATAAATAAGATATAATTTATTACTAAAAATTATAATAAAATTAATAATATTAAAAAGCAAAATATTAAAACCAAATAAATAATTTAATATATTAAGAATATTAAATTCATTATAACAAATATGATATATAATTATTATTAATGTAATTAGTAAAGGAATAATTAAAAAATATTTGCTTTTATAAGGTAAATTAGTATAAATATAAATATAATTAATTAATAAAAATTGAATTATAAAATGTAAATTAAATAATTTAATTTCATTAGATAATAAATTATAATTAAAAATATAATATAATATAAAAATAGATAATATAATTACACTGTATAAAATATTTAATATGAAATAACATGTATTATTATGTTTTACTATTATTCCATTATATAAATATAACATTTAATATAAATTGCGTAATATGTCTTATATAATTATATATAGTATAATTATTATTATATAATATGAGTGAAGAGAATTATGATAAATATCTTTTATATCTTAAAACAGTTCAAGCATCAGCATTTAGAGTATTAATTGAAGCATTGAAAGAAATATTAACAGATTGTAATTTAGAATTTGAAAATAATTCATTAAAAGTTGTTGCTATGGATAGTAGTCATACATCATTAGTACATTTAAAATTAGAAGGAGATAAATTTGAAGTATTTCATTGTGTAGATAAATTAACACTTGGGATTAATACATTAAGTTTTTTTAAATTAATAAAAGCATTACAAAATAATGATACATTATCATTATTTGTTGAAAAAAATGATCAAAATAAATTATGTATTAAAATGGATAATGGTGATTCTAATAGAACAACTACTTATAAAATGAATTTAATGGATTTAAATCAAGAAGTTATACAAATTCCTCCTGTTGAGTTTGATTCTGTAATTACTTTACCATCTTGTGATTTTCAAAAAATATGTCGTGATATGTATAATTTAGCTGATAATATTGAAATTTGCTCATATAATGAACAAATAACTTTTAGTTGTGTTGGTGATATAGCATCACAAACAACATCTATTGGTCAATCTGATATTAATGGATTATCGGTAATTAATGAAAATTCGTCTGAAATTATTCAAGGTTTATTTGCTTTAAAATATTTAGTATTATTTACTAAATGTACAAATTTATGTACTTGTGTAGAAATTTTTATTAAAAATGATTATCCATTAATAATTAGATATCAAGTAGCTAATTTAGGTAAAATTCAATTAGCACTAGCACCACAAACAAATATGGAAAATTAATTATAAATTAATTATTGCATATTTTTCTTTTTTCAATAATTCGTTAATTTCTTTTTTAAGTTTATAATTTATTTTTTGTAAATTAAAAATAGTTTTATTTCTTTTTATAAGTTTTTTTTTAAATTTTTGAAATTCTTTATAATATAATTCATAACATTTTGCTTCTATAATACTTTTATACATTATTTATATAATTCATTAAACAATTTTAAATAATTAAATATTGTTATTTAAAGTATAAAATTTACTATTTTATATGTCTAAATCAATAATAAGTTGTAAAGGCTGTTTTTCAGATTGTATATTATGTACTAGTTTATATATGTTTTGTGTATTTTATATTATATTTATTTTATATATACCATTTACAATTTATATAAGTTATTTATTAGGTAAACATTTTGATTCAAATAATGTTTTATGGTATAATGTGTTAATATCAACAATAATTACTAATGCAAGTAATTTTACTACTGTTTTTTGTAATACAAAAAAAAAATGTGAATATATATATTCAGTAAATTCAACAGTTAATGGATTATTAGCAACAACAACATTAATATTAACTGAACATTATTATATAAATAATTCATTGTATGATATTGCAGTAATAGAAATGATTACACAATACTTTTTAGTATTATTTAATCTTCTTATGTTATATTATCATTATACTTGTAATTATATATGTTAATTTTTACGTTTAACTTCACTTTTCATTATTTTTTCTCTATTATCTTTAAGAAAATTTGATAATTCAGTTGCTTTTTCAGTATCTTTTAAAAATAATGTAAATAATTCTGATTGTTGACTTTTTTTAAGTGGAACAAATCTAGGTTTTTCATTATAACATATACTACCACCTCCTTTTAAATTAAAAAAATCAATACTATTTTTTGACATATATTCACCAATTAATGATTTTAATTCTTTAATTCTTGTATCACGTAATTTTATTGCTTCTTTTAATTGTAATCTTTCATCATCTAATTTACAAAATTCATCTACCCATTCTTTAATAGGTGGTTCTTTTTTTTCTTCTCCTCCTGATTGTTCGTCATTTTCTTCATCATTTTCTTCATGATTTTCTTCATCATTTTCTTCTTTTATATCTTGATTATCATTTTCATCGTCACTTATAATTTGATTATTATTTTCATCTTCTTCTAATTGTTCTTCAGATTCTGAAGATTCATTTTCAATAAATTCTTTTTCAATATTTGATAGTTCTAAATCTTCCATTATTAACTATAATATTATTTTTTTTTTTAAATATATTATTTAATATGTTTTGATAAAAATTTATCTAATTTTTTATAACTTCTATCAGAATTATATAAAACTTTTTTATTTTTTAAAAATAATATTATAGATGGATAACTTTCAATATTATTTTTATTACATTCATTTTTATTAATATCACAATCTATTATTTTAAAATTTAATTTATTACTATATTTATTTTTTAATTTATTCCAAATACCATTAGTTTTAAGAAAATCTTTACAATAACCACACCAAGATACACTAAAACATTTAATAGTTTTATTTATTTTTTTTTTATTTTTTTTTTCTATGTTTTTATTTTTTTCTATATTTTTATTTTTACCACCTATATTTTTTTTTTCCTCGAATAAGTGTAGTTGTTCTGAATTATTTTTAATATATTTAAATATTAAATATAATATTAATATAAATATATTCATAAGCAAAAAATTCATACAATATGCATTAAAATCATTCATATATATATTTATAATAATATAAATTAATAAATATTTATAAAACTTATTTAAAATTGATTTTATTATATAATATATTAAATATGATTATACCTGTTAGATGTTTTACGTGTAATAATATTTTATCCAATAAATATGAATTATATAAATCAAAAAGTAATAATAATGATGATGATAATATTTTAACAAATTCATTAATTAGAGATATTAAAAATGCAGATAAAGTTAAATATATTGATGTTTTAATTGCTGAATATTTAAATGAAGAAGAACCAAATACAAAAGAAGAAAAAAGACAATTTTTAATTAATGAAATTAATTTTAAAATTAATTCAATTAATGAAGAATTAATTGATGTTAATGATGTAGAAAAATTAATCAAAGTAGATGATTATAATATTACATATTATCAAGATGTTTTAAAAAATTTAAATGATAATATGTTAGATAAAGATTATTATGATATTAAGTTACAAGAATATTTCAAAATTAAATCTAGTACAGGAATAGTATTAGATGAATTAGGATTAAATAGATATTGTTGTAGAAGATGTTTTATTAGTTGTGTAGAATTAGTAAATATTATTTAATTATTTATATAAAATATTTTATTTTTTTTATATTATATATTTATTATGAATTTTTTTTTAGAGTTTAATTAATAATTATTTTTTTTATTTAATATAAATTAAATAAACTATTTAAAGAATATATTATAATAATAAATATAAAGGTTCTATAGTGTAGTGGTTATCACAATCGGTTTTGATCCGATTAACGGGAGTTCGAATCTTCCTAGAACCTCATTTTACACAATTGCCCGAGTGGTCTAAGGGGGTAGACTCAAGTTCTACTAGCTTCGGCTGCGTGGGTTCAAATCCCACATTGTGTAATTTGGTCGTATAGCTTAGTCGGTAGAGCGTGGTGCTAATAACGCCAAGGTCCTGGGTTCGAGCCCCAGTATGACCACATTTAGCTTCTATAGCACAGTGGTAGTGCGTCGCACTTGTAATGCGAAGGTCCGTGGTTCAATCCCGCGTGGAAGCAAAAATTTTTTTTTTTATATAATGTTATAATATAAATGGTAAATTGGAAATCAAAATATTTAGAAATGAAATTAAAATATATTAATTCTAAAAATAAAATAAATGGAGGGGCAAATACATATGATGATGATTACGAAGAGGTGATTAATCCTGATTTATCTTTTCTATTACGACAATCAAATCAAACTGAAGATGATGATTACGAAGAGGTGATTAATCCTGATTTATCTTTTC
>Ga0160423_10004445_pt1 | contig 11521 bp, 15 predicted proteins | sample CRUFie14St8metaG_FD_108191 | JGI IMG/M metagenome (GOLD analysis project Ga0160423, IMG submission 108191) | Marine microbial communities from the Costa Rica Dome - CRUD Field 142mm St8 metaG | ecosystem: Environmental > Aquatic > Marine > Oceanic > Photic zone | place: Costa Rica: the Eastern... | reverse complement strand
TACATGAGTCCGTTGAAGACCAACGAAACTGCTAATACTATCGACAATATCACTACACTACTCATTATAATCAATCCTTTCTTTCTTTTGTTCTTTTAGAATCTCTTTGTTCTGCTGTATGTAATCTTTGACTAGAGATCCTGTTTTTTGTTCGCCTTGCTCTTGCTTTCGAACAATGTTGGTGAGTTGAGGTATGCGGGTCAAAACTCCTTGATTATCACAAACTTTACAGTCTGTAAGGCGTTCCGTCATACCGTGCCTTACCTCAACCTCACTTCCACATTCGGAGCATTTATAGCAGTATTTAGGCACTATAATGGACTCTCGAGAACCACGGTTGGTTTCTTCTCTGCCTTAACAGCAGGAGGGTTCATCACAACCAATTCTCCTGAATCATCAACTTGAATGTTGAAGTTGCGAAGGACAGGCACAATGTCGGTTTGCTCCATAAGAGACTTTTGAAGGGCCATCATGATTGCTCCGACGGCTTGATTTGATAATTTATGATCTTTCATTATTGCTCCTTTAAATCTAAATTGAATGTTTTTATGTATCCCAGTAGAGCTGATATTTTGTGTATTTTTGTCGCAGTTTCAAAAATGTCAACATCTACGGAGTGATGTATTGATATTCCTTCTGTTATGATTTGTTTTTTCAAAGCAGAGGTTTTTTTCTCCATCTCTTCTAATTGAATCAAGAGATCTTTGCTAAGTTGCGTTAACAAGGCTAGATTATCCATTTATAACTCCTGGATTTGTTTTTTTATGTTTGGTATTTTCAATATATCATTTAATTCTTTTTTTGTCCTCAATGTTCTATTGCATGAACTTTTTACAACTTTTTTATTAATTTTAATATTTAAATCAAATCTATCACATATTAATGAAACAAGATCATATTTGCTTATATCATCAGAGTGTAAGTGAAAAAGGTTATCTTCATAAAGCTCTTCTTGTATTATTTTGAGGCAGCATTTTCCATATTGCTTTGTTGTCATCCCGTTCCACAAATGGTTTGTATAACCAAAAATTTCTTTATTATTCTGTGTTTTTACCCACGAGATTAAACTAGAATAGCTGTGTATTTCTTCTCCGATTATGCTAGTTCTTAAGACCATACAATTTTTCGGCTCTCCAATTGATTTAGACTTTCCATACTCATCTAGGCAGTCATGTTGAGAATCTTCCACATAAAACCCGCTGATTCCTGAAAACACACAGTCAGTTGTTATGTGAATCATTTTAGTGTTGTTGCTCTTGCACCATTTAGCAAGTTTATGAGGGAAAATGGAATTTATATATACACTTGAAACTATATCTTTAGACATATATGGTTTGATTATACCTATGCAATTAATTAAATAATCGCACTCTGGAATATCTTCTACGGAAGAAGTCATAGCATCGAAAAAAAACATACTAGTGTCTTTTGCAAATTCATGTTTACGATATGATTTTTTAACTATGTAATCGGTATCATCAAAAACTTTAGCAACAGCATTTCCCAGCATGCCAGTGCTTCCTAGTATTACTACTTTTACCATGGAATCCTCCCTATTATTATATCTTTCAGCATAGCCCAGTCTGATACTTTGGCCAACAATGGATTCTTAAAAGCTGCTGGCTTATTCTTTTCGAAAAAGTAATGACCTGACCAAGCAAATGGATAAACAACAATTGGTGAAATAAGCAATAAGAAATATACTTGATTGTAGATACAGGATGCAATAAAAATCAAAGTTGTTATTTGCCCTACAACATGAAGCCTTCTGTTCCATTTGTTTTTGTGAAGTTTTAGATAGTTTTTATAATATTCATCAAATGTCATCTGTAGTCTTCCTCCCAGATATCCCACTTATCGTAATCAAATCTAAGATCGTCTCCCTTGCTTTCTTCAAGAGTTGATGTTGAAAAAAACATTAAAATTGTATTCTTTTCCAGTGTCTTAAAGCCATTGGCAAACCCTGGTGGTATGAACAATATTGATGGGGATTGTGATGTTAATGTTGTCTTGTAGATTTCTTCACTATCTAGATTAATAGCTCCAACCAAAGCAGAACCTTGAGCGACATATACATATTTTCCTTCTTTTTTGTGACCATGCCATGCTCTTATGAAATTTTTTGAATGATTTTCAACTTGATAAAATCTTTTTATGTCATTAAAATCAAAGTCGTTAATAAATCTCAAAAAACCTCTGTCATCAGCAAATAAGCCACCATGTATCTTTTCTATTTTAGAATTCATTTAATTTCCTCATGTAAGCAGCGTTCGAATAAATTAAGTCTGTGACATCTTTTACTCTCTTTTCATATATTAAGCTAGAAACTTGTTTGATTCCATCTACCAAAGAGTATTGTGGGCACCAACCAGTTTCTAAAATTTTGTCATTCAAAACTCTATAATTTCTTAAGTCTTCAAATTTCATATGAGTATAAGTTACATCACAACTAGGGATTATTTTTTTTATTTCATCCGCTAAATCAGAAATGATAAAGTTTTTATAACTTAAGTTGTACAGCCCTTCGATATCGTTGTTTAATCCGTGCAAAATAGCTGTAGACACATCTCTAACGTGCAAAAGCGGTCTCCATTGCTCTCCTCCGAAAACAGTCAAAGGATTTCCTTGTGCTGCTTTCATTGATAGAATGTTTGCAACAAGATCAAGCCTCATTCTAGAATGCAAATCTCCAATGCCAAATAAAGTACCCAATCTAAAAACTAATGAGTCGGGCCTATGTTCTAGGACATATTTTTCAGCTTCAAGTTTAGTTGCTGCGTATAGAGATAATGGATTGGGCTTAGCATCTTCAGAAATCAAATCATTATTCATTCCGTAAACAGAACAAGTAGATGGAAATACTATCTTGCCTTTAAATGTATTGACAAGCCATTTTACAGTATCTACGTTTATTGTTTTTGTAAGCTCAGGATTGACTGCGCATGCTCCGTCACCTACCAGTCCCGCTAACCAAACTACGACATCATAATCATTGATTAGTGTCGACATTTTTTTTGAGTCTCTAATGTCACCATAAATAAATTTACAAGGCTTCATGAACCTTGATTCGAACAATAGGTTGTCGTATACGGTGACATCATAATCATGATCGCTTAGGTGATCTGTTAGAAACCCACCAATGTACCCACAACCTCCAACAATTAAAACTTTTTTCATTATTTCCCCTTTACATAAAGCATTTCGTAATAGAAAGATTTGTCATAAACATTTCTTCCTTTATTTAATTGATAGACACTATAGCCTCTTTGTTGCCAGAAGCGCCTAGGGAATGCAGATTTATGTTCTTGCCATTGATCTGCCCCCGAAATCCCCCATATGTCTTTAGGGTGGTTTAAAACAGGATCATCGGGATTTTCTACATTTTCTGGTGTGAAGATTATGATTTTTTTTCTTGCTATCTTCTCCAGCTTTTCTATTAGTTTAATCGAATCTTCATATTCTAAATGTTCCACTCCATCAATACAAAGAACATTATCGTATACTGAATCTGAAAAAACATGTAGTGTTGATTCTGATATTTTCGTAAGATCAAATCTTAGGGTGTCACTATTTGGAACATTTTTTGAATAAATGTCTAAATAGCGTTGAAATACATCGACTCCCAAAATTTTAGAGCATTTAAAACCATCTGAGATATTCCCGATGCCACAGCACAAATCTAAAATACTTTCATCTTCACTTAAAAATTTATTAATTTCTTTCGTCAGCCAGTTAGCCATTTAGTTTCTCCTTTAATATTTTAATTATTTTTTCTGATGTGTCCCCAGATCCTAGCCAGTCGCAGTTCATATTTGGATTTGATAATGCCCATCTTAGAGATTCTTCAAAATGATTGAATGAAAGTTCTAATTTCTTGCTGCAATTATTGCCATAGGATTCTGGTCTTTCGGTGAATTCTCTAGGAACTAATACTGGAATGTTTAGCAAAGCCGGCTCTTCTTGCGCGGTACCACTGTCGCTTATAATAAAAATTGAGTCTTGCATACATCTAATAAATTTCTTATATCCCATTAAATCAACCACTTCTATAGTTCCCAAATTAATCTCAAACTTTTTGATCGATTTCATGGTTCTTCCAAAGTTTAGCATCTTAACAGGTGTATTAGCTGATTTGATGCAAAAGTTCGCGAACTCAATAATCTTCTCCATCCTTTCTTTGTATAAGAAGTTCTCCGGACGATGAATGTCTAAAAGTATATGTGATTTGGATCCTTTATAATCAAGATCAGCTATCTGTGTCAGTGGTTCTACAATTGTATTTCCCGTAACAAAAATTTTATCTTCTATTACCCCTTCTTTTAAAGCTTTTGTTTTATAGTTTTCGTGATACACAAACAAAAAATTACTCATATGATCGCAAACTTTTCTATTTAGTTCTTCTAGCATTCTTTCATCATAACTTCTCATTCCAGCTTCTATGTGACCAACTCTAAACCCCTCTTTTCTAAGAGGAACAGAGCATAAAACAGAATTACTATCTCCCAAAAACAATACTACATCAGGACTTATGTTATTGGAGGTAATTAGATCAATTATTTTTACGCCTAACTCGGCTTGTTAGTGGTAGTGTTTTTTTTCTGGTCCTCCAATATTTAAGTTATAGTCTGGTTTTCTTATTTTTAAATCATCAAAAAATACACCTGATAATAGCTTATCATAGTGTTGACCTGTGTGTATTAGGATATGGTTGCACCAATCAGCTGCATCAAGTTTTTTAAAAATTTCAGACATCCTAATAAAATCAGGTCTAATCCCTGTTACTGTAATAATAGTTTTCATTTTAATACCTCTGAAATATGTTTACAAATTGTGTTATCGTACTCACTATAGTTATCGATATTAATTTTTCCGTTATATTGTTGACTTAACGGATGACCACCATACCAGTGAATCCCAAAAGACTCTACCGGTAGTTTTACATTATTGAGAAAAATGTCGTCTATTTTCTTAAAATGTAAATGATAGATTGATTCTGGGTCTAGGTTGATCATATTTAAGTTTGCAAAAGATTTTTTAGCACTTTCAAAGTCCTTGGCAACGTTTGTTACACAAATAGTTCCAATAGACTGGTAGGATTTTCGATTATAGTTTCTAGTTGCTTCCAACAATATTCTCTTAAAATATAGATTATTTTTGCTAGATCCTAAAAACCCAATGGGTGCAACGTATAGACCTCTAGAGTGACCCATATCATAGCTAGAAATAGTATCTGTTTTAGAATTAACATTTATTGAAGATTTATTAAGAGGCGAGGTAAACAATATATCCATATCGCACCATATACCACCAGTAGTAGAAAGTACTTTCCATGTCAATAAATCTGATTTGTGTGCTTCAGGAGCATTAGAGCCTATAAAGCTATTTGAAAAATCTACAACTGTGACTTTAACTGCCACTTCGCCTAAAAGACGATCCTTGTAATCCTCCCCATTGTAATCAACTGAATCTGAGGAGTGGTGAAGATCTCCGCCTTCCGATCTCCAGTCAATTGATTTTGAAGGTGTTTTTGGAACATACAGGTGCACAGACCAATCCGGATTGAATTTTTTGAAGGATTTAATGGTCATATATCTAAGAAAAGACATCTTATCGGATCCCCAATAAAAACTGGCAATCTTTGGTATTTTTTTTAGTCTCCACTTGTGAGATTTTGCGTATGTTTCTCTTGTTAAAACATTTGCTTCTGCTACACAATTTCTATTTTGCATTGACAATGAGTCTTCTGGGTTATTGTGTTGTCCGAGAATTTTATCTAGATAACAAACTCTAGAGTTCAATCCCATCAACATAGTCATGTGATAATCTTCTCCGGGTATTTTTATATATGGACCACAAAGTTTTTTTAATCTCATGGTAAACATAAAGCACACACCCTGGTAGCAAGCGTGGCTATTGATTTCTGCCCAGTCATCTACTATGTGAACCTTACCAGTTACGGAAGAGTCATGATTTAATCCTCTACAGTAAACAAATCTATTGCCATCATAGTGATATGGTTTAAATACTTTGTTTAAATATTTACTAATAAAAGCAGAACAAACAAATTCAACATCTCTATTTTGCTTTAAACATTCAACTAACTCTTTCAGAAATTCAGGACGTTTTTCATCATCAGATGAAACCCAAGTTCCAAATTCTCCCCTGGCACTTTGAAAACCCAAGTTCAAAGCAGAGCCTGTTCCGCCATTTTCTTTTTTTAAGATTTTGATTCTACTATCTTTTATTTTATATTCTTTTAAAATTTCACTAGTGTTGTCAGTTGACCCATCATCTACAATTATCAATTCAAAGTCTTTGTATGTTTGATTTAGAATATCATCAATAGCTTTTTCAAGATATAAAGAGTCATTATATGTTGGCATTACAACACTTACTAGATTTTTTATCATTTCTGTTCCTCAAACTCAAGACCCAAATCAACTTCAAGTTCTTCCAAGTCTTTCCATGGATTATGAAAATGTTTAACAAAATTTTCAAACAATACCTCGTCTCGGAACTTTGAGTCAACGATATCTTGGGCTGTTTCCGCCAATGCTTTTAGTTCATCGTGCTTCTTATGGGCTTTTCGGAGAGCCATTTTATAAGATCCTTGATCGGCATGAGCCCACATAGCATCTTTTTCCAACACACCAGGCCACACTGCTTCAGGTTGGATTGGTTGAAGAGAATAGTCGACCTTGTTGAAGCAATCCTTTCCGTCGTGATGAAGGAAGTCAAGTTGACCAGACCAACCAATTGTTGTGATTGGAAGTCCTTCTCGGGCAGCTTCGAACATTGGAAGACCGAAGCCTTCGCCATGAGCGATGTTTATCATTCCTTTAATCTTCTCATTTTGATATAAACCAGTCATTTGACCGGGTGTAAGGTCTCCGTGCAATAAATACACAGAGCATTTGCGGTCTTCATAGCCTTCAAGTATTTGCTTCATTCTCTTTTGAAGGTGTTCCCAATCCATAATGGAGTTGCTCATTAAGTTGGTTTTGATAACAAGACCGACCTCTTGATCGATAAACTCTTCGACAAACCACTTAACCATGTTGTTGAAGTTCTTTCGAGGGGAGATTTGAGATACAGCAAGGAAGTTAAAGTCGTGCTTAAGATTAAGCTCTTTGATCTCCTCAGGTTCGTGTCTCGGAGTGTTCTCCCATACAACCTCAACAGGGGTTTCAATCTTGTAAGGAAAGGTTTCTCCTGTTTGATTGTTTTGTGCTTGTGCCACAGTGTTGACCAAAGATGTCTTGGCATGATTGGACACAACCAAAACCTTGTCCATTTCATTACATTTGGGAAGCCACTGAGGAGAACACTTGTGTGTTTCGATACCAGCAGTATAGCCAATGTTGATTGGAGCCATCTTTTGGAACTCATTTGGGATTGTTATTTGCAGGGATATGTCAACTTGAAGATGCTTTCTCTGGATAAGGACTTGTGTCAATGTAATCTTTTCATCCATCCACTCTCTAAACTCCGACTCTTCCCATATCCAACCGGTCTTGCCCCAAGCAATTGGAAGAATAAATATGTCAAACAGATCTTCTCGAGATCTCAATGCTCTCAGAGCAAAGCGGGATTGTTCTCCATATCCAGATTGTGAGAGCACAGGCCCTCTTACTAAAATCTTCTTCTTCATTACGCTACCTCCACAAATCGAACACCACAGTAACCTTTTCTATTCTCCCAAGATCCTTCTTCTTCGTAGATCTTGTCCATGAGTTCAACCCATGTATTTTTGAAAGTTTCGAAGTTATAATTCGTTTCAACATGCTTCCTACCAGCTAGACCCATCTTACGTCTTTGAACGTCTCCCATATGGTAAATCTTAGACAATGCGGAGAAGAATTGACCCTTATCGAGGCGGTCCTCGTAAATATAAGGAACATCTTGAGACCCGATAACAGACTTTGAGGAGGGGAGGAGGGGTATGCCAAACCATTCAGTTCCATCGGTAACTTGCTCTTGCAAGCCACCAGTCATATTTACAATAATAGGGGTACCACAAGAGAGGGATTCAAGTGTGGCTAATCCAAAGCCTTCGGCATCAGATATGTTAATTGTGCAGTCCACCATGTTATACATGGCAGCTAAATGTTCCGGGGGGAGCTTTTGGGTTGACAAGAGTACTTGTCTGTTATCGAGCCCAAGATGTTCGATAATGTGATTGAGATCTTGACCGTGAGGATCTTTAGGGTCTGTATGCATAACTAGTTGAGCTTTGTCATGAAGGTTGTTCTTGTCAAGCCACTCTTTAAACCAGAAGACTAAAGTTCCGGATTGCTTTCTTCGTGCGTTTCTGTTGTTCCAGAAGAAGATGACCTTGTCTCGATCAGACTCAGGTAAAGAGTCTCGTCTAATGTTCTCGATCTGCTCCGGAGATAATGGCTTGAATACTTCACCATTTACAGCATGGGGGATGTACTTTCGCTTAACTTCAGGAGCAGCTTCTGCGACGATATCATCTGTAACCTTTGATATGCTAGCAACGACGTCATTAGACAAATAATATTTGCGATTAAACATTGGTACAGGATAGTTGTCCCATACGTGATAGTAGACCATAGGAACAAGGGGTCTCACCTCGTTCTCGATTTGCCATAGCCAACCCCAAAATCGCGGGTCAGTCATAAACCAAAGAATATCAGGCTTTTCAGTTCTTAAAATGGAACGAATCATCTCTTGTGTTCCATAGCCGTTAACAGGAATTACTTTCCAATCTTCTTTGTAGGGTTCCACCAATTTTGGTGTATAGTCTTGATGTTTGATCGCGCCTCCTAGGGAGACAATTTGATAACGCCCGGTAGCAAGAAGAGCCTCGCAAATGTACTTTGTTTGGGTTCCAACACCGGACGGGGACAGGGGATGGTCCGATAATGTTAATACTTTTATTTTCTTTTCCAAGGTATACCTCGTGTTGTTATTAATAATATAACATGTATATCGGAGCTTGTCAAGTATTTTTTTAATTTTTTTTTATTTTTTTATTTGCAGTGCTTTGTTTTGTAGAACTCACAGCCCTTGCAAGATCTACGATCCTTGACATGATGATTCTTTGAGATATGAATTAGAGCATTTGTTAACAGCTTGGTTGCGTTCTCAACCTTTCGAGGTCCAGATGTGACACGGAAGATCTCAACATTATCTTTCTTGGCTGTTCTCTTCAAAAGAGCAAAGTGAGTTTCGACAAGCTTAGGATCAACCTCATACTTTTCACACCAGAACTTTTTGTACAAGGTCAGCTGATATGTAATGTATTTGTCCGATCTCTTCTTGGCATCCCAACCCCATGAGCAGGTCTTCCAATCTATTATGTGAAACTTGCCGTCATTTGTACGAATTACGAGGTCTATAAAGCCTTTAAAGTTGTGACCGGTGTCACTATCCACGATAGGTTGATAAAGCTGTTCTTCCACCGAAAACACCTCATAATCGCCAAAGATTTTGGTAAGCTCAGGCATGATCTGAGGAGCGATAAGTTGGGCTTGATCTCTCATGCTCTTGACGAGATTATCTTCTTCAACTCCAGCATCTTCAAGCTCTTTCTCGAATGAAAGATTAAAGAAGTCTTCGGTGTCTTCAACTTTGTCAAAGACGAGATTCTCACATAAAAAATGAAGCGCTCTTCCGAACGCTGTAAAGGCATTGCCTGTAAATTCCTTAACTCTGTCCTGATATGACAGCTTTCTCTTATATGGACATTCAGCCCAGGTTTTAAGTTCAGAATAAGATATATGTTTTTTCATGTGTCCTCCATTTCAAATAGCATTCTTAGTTTTCTATACAATGTAGGACAAGTTTGCTTAAGCTCCTTGGTATTTCCAAAGGCATACTCCTCAAATCCTCTTGCAAAATATTCTCTGAGGGATGTGGCAGCATACGGTGAAGGAAATAGACCCCCGACAAAATGCCACATAGCATCATAAGTGACTTCTTTATAAAGATAGTCATCAATCTCTTGAGAATATTCGGCTTGAATTTGAAGCTCTTTGGGTGGATCGTAGTCATGCGACTTAAGATCGGCATACAATCTTTTCCTCTTTCCAAGAAACTCGTTGTTGAGAAGAGGATCATCATAGATCATGTATCCATAGACGTCTTCGACAGAGTGGGCGATCTCGTGAATGATATCGTCAATCATGTCTTTGTCGTCATCTTGGACGTTTGTTAGATAGATAGCTCCATCTTGGTACATAGCATTTGCTTCTTTATCGATAATCTTTTCAAATTGACCAACATAAATCATGTCAACACCTTTAAGCAGGTGGCCCGGAACTCTTTGTCTAATATATTTAAACACAAAGTCCGGATCAATATTCTCAGGTAATTGATCTTTTATAAAAATTTCGATATCATGCAATTTATATGTATCCTTTAGTTTTTTTGAACGGTTATAAGACTCGTTAAGCCACTTCATTTGTAACTCCATTGTATATATTAATTATAACTTATGAAGGCAGAAGTGTCAAGTAAAAACACACAAATAATTTTATTTTATGATTTGAAGGAATTCTTTGATAGTGTATGATTTGTTTCCAATGTATATCGGCTTTGTTATCTTCGCGGCATTTTGAGTGAAGAAGTTTTTAACGGATCGGCTAGCTAGTTGGTTTGACTCAACAAACCAAGCCACAATTGTCCAGTTTGCTATTATCGCTTCCATAGCAACACCACCAGAAGCCATCATATCTTGCTTATCCAATATAGCTGCGTCGGAATAGTCTTCAATCATTGCATCGATCTCTTCATCGGTCTTGCCCTTCCTCTTCATTAATCTTCGACGGCCCTTGCTAATTTCAGGTTTCACACCAAACTTTGACAATGATGCTCTCTTTGGAAGACCAGAGGACTTATAATACTGTCTAACCTCCGGGTCGGCCATCTTTTGAGTTTGAGAGGCAAGATCCATTGACGACAAGAAGATTGGGTGACCTTTCACATAATACCCGAATCCTTGACTCAAGCCCATTTGTTGACTTCTGCTAGGGAATCGACCAATCTTTGCTGTTGTTGAAAGAGCAGATTTCTGTGGTGTGTTTTGTGCTTCGATCCAAACATCAATTTTACTATATGGATCTGTTCTGCGTCCTATTCTCCCCATCATGTTTGCGGCTGATTTATATCCAACGTCATGCGTATAAGTGACCTCATCAGACTTGAAGAAATCAATATCAGCCATTTCTTGCCAAAGCTTCATAAGTTCTCTTTCCATTTGAATCTCGGCTTTTGTTTGACCAAACTTAACTCTCCTTAATTCAGCAGCATGTTCGGGATGTCGATAAGTTCTTTGATCTCCAATCTCATGAGTAGGGTCATAATAATCCTTACCCTTTGCAAACTCTGGTTTATCTAAGCCAATTGTTGATTGAGCTTGTACGTCCATTTTCTTTTGATATTGATCGTAGTCGTCAATGTAATTTTCTTGATAGAAGTCTTCCTTCTCTTGCTCGGACATTGCGGACCATGTTTGTTTTGCTTTTTGCATTGCTGCTTCTCGATCCATGTCATC
>Ga0160423_10004444_pt1 | contig 11524 bp, 11 predicted proteins | sample CRUFie14St8metaG_FD_108191 | JGI IMG/M metagenome (GOLD analysis project Ga0160423, IMG submission 108191) | Marine microbial communities from the Costa Rica Dome - CRUD Field 142mm St8 metaG | ecosystem: Environmental > Aquatic > Marine > Oceanic > Photic zone | place: Costa Rica: the Eastern... | reverse complement strand
GCGAACAGATCGTTCTGCTGGACGTTCTCGTCGACGATCTTCTGCCACAGCTCGGGAAGCAGGCGCCCCAGGAGCTTCTCGTTCTTGGCCTCGAAATCAGCGCACAAGGTCACCAACTCCTCCTTTGCGCGCGCGTTGCCCTCGCCCTTCGCGCTCGCCAACAAACGTACGACCTCCTCCCTCCTTCGCACGAGAGGGTCCTCTTCCTCTTCGGTCTCGTCCACCTTGGCGCGCTTCGCCGAGGGTTCCCCCGCTTTGCCAGCCACCATCCCGTCGATGCGGCGCCGTCCCCCGGCCCGACACCTGCTCAGTAGGCCTCCACCTTCGCTCTCGCGCCCTCAAGTGCGCAGCTCTCGTGGCTCCTCGGTCGCCCACGCCCTCGAGACGCGTTACTTTCCCCCGAAATCTGCTTGGCGGGAGGGCCCCACACTTGTGGAGATGCGTGATCGCCTGGACCAAACGTTATCGAGACAGGGCCAGAACCTAGGGAAGCGGAGGTGCAAGAGAAAGAGAGAGAGAGAGAGACAGAGACAGAAGAACGATGAGGATGGCGGTAGTGTACTACATCGCCGCCTTCGCGACCGCGATTGCGATGGTCTCGGCCAGCCCCGACCAGCTGGTCGTCGACACGGCTTTCGGGAAAGTGAGGGGCGTGGACGAGGGCACGTACTCGGCCTTCAAGGGAATCCCTTACGAGGCATCGACCGCTGGCGAGGGTAGGTGGACGGCGCCCAAGGACCCTGAGCCGTGGGAGGATGTGAGGGACGCCACGAAGTTTGGCGCCATCTGCCCGCAGGTGCCCCCTGAAAACGATGTCTATGTGAAGACGATATCCGAGGAATTGGGCCTCGAGGGGAATGACAACAGCACGTACACGATGGACGAGGATTGCCTCTTTCTGAACGTGTACACCCCCAACGTTACTGGAGACCTCCCGGTGATGGTTTGGATCCACGGAGGGACGTTGGTGAGTCTGACGTCGTCGTCGTCTACCTGCTTTGCTGACTCTCTTTTTTCTCTCTCCGTGGTTAAGGTGAGCGGAGCTGGGTCGCAGTATCCCGCAGATGGACTTGTTGCCGAGGGTGTGGTGGTCGTGACCATCAACTACAGACTCGGCTTTCTTGGCTATTTCGCCCACCCCGACCTCGAGGACACTAACTTTGGGCTGCTTGACCAGGTAAGTCTCCTCCTCCTCGCTGTCGTTCTCGCTTCTGACCTCGCTCTCCTTCTCGCAGGTGAAAGCTCTTGAGTGGGTTCAGCAGAACATCGCAAGCTTTGGCGGAGACCCAGACAGGGTGACAATCTTCGGCGAGTCTGCAGGAGGCGCAAGTGTGCTTGCGTTGCTTGTGTCTCCTTTGGCGGAGGGCCTGTTCACCAACGTCATCGCGCAGAGCCCAGCAATCATGGTGAGTCTGACTTCCCAAACTTCTTCTACTCGCTCTGACTCTCTTTTTTTCTCTCTCTGTCGTAAAGGAATCTCTCAACGTGACCAAGGAGGAAGCTGGAGACCTCGGTGTGGCCGTGGGCAACTTCGTGAACGCCACAGGAGTTCCACTGTACGGGATCTCCCAGATCGACCAGATGAGGAGCGCTCCCGCGGAGGACTACGTTCAAGCGATGAACAATTTTATGGCCTCCCCCTGGGGCCCCATGGCGTTCATCTACAAGGTAAGCTCTTTCCTCATTCGTCGTCTCCGCTTCTGACCTCATCTCTCTCTCTTTCTCTCTCCGGCGCGACAAGGACATCAAGTCTTTGCCCAGCAGCGTGTACGAGGCTATTCAGGCGGGGGCACAGCACGATTTCGTGAACCTTATGATTGGCACCAATCAGAACGAGACCACCTCCTTCCTGATTGGGAGGAACGCTACATCGCCGGTAGGTTGCTGACTTCTTGCTGACTTTTTCTTGCTGACTTCTTTCCTCCCCTTCTTCTACTTAGATCACTCCTTCCTCCTACGCGACTTTAGTGAGCAATGCCTTTGGGGAAGTGGAGATCACCGCTCCCTCAACGGACTCGGAGGCCTGGGCGGCCTACGTGGAGCTCAGCACGGATCTGATGTTCGGCAGTTCCGCCTTTGGAGTCGCGCAGGGGAGCGCAAGGAATGGCGATGGGAGCACGTACTTGTACATGTTCGACCACCAGGCCGATCCAGTGCTGGGCGCGTTTCACGCGTCTGAGGTAAGCTGCATGGCTCGTTTTTTTATTGTTTGCGTTACTGACTCTCTATCCAGATTCCATACGCCTTCAACAGCACCCTTCAGTTCAGTTCGGGGGACCTACAGGACCCAGCCTTGGGCTCGTCCATGGTCACCTACTGGACCAACTTCGCCAAGAACGGAGAGCCAGACTCCACCTCGCTGCCAAACTGGCCGTCGTTCGAGGAGGTCTCTGACTCGTGGCAGGTTTTGGGTTCGGAGATTTCCAACGAGCCCATTCCAGAGTCGATGAGGGAGATCTACGAGTTGGCTGCCCCCCTGTACCCCCCAGGAATTCTTGGAAGCGTCGGCCCAATCTACGGGACCAACTCCACGGGCTGGACCCTCGAGGATGGCGTCCCTGCTGCGTAAACACATTACCTTTCTTTTTTTCATTACAATCGTTTATCATCATCATCTCCTCCTCCTCCTCCCCCTAGGAACTCCTCGGTCAGCCGCGCCATGCCTTTGCTGGCCCTGGCGCTGGTGCAAAACCCGTGGAACTGGTCCTCGCAAAACCTGATGAAGTCGCCGGCCCCCTCGCCCTTAACTTGCTCCCAGAGCTTCTTCGGCGCCCAGTGGTCCCCGGGGCAGAATACCCACCCGATCCTCCCCTTGTTTCCGCGGAGCCAGCCCCAGTCAATCTCCTTCCCCCTGAGAGCCCTGAACTCGTCCTGAGCAAGGGAGAAGGCGTTGTGCCCCACGGTGTACGAAAGCAACTGGTCGGCCACGTGGCCCGCGCTCTCCCTCTCCAGATTCTTGTCGAAGGCCGTGAGGAGCCGGACCGTAAGGAACTTTGGGACCACCAAGCCGAGGAAGCCGGCAACCGCAGCGGGGACGTAAGGCCTCCTAGCGACCTTCTCCAGAGAAATCTGCTTCTTGCAGTCCTCGTCGAACTGCATGTAGGGCATGAGCGCCATAATCCTGCACGAATCCGAGGGATGGGTTCGCCGGGAGGTCCCCTTCGCCTTTGAGGCCGACCTCGTCACCCTCCTCGACCCCGCCCTCGCCTGCCACCGCTTCACGGCCTCCAGCGCCATGTAACCGCCAATGGAGTGGCCCACCACCAGCAGAGGGGCGTCCACGTCGCTGCAGTACGATTCCAGGAAGTCGAGTTTATGCTCCACTTGATCCTCGAGGGTGTAAAACGCCGGCTTGTACACTCCCCTTGCGTGCCCGAGGTGGCTCAGGGTTCTCACACGAATGCAGCCCACCTGAACACCGAACGAGACAGAGAGAGAGGGGGGTGACGGGGAGGTGGGGGGGTTAGCAAAAGGACGGAGAAGAAGGAGGTTGACATGGCCAAGCAGACGATCGAGGAGGCTCGAGGCGAGGGTGACGAATCTCCCCGGGGTAGAAAGTATCCAAGGGTGCACTCCTTACCTTTTTCATGAGAGCCTCGTGCAAGCTTCTCATGTAGCTGATGTAAAATTGGCCGCTCCCGGGGTTGCCCGGAAACACGATCACCTCCAGAGCGGGCTTGGACCTCACCAGCGACACCGTCTCGATCACCTCGGTGGGCTGGCCAGCCACATCGATGACGGACGTTGTGGGCAAAGGTTGCAGTGGCGGGAAGGTTCCCCCGGTTTCGCTCATATTCCGCGGCGCGAGCGGCGCGAAGGAGGTTTGGTCGGGGTCTCCGAAGGAGCGCGCAGTTGTCGTCGAGAGCGGCGGCGGCGTCTCCTTCGAGCGGAAGACGGCCTGCAGCCAGGTCCCGAGGCCCTGATGTCGCCTTAGCATCCACTGGCGATGGCTTGATTCAATCAAGTTGATTGATTGAAAGCTTGAGAATGTTTTGTGCTCACTTTTTGACAGTGCGGGAGGACCGAGAGAGAGAGAGGTGGGGGGGGCGAGGCTTCGCGATGGGGACGAACCCGCACGGCGTGGAGGCCTACGAGCAGGCGAAGGAAGAGCGGAGGGCCCTCTTCCAACAGGCCAAGCGGGCGAGGCTCATGGCGGAGGACGAGTCGCGTCGGGAGGACGAGGGACCCAAAGCGAGCAGCTCTGCACCACCAGCCCAAGTGAAGGAAGGCGACCTTAGCTTCGTTCCAAAAGGATGGTTCGACTGCCCGCCCTGCGGCGACCCGATCGGTCTGTTCATACCGTGCAAGGTCCCCCTGAGCGCGGCTTATAACGAGCGGATACCAGAGGGTAAGTCTTCGCTCTTTTCTCGCTCTCCGGGTCGACTTTGACAGCTCCTCTCCTTCTTAGGGGGCAAAACGTTCGCAAAGCTGACGCATCCCTCATCCATTTTTCCTCCTTCCGAAGACAAACGCTTCACCCCTCGAGCGCTCGTGGAGTCCCAGAAGGCCAAAGGCCGGGACATCGGGCTGGTCATCAACCTAACGCGTTCCAAGGTCTATTACAACGTGAGGCAGTTTGAGGAGCTGGGGATCACGGTGACGACGATCCCTTGCGCCGGCAGGGGCGAGGCCCCCTCACCGCAGGAAGTCAACGCCTTCTGGTACGCCGCCAATTCGTACTGCGTGGAGATGGAGAACTCGAAGCATATCTTGGTGCACTGCACGCACGGGTACAACAGGACCGGCTACATGATCTGCCACATGCTGATGCGCTCGCCCTTAAACTTTGGGCGTTACCTCACGGTCAGGGAGGTTTTGGAGCAGTTCGCCAAGGCCAGGCCCCCCGGGATCTACAAGCCCCTCTACCTCGACGAGCTGTTCAACTACTACCACGAGGACAAAAAGTCGTTCGCGTTTCCGGCGTTGCCGAGTTGGAAGGCGGAGGGCGACATCGAGGAGGACGACGACGGGGTGGCTGGCGCGGTGGGCGGCGGAGGATCCAAGGCGGCGGAGGGCGAGGGCCGCATGAGCCACGACGACCTGCTGGGCGAGGAAGTTGTCGGCCAGCATGCCCAGGAGATTCAAAACCTGGTCCGCATGTATGTCTTGAGCCAGGAGGAGCTGGGGAGGGTCCACCACTTTCCAGGGTCGCAGCCCGTTTCGTTCTCCAGGGACAACAGGGAGATGCTAGAGCGGAGGCGGTACTACGTGACTTGGAAGGCGGACGGCACGAGGTACCTCCTGCTGATGATGCAAGATGGGTGCTACCTCGTGAGCAGGAGTTTTGACGTTCGGAGGCTGCAGATGCGGTTTCCGCTCTGGGGGGTGGACAAGAGCAAAAAGCCGAGCTTCAAGTTCGTCCCGCAGAACGGCACGCTTTTGGACGGGGAGATGGTCGTGGACGAGGACGGGTACACGGGGGAGAAGAAGCGAAGGTTCTACGCGTACGACCTCATCGCGATGGACGGCAAGAAAATCGCGGACCTTCCCTTCAAGCAGCGGTACGCTTACATTGAGGACTACGCCATCTCCCCGCGAAAGCTGGAGCAGCACGCCATGTCCAAAGAGGGCGACCGTTACCCTTACCACATGTACCGCTACGGCGAGGAGAGCTTCACCCTCCGCAGGAAATCCTTCTACCCGCTGCACTCGTGCGCCAACGTTCTTGGCACGCTGATCCCAAAGCTCCTGCACGAATCGGACGGCCTCATCTTCCAGGACTGGGAGGACCGGTACGTCCCGCTCACCTGCCAGGCCCTGCTCAAGTGGAAGTACTCCCACATGAACTCGGTGGACTTTATGCTGGACCTGGTGCCGGGAAAGGCGGCCGAGGACGCGGCCGGGGATGGAGATTACGTCCTCGTCCTCCACAGGAGCGGCAGGCCTGTGACTCTGGACGGGGCCAAGGTCAGGTTTCCCAACCATGTGAACCCCAAGGACTACGTGAGAAAAATTGTGGAGTGCTCTTACAACCAGGAGCACGACACTTGGGTGTACATGAGGGACCGGGTGGACAAGACCACGCCTAACGACTACGGGGTTTACCTCAAGGTGATGAAGAGCATCACGGACAACATCGGGGAGGAGGAGGTGGTGGGGTGGTGCGAGAAGGCCTCCGCGGAGAACCCGCTGTACGCCAGGGACAAGGGAAGGAAGTGCCAGATGTAAACAAATTTTACTGAAGGTGAAATGTTTTTTTTTTATTTCTTTTCTTTGTTCGTGTGCTTTCAAGCCCCCAACGTCGCCCCAACGTTTAGAAGGAGACGGCGCTGTCCACGGCCACGCGCTCCTCGGCGCCCAGCACGGTGAGGAGGTTGTACCCGAAGGGGTCGGCTATGTGCTTGCTCCAGTTGGCGTAGGGGCCCTCTCCGGTGACGGCGCCCTGGATGGCAAACCCGAGCATGGAGACCATGGCGAGCCTTCCGTTCTTGATCTCCTTGACCTGGAGCTCGGCGAGCAAGTCAGGGTCGTCGGCAAGTCCCAGGGGGTCGAATGGTCCTCCGGGGCTCAGGTTGTCGAGGCCGTTGAAGACGTCAGACTCGAACTTGCCGGTTCCTGGGGAGTACCCTGGTGGCCCGGTCAAGTCGCTCCTGTACTTCTCGGCAGCTCCCATCAGGGCGACCTGAAGCCCGAGCACCACGACGAGGGGGAGCTTGTTGTCCACGACCCCCCAAGGCACCGCGAAGTAGTTCAGGCTGTCGCCCTCCAGGAGGACCTTGCCGGTCTCAAACCAGGTGGCCCCCTTGATGTCCGCGCCGTTGGCGGCGAGCCCCTCCGGGATGATGGCGCCCGCGGCTCCGAGCATGGCCCACCTGGCGTGGATGAGCTCGTACTCGCGGTACTTGGCGACCTGGTCCTGGTCCTGGCCAAGCCCGAGAGGGTCGTACCCGTAGTCCCCGGCGAGGGATCCGTTCAAGTACGAGGGCACGTCGTCCAAAGTCAGGAGTCCGCCGGGAAGGTAAAGCTTCCTGGTGGCGCCATACCACTTGCTGAGGTCTCCAGCTCCGCCGGCTCCGCCACCCCACCCGCGGGTGGTCTTGCCAGAGGAGGTCTTGGCACCGCGCTTCATAGTCGTCGCCGTGCGCTTCATCGTAGTCGTCACCTTTGAGGAGGCCATCTTTGGGGTCTGTCTTTGGGCGAAAGAAGAAGTGGCTTTGGTTTTTGGGGGTAACTCTTCGCTGTCTCTCTCGGACGCTGCAATGAACAAGTGAGAGAGAGAGGACAAGAGAGAGAGTGCGGTGAAGACGGAGTCAGTCCGTGGATTCAGGATCTATCTCATAGGGACATCGACGACGTAAGCCTCCATCGGCGCGCGATGACTCGCGGCGGGGGCGGGAGATCGGGCGGTTCTGCTGCGCGAGCGAGCGCTAGGGAGCGCTAGGTGGGTGCAGCTCCTCGATCCTGTTGCCCGCGCCGCGACCGCCATGGCGTGGGATGGAGGGTGGGGTTGACGAGCGGAGCGGCGACTCACCTTCAGCTTTGGCGCTCGATCCCCGGGCAGCCTCTGCCCAATCCCCAATCCCCGGGCAGCCCAATCGGAGATCTCGGTTCTGCTAACACGCGAATTCTACACGAACAAGATCTTTTTTTTGTCGGGTCGCGTTTGTTTGTGACGGACATTCCCATATGGAAACGTTCTCGAGAATTCTCCCACAGCCGCAGAGCCGAGCAGGGAGCACACAAAGATAAACACATCGACCGCAATGGTGCCCGCGGCGACCCCGACGACCTACCTTGGGGTGGCGAGGCAGTTCGTGATGAAGGCGGCCAGGCGCGGGAGGCTCAGCCCAAGGCACGCCGTGCCCTTTTCCTCCACCGCTCCAGCGGCCCGAGCCAGGCTCCTCGCCTGTCCACCACCACCAGCAGCGCCTGGCGCGCTCGCCCACACCTCGCGAGGTCGGGCGTCTCGTCTTCTCGCGCCGTCGGCCCGGTGCTTCGCGTCCTCTGCGTCTTCCTCTTCACCTTCGGTCACCGTGGACCTGGTGAGAGAGGATGACGCATTCGTTGTAATACGAGGTGTCGGGCACAGCGTGCCAGCAGGCGCGTTACTGTTGGACGAGAACACGGGTGATGCGGTTGCCTACGTGGCTTACAACCTGAAGGACATGGACCCCACGGAGCTCAGGGCGATCGCCCTGCCGCTCTCGGGAGCCGCGGGCGTGCTGGAGGAAGGCAGAGCGCTGAGGCTCGCGGAGGACGGTGTGGTGGCGCGTGCCCCCTCTCCAGACCAGGCCTTCGGGGTCGGAGTCGGCCCCTCCCCCTCGGACGCGGAGGGCCTGCCGCTCTTCAACGACTACCCCGGCGTCGACGACAGGCAGCCGATCTCCGAGAACTTTCGGACGGGGGTCAAGGCGGTGGATGCCATCGTTCCCGTCGGAGTCGGCCAGTCGATGCTGCTGATGGGAAAGTCAGGCTCGAGGAAGACGACGCTGGCGCTGGACGTTTTGCTGGCCCACGCCAGCAACGAGGTCGAGGGCGGCTTCAAGTTTGTGTACGCGTGCGACACTAAGGATCTCGCGAGGGTGAGGGAGGCGGTGAGCGCCGCCGGTCTTGAGAGCAGGACGGCCATCGTCACCAGCGACGCCGCGAGGGATTCCCCGGGGGAGAGGTACGCCTGCGTGCTGCGCGCCCTGGCGATCGCGGAGGGCGTGAGGGACGCCGGGGGCGACGCCGTCGTGTTCTTGGACGACCTCTCCGGCCCGGTCGAGTTCTGGGAGGCTGTCTGCAGATGCGAGAGCGAGATCACGGGCGGCCAGGACGGCATGGAAGAAATGGTCGAGGTGGACGGGATGCTCATCGCCAGGTTCGACGCCCTTCAGAGGCAGTTCTTCTCGAACATCCTCCAGCGCAGCGCTAGGATGAACGACAAGCTCGGGGGCGGGTCCCTGACGCTCTTCGGCCTGCTGCGCGGCGAGCCAATGCGCGAGGACAAGATGGACTTGGGGGTCAAGATTCTCAAGCAGCAGAACTTGAGCGCGGAGATGCGGGAGAAGCTGCTGAGGGCGCTGGCCGAGCAGGTCAAGGACTCGTCCCACTCCTCGAATTCCGACGGGGGCGAGGATTCTTCCGGTAGGGGAGACAGGTTCCACGTCAGCACGCGCACCGTGGAGGAGTTCAAGTCGATCTCCGACGGACACATCCTCCTGTGCGACTCGAACGTCGGCAGGGGGGAGGACACCTACGACATCGTGCCGTCGCTCAGCACGACGAGGCTTGGGGTGGGCCGCGTGGCCGCCCCGGAGGTCGCGGACCTGTGCTCCAGCCTCCAGCTGGAGCTCCAGCAGTCCCTGGACGCCAGCGCGTTCGGGGCCGGGGCCAAGGCCTCCGCCAAGAGCGTTCTCGCGCTCTTCACGCAGAGGGCCGGGCGGCCGGTACCTCTGGCGGAGCTCCGCGAGGACCTCGCCAGGGCGCTCCTGGAGAAGAAGGAGAAAGAGTTCGTGTGATGCATGTTGTATGTTGTGTTGTGGGCCGTTTTTTTTGTTTTGTTTTTTTCCGGAAACATTTCCAGAAAAGTTGCTTGAATCTCTTTTCCCCCAAACTGCCCTGTTGAAATCCCTTTTTACGCCGGCCCTCCCACAACTGAACTGGATAAGGAGCTACAAGGCGGCCTTCGCTTTTTCGGGGCACGAGGCGGCAGCAGCAGGAGAGAGAGAGAGAGAGCTCGTAGTCAGCGCGGCGCTTGACCGGCGGTGAGTTGTGGTGTTTGGTTTGATCAGGACAGAGGCACGACGACGATGGCGACGACGAGGGGAAGCATGCTCATGAGGAAGGGCGGCGCCTGCCTGAGGCCCGCGGTTCGCGGCGCCGCGAGGAACGTGTGCGTACGCGCCACCCCCCTCCCGCTGGACATTAAGAAGGTGACTCCAGTCGGTGGGCGCACCTTCGTCAGGGTGGAGGAGATCGAGGAGCAGACCCAGGGCGGCATCCTTCTGCCGGACAACGCCCAGGAGAAGCAGACCGCCGGAACTGTCGTTTTCGCGGACCCCGAGGTTGGTTTTGAGGTCGGGGCCAAAGTGGTGTATTCTCAGTTTGCCGGCACGGAGCTCGAGGTGGAGGGTAGCGACCATGTGATCCTGAAGAACGACGACGTGGTTGGGGTGATGCCAACCGCGGACGCGAAGGACATGAAGCCCACTGGGAACGGCATCCTGCTGGAGATCGAGAAGGAGGACGAGAAGACGAGCTCGGGAATCTTCCTGACGGGGAGCACGAAGGAGAAGCCGTCCACGGGCAAGGTTCTGGCGGTCGGCCCGGGAAGGAAGGGCGAGAGCGGCAAGGTCGAACCCGTGGAGGGGGTTAGCGTGGGAGACAGCGTGTTGTACAACAAGTTCTCCGGCGTGGACTTTGAGGCCAAAGACGGCACCGCGCTCATTGTCATCAAGGACCACGACGTCCTGGCCACCCTGGAGTGAAGGTGAAGAGCGAGTAAAAAAAGACAAAAACACAAACAAACAAAAAAGTTGCAAACGAGGATTAAGAAAAACAAGGACCGCTGCCGCAAATCCGCCTCTCCCCTTCCTCAGGCCTCCCCCGCCAGCTCCCTTGGAGTGATGGTGAGGTCCCCAAAGGCCTCTGTCTGCTCCAGGTTGATGTAGCCCTTCGAGTTCAGGACGAGGCACTCGAAGAAGCACCTCGCGGCGTCCCTCCTGGCTGGCTTGGCGGACGCGCCCGAGGACGAGGGCTCCGGCAGGATCTCCTCGAACTTGCACGAGGCCCCAGGCCGGGGCGCGGAGGACCGCCCGTGGGACGAAGGAACCAGCTTGGACCTCACCCTGGCAAGGGTCTGCTTGGTCCTGGCCGACCACCCGTCCTCGTCCGCCTCGAGGGCGTCGTCGTCATCCTCCTTCTCTCCCTCGTCGGCGGACTGCGAGGCCTCCGCGGCCTCATCCTCCGCCGCCAGCTCCGGAGTCAGCGGCGGGAGCGCGGCCGGGTCGAACTGGTCATCAGCGTAAGGGTCAAAGTCCTGCCCCAGGGCCTCCTCGTCGAAGGCTGCGACGTCCTCGTCCGCCATGTCGGCGCTCGGCTCCCTCGCCCCCGCGACCTCTGCCTCTGTCTCGGGCTCCTCAAAGGCCCCCAGGAGCTCCTCGCAAAAGGCCTCGGCCCTGGTCTGCGCCGCTCCTCCGGAGGACGACGAGGACCTCCTCGACTTCTTACGCCTCTTCGCGCCGCCCCTCCTCCCCAGCGACTTTCCCAGGTCCCTTTCCAAATTCCTCAGCGTGTCCTTTCCCCCCTTCAGCCTGCCCCTGACGTACTTGTTCTCCAGAGTGATCACCTTGACTCCGTCCTCGTCCACGTCCAGGATGACCGCGGCGGTCCTCTGCTTCTTTGTCCTGGGCGCGGAGACGTCCGGGGTCGAGAAGTACCCGCCCTCCCGGCCCTCGCCGCCCTCGTCCTCGTCGAAGCCCACGAAGTCCGGAACCTCTTCTATCACCGCGGGGCTGAGGTCTCCCCCGCCGCTGAGCGCCATGGCGCCGCCGCCATCCTCCTGCACGGGTGTAAGGGTCGTCCTCCCCGGGTCGTCCGT
>Ga0160423_10004443_pt1 | contig 11529 bp, 18 predicted proteins | sample CRUFie14St8metaG_FD_108191 | JGI IMG/M metagenome (GOLD analysis project Ga0160423, IMG submission 108191) | Marine microbial communities from the Costa Rica Dome - CRUD Field 142mm St8 metaG | ecosystem: Environmental > Aquatic > Marine > Oceanic > Photic zone | place: Costa Rica: the Eastern... | reverse complement strand
TGATTCGCCACAACAACGACAAATGCTATCGGGCAGGTTATCAACTAACCTTTCCAATCTTTTAAGTCGCTCCATCATAGCCAAAACAGCACTATTGGATGGGTTCACTTCCACCACCTTTTTCCTGTATAGTGTGTAAATTTCATAGCGGGTGCTTCATGTAACTCTTGCATTTCTGTTACTGCGCCACGCAGGGCCATAACTTCTTTCACAATAGCATAAAGTTCATCTCTTTCATCTTCAAGATGATTAATTCTTTGCGTTAGGTGTTCAATCTTATCTTCCAATAAATTTACTCTGCTTTCATTATCTAATTTCATCAGATTCGCCTCCATGTTTGCTTTCCAACCTTTCTAGTGTGTGGACTCATTTTTAATCTCAAAGAGATAGAGTTCGTATGCGGGGTGTATTTACCCATCATATCATACGCTCTTCCTTTAAAATCGTGTGTGAAAAACTCATCACCCACATCATATGTCTTAATCACTTCTTCAATTCGTTCTTTTATTGTTTTTATTCCGGGCATTTTATTCATCTCCTTATTCTGTATATACACTATCATTTAGTGTGATTTTCTTTCCGTCAATATTGATTACGATATTACCTTGCTCACTTGGGGCAGGCTTCTCAACAATCTTCTCAACAATCTTTTCAACTTCTACCGGCTTTTCAATGACCACAGGGAATTTTGGATAAGGTAGTTTGGGCGGTGATTTCTCAAGTTTATGTTTGCTAGTCATAACATAAAACCAATCAATACTTACAGACAACAAGACCGGACATACCAGAAGTATCATCCATAGCAGGAAGTAATATACATCATCTGGATTATATGAATCTGCTAAGTTGTAAGCATAGCGGGCAACAAAATAGGTCCATAGACCCAAAAAGACCGCTAAGATTAGTTGTTTAACTACTCTATTCATTGTTCCATCTCCTTTGCTGCAAATGCAGCCTTTCTGATTGCCTCTCTAGCAGAAGCAGTAATAGAAGCCGCTAAATCAACATCGGCCCAACCATATCCTTGAAAGGCAACAATGCCGTAAAAGGAAGCCATTAGTCTTTTAACAGCCATTTGGTTATTATACCACTTCCTGTATTCATCATCGTCGCCGCTTTCACGCGCCTGACGCATCCGTAGTTTATATTCGTTTCTTAGATTTTTAAGAGTCAGGACAGAACGAGGCAAAAGTCCTAACTTATCTGTTTTGTAATATCGCATATCTGTATATTCTTCAGGTGAGAAATCCCTAGGTGTAGCAATATTTACTGCAAACTCAGTTACTTCCTTGGATTTAGTTTCCCAAGAAATGTTACGAGCAATCATCATTGAAGGATATAGACCTGCAAAGTCAAAAGCCGCAACGTTCAAATGAAGACCATTTGTTTCTTCAGTTTCAGGGTGATAAATCATAGCCCCGTCATACGTTTCTCTTTCATGCTTGCGAACTTTAGCACCTGTCGGGGCTTTCCAAGAAGCATTACGCATAAAATAGATAGAACCCATGTGCGAAGCATAAAAACATGCATCGAATGGAGCCAACAGTAATCTTTGCAGAGACAAAATAGCCTCGCTAGTGAAGTTAGTTTCGTCAATCCTTCTAAGAATATCAACGTCCACAACTGCATATTGCATATAGATAGTCGTATCTTCTAACCATCCTCTTCGATAAAATTCGTTGGGGTCAGAAAACTTAGAAGTCCAGACCTTTCCTTCTCCGAAAAGAGTATTGGAAACATAATCTAAACTTAAAGAGGGCAGGGAGCCGCGTTGTGAATCATTCCATTGTCGCTCAAAAGCAAGGTCAAGATTCAGGGTGATTCTTCCCTTGATGGGCTGAGAGATGGGAGAAAATCCGTCATCTCCCTTAGAGTATTCCCATCCATCCTTAACTCGCTTGATTCCGTCCACAGAATTGACCGGACTTAATTCGTTTGGATTAATGTCGTTTGCACAAAGACGCTTGAGCAATACCGGCAAATCGAACTTTAGACCAAACCAAGCAATAAGCATATCAGGGTCATGGCCTTTCAGATTAGAAATAAAGTTCTCAAGCATTTGCTTTTCGCTTTCAGCAACCAATACCTTTGTCTTATATCCTTCAATCTTAGGATTAGCAAAGTGAGTCTTCTGTGTTTTCCAATTAGGGAACCAAGTCCACAACCAGAACTTCTTTTCAAAATTATCATAAACAGAAATAGCAGTAATCATATCGTGATATTCTCCACCTTGTTGCCATTCCATGTCCCAATACCACTTTCTCATTTGGTATTCAGGCATTTCAGTCATTTCATCCACACAATAACGGAAATGAAACGGCACGTCTGCTTCAAAAGTTTCTTTAAAACACTTCTTTGCATTTTGGGTGTCGTATGAACGCTCAATGAACACCTTCTTGAGAGCATTCCCGTTAAGGTCCACGGCATCAGTCGCCTCATATCGGAACGGTCGCTTAATTGTCCGACCTGCCTTATACTCAGCAACGTGGGGATGGTTCTCATAAACATAAAAATACGGGTCAAACTCGACAATTTCTGTCTTTCTTTCGCCGTTTTCTCTCCATGATTTATAGATGTGCTTTCCTGTATCTAATTTGCAAATAATCATTTAAACACCCGCGATATACGGTGCTTTGACTAGTCTTCTATCATCAGAAATGATAACAATAGGAGCATCATCAAGCACATAAAAGGTTAATAGTTGGTCTTTCTTGAAAAACTTATGAAGTGGACTAGAGAACTCGACTGTTGCAGGTTCACCAATCCTAACCAAAGGCTCAATTTCTTCAACATAAGAATTTGTTGGACCATCTGTGCTAGAAATCTTCAAAGATTCTCTAGTTAAGTCAATCTTATATACGCCAGACTTTACCAATTCGCAAGAAGAAATTGCGTTTGCGAACACTTCGCTATTTAAAATAAAGCCGCCTTCAAACTGAGTCTTGGGACTCAAATGAGGTAATTCATCTGTAGGCATAACTACAGGAAGTTTAGAAAGGACAGGACCAAGCCTGTTAATGGCTTGCATATTTGTCCATTCCACAACTCTCGGAACAGATGCTTTCTTTGAACCCGAAGAAAGGGAGAGGAAGTCACCCACTTCTAAAGTGACTTCCTCTCCAAAATTTTTCAAATAAGGAATAATCTGCGATGCCTTACCAATATAGCCGCCATCAGTTTCAACCTCGGCTTCTAACTCAATATTGACGAGAAAGGTATTGTTACCTCCCCAAAGGCTTACAGTATTTGCTTTCGCTGAAAGATAGAATACGTCATCTAGGCTTCCTGATGAAAGTCCGCCCTTATTCACGTATTTGCCCTTTACCTGAATGCTTTCTAATCCTTCTTTAAGTGTATTCGTATTAATATTCAATTTCATTCTATCACTCCAACTCTTCTATTGTCTTTGTTATTTTATAAGCAGTATCAAAATCTAACCCAAATCTAGCAATGATGTTTAGGCAAAATTTTGTTTCAAAATATGTTAAATTTTTTGATTTTTCTACGGCAATCTCTTCTTTACCCAATTTCTCAAATTCTTTCCTTTCAACTGAGCCAATACTTAATTCGTTCTTTTCCTCTTCTGAAATATGCGTCAACAACTTAAGATAAACTTCTCTTCCATCCTTTTTTTCGAAAAAATTCTCTCGGTCCTTTTTATAGTGAGAATAGGCCGTGGCTTGACCTACGCCGGTTTTTGTCCGATATAACTCAATCATTTCCTTTTTAGATTGAAAATATTTTAGATGTATATTTTCTTTATACCATTTATAAAAACTCAAATCTTACCCTCCCTGAGTTCGGGAATACCCGTCCAATTTACACCGGCAGGGCCAACAGTCAAGGTTTCCCAAGTCTTTCCAACTAAGGTAGTATTAGTCTTAGAAGCACTTAAGGTAGCCTTATAGATAGTATTACCTTGCTTCTTCGTCTGCTTAGTTTGAATCACTTGGAAAAGCGCATCTCCCCAATTATGCCAATTGGGTTTTTGACCAATTACTTCGCCCGTGCTTCCATAGTCAGCCTTTGCGTGTGTAATGTAAATTTTATCACACTTCAACTGCTTACTCATATTAAGCAAAGCATAGAAGGGAGCGTTTCTTTTACCCCATTCAAACTTCATCTTTTGTGGCTTTCCAATCTTTGAAGAGCCTGTAACGTGAAGTGTGCAGGTATCTAGCCACTTATCAACTCCATCGAAAACAAAGAGAATATCCTCTCCCTTTTCAATTTCTTCTGCTACCAATAAGATGAAGTCTTCGGAGTTACGCTCAGATGAGGCGATATCCGCTTCACCCTTATCATTCAAAACCTTTGGATTCCAAAGAACAATTCTGTCCGTGCAATCATGGTTTTGTCGCCATGTTGGTTCGCATCCATCATCCCAATCAAGAACATAAATTTTCTTATGTGGGAAATCTAGAGCAAGGCCAGACTTAACGGTTTTAGGTTCTCCCCAAACTCCTAAGCAAAGAGGACTTGGCCTATTTAGACGTGCTTCTGTCTGTGCGGCCAACCTTGCCCTAAGTCCAAGAACACGGGCATTTGGACTATTTGCTTCGGTTTTTCCTCCTGTTTTACTAGTCAAGCCCATTCGTTAGCACCTCCAATTTCTGTTTCGTGAAGAGACAATTCCTTACCATGAATTTCAGCCCATGTGTTGATAATCTCAGTCACTTGCTCTTTCGTATCTGTTCTAAACCGGCATTCTTTTGTTCCAAGGTGAAACTTAATCCAAAATTCTCCGGCTACCTTTTCATTTTCTTTAAACGTAATAAAGTCAACATTGATTAAATCAATGATGTAGTTGTTTTTTAACATAAAATATCTTTCTTTTAAAATCATATAAATCCCTCAAGGGTATAGGCTTCGCACCTATTCGACCGTCATTAACGCCAACGGCTACACAAAGGTTCAATCAGAACCAATCGTAGTCTTCATCCACTACAGGAGCGGCTTCGACTACAGAACCCTTCTTGTCCATAGCATACAAACCACCGACATTGATGGTTGCAGGCTGAACTTCGCCATCAACTTCGCGTTGAGAAGTGTTTCCGATAACGATTACAGAAGAACCGATACCAAAGTCAATTTCGATATGCGAAGGAATCCAACAAGTCACCACTCCGCCATCATCGTCATAATTGAACTCAGCGTTTAGGTCCGTAATGTTGAGAATACGGTTTCCGTTAGCAGTTGGCGTCATGTTCATGTTACACACGGTTCCTTCAGTAATGATGAATCGCTCGTTATACGGAAGACTTTGCCTTTCTGTGTGAGCCATATCCACATCAACAAGAGAAACAACGTGACTATCCATCTTTTCAAGAAGGAAGTCTTCAACCTTAAAAGTGTCCATGTTGCGATAGTCGCTATTTTCAGGGTCAAGGTCAGAGTTACGCAAAAGACTGTTCAAAGTAACTTCAGTCATTCCATACATGTTTCCATTCTCGTTAGGAATCGCAAGGAAGTGGACCCAATCGAAAGTGTTGGGGCTAAAATCCACACCGGGCTGATTCTTATAAGAGAAAGGCCACAATTGTTTCTCGCCACCTTCAACAGAACCATAGAAAAGGCCCTGTCGTCGGAACTGTTCAGCAGGCAAAGGCTTTCCATAGCCCTTATTTTCTCCACCGTTACGGTAATGAGCGAGGTCATCCAAAGGAATAAAATACTGCCCATCCATACCTTCTTCAGCACCTTCAGGCAAACTGCTGATTGTCTTTTCCTCATACTCGCCCTTGTGATAACGGGCAACAACCCACTTTCCAAGTGCATTTTGAGTAGCAACGGCGACAACACCAGATTCAAGGGCATTATCGGCATCACGACGATATTCTTCACCTGCGCGGTTTCTCTTCCAACGCATAGTGTCTCTCGGAGCATCGAGAGAAACGAACATACCAAAGACTTGCTTTGCTAATCCACCACTACTGTTGTTTGAGTTAGAAGGCTTATTGGACCTTCTAAATTGTGCAACGTGAGAACGCCAAAGAGCGACACCAATTTGGTCGCTAGTTTCAATGTTGTTCTCTGCACAAATGCTTTCATATTTTTGTGTTGCTTCTTCTAGAGTCATCCCAATAATAGAGAGGGAGTTCTCAATTTCTTTTTTCATCTTTTCATTCATGTTTTACACTCCTGTTTATAATTGTCCAACCATCCACGAAATTAATACTTTCGGTGTCATAGTTGAGGACCGCCATTCTGTTTCTCCAATCGCTCTAAGATACTTGAATTTGATTTTAGAATCCATCTCTGTATCTAATACTGCATCGTGAAGACCGCGACAAATTTCTTTCACGTTACGTCCGTCCACCAACATCTTATGTAAATAATCCAATGCGGCGGATTTGTTATTCTGAATTAAATTAAGCCCTTCAGTATATGCTTCGAGGCTAATTGTTATTTGCTTCTTGAGAGTAAGATTACCTGCCTTTGCTGCCTGAATCTCGGTAATCGCCCTACGAAGGTCTAAAGACCCCGAGGCTATAAAGGACCGGATTTCATCTTCATTAAAGCGGTCAATTCCCTCACTAGCCAAAATATTTTGCACTACTTCCAAGATTACTTCTGCGTCGAGAGGAGCAAAATGGTAATTTGCACACCTACTTTGAAGAGCAAAAATAATCTTCGTTCTATCGTTACAGGTAATAAGGAATCGAATATTCTTAGAATACCTCTCCATAATTCTCTTTAACGCATTTTGGGCATCTGTGGTCATTCCATCCATTTCATCGAGAAGCATGATACGGAAAGGCGCATCACCAACGACGCCACTTTGAGCCACATTCTTAATTGTGGTTCTAACGGTTTCTAGTCTCCTATCATCAGATGCATTCAGTTCAATGAAATTATCTTCGAAGGAATCCTTCAACATATCCCTAGCGGTAGCAATAGCGGCAGCAGTTTTGCCGTTACCGGGATTACCGTAATAAAGAACATTAGGCATGTCTTCTTCTTCAACCCAAATGGTTGCATCCATTCTATAATGTTCTTGACCACGAATTTCATTTACTGATTTTGGTCTATATTTTTCTGTCCATAGCATTTCAATTCCTCCATTCATCTCTCACAGTCCAAAGATATCTTTTATTCTTCGGCCTATTAATGTCTTCAGGCACTAGCCTGAGTTTATTCTCATAGTCACATTTTGCTAAGACATTTGAAGTTACCCTGACTGACTTTGGTAGCCAACCTTTGGGCATCTTAAATCTCAACATAGATGTTAATGTTGATGTGGGAAGAGGTCTTCCTTCTTCTAGAATCAATTCAACGCATCCATCAACGATTTTTTTATTTCTTTTAGCATGTTTTTTCATAGTAATCACATAAAATTGTCTAGGCTCCCTATGTCCAAAACAACAGGGTCAGTTTTACGTCTTCTTCTTTTCTCGCCTAATCCAAGAAGCCGACATTCGCCATGATTGAGTTTCTTCATAGCCCATGTTTTAAATTCATCATCTAATAACAACTGTCTGAGTAATCTCTCATCTTCAACCCCTAACTTTCGACAGATAGGAGGAATTTTACTATACGTGTTTCTCTTAGGCATCTGAAGACGCCCAAAGGAATTACCGGGATGAATGTAAGACAGTAACTCATAAAAGTAGTCTGAAGACCACCTTCTTTTCACTACACCATCAACAAATAGAAGACGGTTAGGATGAATATTGTGAGATAACCATAAAATAATCTGTGTATCTGCCGGTTTGTTATGCTTCAACAACTCAGCCATTTTATCTCTATCAGGCATCTTCATGTAAGTCATAACTAATGAATATACGTCCATATCTTTATTCACAGGTTCTTCACTATTAGGAGCAAGAGTATTTACCTTTTCTCTCAAATGATTAACTCTTCCCGCCCTTTTAATCTGACATTTATCTTTGATATCTTTAGGAACAGACTTTTCATTAATTGAAGTAAATACAATCTGTCCTTTATATCGCCGCATGATGTGAAGAATCTCTTCCTTCTTCGGCTTAAAATGAACATCTTCGATAATAATTCCGCCCTCGATAGGGATAGAACCAATATCCATTGTGCTTACTTCATTAGCATACATAACGTAAGGGTCTTCACAAAAGGTTCTAGCCTTCTGTGATTTTCCCGTTCCGGGTTTGCCTGTTATTAAGATTGGTCTAATTTTCTTTATTGTGGTAAGTCCCATTATAAAACTCCCTTTAATTCAAATAATTCTGTAATTCCTTCTTCTGTTAAGTGTCGTCTTTCACCAACGATTTCCACCGCTTTTCTAAATCTAGCCCATTCGTTTTTTGCGTCAGGACAAGACTCAGGAATACCCTGCATCAATTTATAGAGGTTAATGATACCGCCGATTCTTAAAATGGGCCTAGGGCGACTTGAGTGTTCTTTTTCTTTTAGAGTAGTTTCAATACCCATTCTGTGTAGGCCTCTTTGAATTTCTTCTAAGAATGCAAAAGAGTCCGCTCTAATATTTAGACGAAGCCTTGTTCTATATCCAATACCTGAATTCTCATTTCTCTCAATGTGGAAGTCTGCCTTTCCAAGAGAAAGAACAACTCCTTTAATCATGTCTGAATTAAGCATAATCAAAAGCCTCCGTTGCTCCTAAATACTCACCTTTGATTCTCAAAAACTCAAAACCAGATAATACTACATGTTTTACTAAGTCTTCAAATTCCATGCATTTTCCCGGAAAGATAAAAGTAATTGATGAACCTTGATACGTTCCAAGTGCTTTTGCTGTTTCTTCATCCATATCATCATATACTACACAATGTAGAGGGTTTTTGCTAGTCTGTAATAGATGTGCGCTGATACCTTTAGTTAGAAGATTTAACTCACTTTCTTTAATATACTTAAAAGAAACAAAACTGAATGAGGTCAGGTTATCATAGCGTCGAAGCCATTCCTGAACCAATTCATCGGTGAACATTACTCTAACCCGTCCTCAATGTATTCCTTATGGTCCATTCTTAATTCCTCCGAAAAATGTAATTGTGAAAAGTTAATCTCAGAAAAGTGTTCTGCTCCAACTCTTTTGTGTCCATGTCTCTCAGCAGTTTCAAATGCGTTCATAATCATGACTTCTGCTAACCCTGCTAATTGTTCGTGGAGAAACATAATACCTTTTCTAGAAAATTGTCCATCTGTTGTTTCTTTGATAATATCCCTCAAATTAATTTTAGATTGAAACTTACGAAGCGGAACTTTTGTTGTCTCAGTTACGGGTTGGATTAAAGTGCCGTTTTCGTCAAAATATGGAACCTGCGACAGAATCATCTTGCGAGGACGCCCTTTATAATGCTTTACGTCATGAAGATGAGCAAAATTATCATCAATCTTCACAACTTGGTATGTTTTACCGTCAATCATTGTAAATTGTCCTTCCTTAATCATTCTGCATCTCTCCCTTTGCTTGCATCAAACAGTTTCGGATAACTTCAAGGTCTGATTCATCATCTAGAAGTTGAAGACACAGATTGATGATAGCCTCCATCCTATTTGTTTTTTCAACAACGTGACTCTTACCATAGGCTAATACATCATCAGTTCTCATTCCTGCAGATTTAAGAAAAACCTTTCTAGTGTCAGGACGTGGCCTTTCAGGAGACAATTTGTGAAATCTATCATGTAGTTGATAAAGAATTAGATAAATTGATCTCATTCTTTTCTTATGCACAGAAATCGCTCTTCCAACTTCCTTCTTAGACATTCCTTCAATTTCAGAAGAAGAACCGTCAGTATTCGTAAAGTATTTGTATGTTTTCATTAAATCATCTCCAAAACATCATTAATGGTGTTTGCGTCTTGAGGAAACTTATCATCCCTAATTCTATTGACGCGAGGAAATCTAAGACCGATGTTACCCTTAGCATCCCTCGTTACTAAATCTGCACTAACTTCAAGAACAACTCTAGGTAAGAAATTGTGCTTGCCATTAGCAAAAGATTCAACATTTCTTCGCAAATCATTTGTTAAGCGAATGAGGTCAGAATCAGAAAAGCCTGTTCCAACCCAACCAATCGGAGAATAAGAACCACCATCTCTTACTCCGATTTCATAACTACCAAAAACACCTGCTCTCTTTCCTTCTCCATAGGTTGCAGAAAGAATAACTACATCTAACTCAATCCGAGGTGGTTTATGTTTAGCCCAAGAAACAGAACGCTTTCCGGGCTGATATTCGGCATCTGCATCTTTTACGATAATGCCTTCAAAACCTGCATTAATCGCTTCGTGATAGAAAGCGATTGCATCTCCGCCAAATTGTCGGTGGGCTTGGTTCGATAACCCCTTCATTACTTCAAGCCTATGCGTGTAACTGAGGCCCATAACTGCCTTCCCGTCCATCTTCAGGCAATCAAAGATAACCCACCTCACAGGGCATCTTTGGACCGCTTCAGCGTGGTCCTTGGAATGAACGCGAGTCCCTAAACGCTGATGAGGCGCAGGCGTCCCGTCCTCGTTCACGGGATAAATTTCACCATCAAAGATAGAATTATCACAATCATACTCTTGAACAATTTCGACAATATCTGGGTATTGTGGAGTAACAATCTTGCCCTTTCTGTTAAAGATAATTACATTGTCTCCCTTCTTATGAATTTGATAGCGATTACCGTCATACTTGTAATCCACAATTTTATTCTTAGGCCACTTACTTAGAGGAATAGCCTTAGCAAGCATAGGTGCAACAAACGTCCCATGATTCAAAATCATAGGAGGTTCAGAATCAGCCATATAATATTCACAAACATTAGCCACAGTATTAAATGTTGTGTGCTTCTTGACTTCCGCCTGCTTTTTACCAAAATGCTTTGCTAAAATCTTAACCACATTGCCAACATTAATTCCATTACGAGGTGTTCGTAACCAATATCTCAAAAACCATCGTCGCTCAAGAGCAGACATTGATAGAAGTAAAGCAGAAAACCGACGATAAGAGTCAGAACCAATACCTGAGCAATCTTCGCCCAAGAAGTTTAGAACGGTCCGAATAGATGCTATATTGGTCCCTTCGGCAGAAGAATCCATATAATATGCTACATCACCCATATCTTCATAAACATTAAAGTCGCCTTCGACTTCTTCATCGTGAACATCGAAAGCATTCGCTAGCCACTTCTTTGCGCGAGCAACACCAATATTGTTAGACTCATATTCCAACGCAAGAACAGATAGTAAAGCACTCTTATCTGTAAAGTTCTCCAGAGCCTTCGAAATCATCGAGATTTGTCTGCTTGGTGTTTGTTTGTCCGTTGCTTCCAACAGATTGCTCATCATTTTCCATGTCATCAAAATTCACCTCTTTATTTACTGTATAAATTAAGTTCTTAATATCGTCCGAAATTGTTTCATACCCTTTCGGTTCTTCTTCTTCAGTCACAAAAAACCAATGCAGGAATTTTGCGACCATAATCCATTCATTCTTCTTCATCTTGCGATACATCTTCAAGTCCCCCAAGAAGGCGTAGGAAATTAGTCATCATCATTGATGCAACTTCAACCTCTTCAAATTTTTCCTGCTCAAGAAAACGA
>Ga0160423_10004442_pt1 | contig 11530 bp, 7 predicted proteins | sample CRUFie14St8metaG_FD_108191 | JGI IMG/M metagenome (GOLD analysis project Ga0160423, IMG submission 108191) | Marine microbial communities from the Costa Rica Dome - CRUD Field 142mm St8 metaG | ecosystem: Environmental > Aquatic > Marine > Oceanic > Photic zone | place: Costa Rica: the Eastern... | reverse complement strand
GGGCGGGACAAACGCACGTCACCACCCGGCACCTGTGGCCCAGCCCGCGCAGAAGGGCGGCCAGCAGGACGGCCACGCCGCCCTCGGGGCACCCGCCTCCGCCCTCCTCCCCGGCCCCCATCGCGCGAAGGAGCCCTTCCCTCAACCCGACCTCCTCCGCGCTGGCGGCGACGGTGGGCGCGAGGTGCCTGTGGAAGAACCTCAGGAGGTCCGCGAGGGACTTGGCGCGGAGCCGTTGGGGCGGCGGGGCGAGCCTTGACGGGACGAGGGAGACGACCAAGCCCTGGAGTAGCGGGCAACCCGCCGCGCGGTCGAGGTGGTCCCCCCTCGCCAGGAGGCAGAGGGCGTGGGACCGGTGGACGAGGACGGCCCACGCCCTGGCGAAGGACGCGTCCGCGAGGGGATCGTGCGACTCGACCTCCACCGACACGTCCACCTCGTCTCCGTCGCCGCCCGTCAGGTCGATCGCATCCTCCTCATCGTCTTCCCGTCCTCCTCCCAAGTCCTCGTCCCCGATGTCCTCCCACTCCACGTCACAGGCTTGTTCCTCATGTTGTTTCTCCTCCTCCCCCCGTCGCCCTGCCTTGACCTTGGCCCTGGCTCCGCAGACCCCCACTGCCTTCGAGCCAGGCTCCTCGATCTCCCTTTTCGTTAAAGTCGGCAGCGGGAGACAAACCCCTTTTGTTTTCCTCGTTCTCGTTCTCGTCCTCGTTCTCTCCAGCTTTCTCTTCAGGCCCCTCGACGAGAACTCCGCGAGGGTAAAAGTGGGCAAGACCTCCTCCTCCTCCTCCTCCTCAGGAGTCATCGCGGTGGCCTCCTCCTCCATTGATCTTGATCTTGATCTTGATCCTGGACCGGGGCCCTCCCCGCCTTGCCTTTCCCTCCCCATATCTCAACCCGCCTCCTTCGTTCCCCTCCCTGCCACCCCGCGAACCCACACCGTTTCCCGCCACCTCCGCATTTCGTTTGTACTTGCGATTTTTTTAGAGGGGGGGCGAGCAGAAAGAGGGGGTGGGGGGGTGGGTTCGCGAGGGCGCTCGCGGCGGGAAACGCAGGCGTTACATCGAACAGAAAAATAAATAAATAAAGTAGTCAGGGGTTGTTTCGGGAGTGACAGTGACGAAGGAAGGATGAACAACCTCCTTCCGGAGGTACAGGCGGACAACCCCTTCGGGACCTACGTGGAGGAGGAGGAGGAGGAGGAGGCGGATCAGCATCAGCACCATCATGTCGCCCTGGACCTGGTCGAGGAAAAGGGAGACCAAGAGGAGGCCATGGAGAATATAGTTAGAAAGGAGGAGAACGCCGCCCCATCGAAGGCGAAGGCGAGGTGGAAGTCGAGCGTGGAGCTCGTGTCGAGCGGCAGGAAGAAAGAGTGGGTCCCGGACAGCGACATGGTGGACTTTTTTTCGACCATCACTAAAATCGACGACCTGGTGAAGGAGATGGAAAGTGGAGTTCACAAGCTGGAAGCGACGCACCTGAGGAGTAAGGTTGCGACCACGCCAGCGGTTGTGAGGTCACTTCGGGACGAGATGGCGGAGGAGATCACGAGGTGCGCCCTGCGGAGCAAGGACGCGCTCAACCTCTTCAAGCAGATTGAGGGGGCGAGGAAGGGGAAGCTGAGCGCGCTGAGCCAGCAGAAGCTCAGGATGCGGCAGACCATCCTGGACGCCAAGAGGAGGCAGTTCAAGAAGACCATGGCCAAGTTCTCCCAGCTCAGGCTCGAGGTTCAGGCGGACTACAAGGTGGGAGAAGACAAAGTTACCACGTCGAGCCCGCCCCCTCCGAAAATGAATAAAAAAAACACAGCTTCCTGACTGACTGCTGTCGCCATGCCATTCTATCGCTGCGCAGGAGATCGTGGCCCGCAGGTACGCCACCGTGACGGGCGAGGAGGCCACGGATCGCCAGCTGGAGGAGATGATTGAGACGGGGGAGAGCGAGCAGATTTTCCAGCGCGCCATTTTGGAGCAAGGGCGGGGGGCTGTGCAAGACACGCTGAGCGAGATCGATGAGAGGCACCGCTCGGTGAAGCAGGTGGAGCGCGGCCTGCTAGAGCTGCAGCAGGTCTTCCTTGACCTGGCGACGGTGGTGGATCAGCAGGGCGAGGTTTTGGACAACATCGAGAGGCACGTCAGTGAGGCGGGGGAGTTCACGTCCGAGGGGGCCAAGGCGCTGCAGGTGAGCGTGGCGCTCCACAAGTCGATCCAGAGGAAGAAGCTGTGCATCGTGATCCTGGTGGTTATCGGGGTGGTGATCCTGGCGGCCATTCTGTACCCGATCGTGAAGACCATTGTCGACCAGGCGCAGAGTGCGGAGCAGACCAAGGCGGCCAAGAGGCAGGCCGCCGCAGAGGAGGCGAGGCTAAAGTTGGAGCGGATGGGGATTATCAACAATGCGAGCGCGGGGGGATGAGTTGCACCTGGACGAATGTCGAAGAATCTGAAATCAAAACATCTTTTGGTTTGTTTTGTTTTAGACGCCGCACTTGAAGGTCTTGCACAGATCGAGGACCTCCTCCTTGGTCTTGGGGACCCGCCGCAGTGGCCTGAGGAGCCTCGCGGGGCCTCCCGGCCCGCCCAGCAGCATCTGCATCTTCATCACCGCCACCTCCCTCGAGAAGGCCGCCATGATCAGGATTCCGCCCTCCCGGGTCCCGTCCCCCGTCCCCTTGGCTGCCCTGTCAAAGGCCTTGGCGTCCTGGGAGGAGCTCAGCGCGGAGAGGGCCTCCAGGGCAAACCCGCCCTTCCTGGCGAACTTGAGGACCTCGGCGAGGTCCTGGTAACCTCCGCCACGCTCCTCCCCTCCCTCGTCGTACGGCCCCAGCACGAGCGCCGTCAGGCCCTCCCTCTGGCCGAGCTTCCTCAGCCTGTCGCTCGACCTGAACCTGCCCCCCCGCACCTGCGCGGGGGAGATGCAGGATACCCCACGTGGGTCCCGGCCCGCGGCAATCCTGTTTGCGACGTGCACCGCGTAGGCGAGCTCCCTGGCGCCGTCCTTCCTTCTGGCTCCCACCACGACCGCGCCCCCCTCATCGTCTTGGCCCCCTGTCTCCGTGCTCAGCGAGACCAGCGAGAACTTTTTCTTGCCAAGGCTCCTGAGAAAGGACTCCAGGTAGATCCCTCTGCTCAGCGCGATGTCGCACCGGCACGCCGAGGTCTCCTCCCCGAGCCCATCGACCACAGACCCAAGGTCAAGCCTTGGACCCTCCGAGGGGGACACCAGCGGGCCCCTCAAGTGCTTCTGGGCAAAGTAGGCCTCACTCCCCTGGCACGCCACCCCAAGAAGCGCCCCCGCGGCGTCCGCAGACAGGCACGATAGGGCGTGGCCTCTGGCGTTCGGGCCGAAGACGAGGAGGACGGCGCAGCCCTCCGAGCCGAGGGCCGCCCTCCTGGACTCCGCCAGGCGCTCCTCCTTGAGCGGGGAGATCCCCTTCCCCGCCCTGGCGGCGGCAGAGGAGAAGTCCAGGAGGTCCGCGTCCCTGCCTGCCATGGCCTCCGCGCTGACCACCCCCGCGGCGCACAGGTGGAGGTTGGCGCGGTCGCCCTCAACCACCTTGTCCGCGGGGAGGGTCTCCCTGCCCAGGAGGGCCTCAATCGAGGAACCAAGCGATCCGAGATCCCGCCGGACACAAACCACCGTGAATGTCCTGGAGTGGGACTCGGCGTTGTTGGGCGCGGCGCCCCGGCAATGCGAGTTGAGGAGGAGCGCGCTAAGCCTGGCCGCGGACATCCTCCTCTCCCTGGAAGCACCTACCAGGGCGTCCTCCACCTCCCTGGACGCGTGAAACCGATGCAGGCCCTTGTCCTGCAATCCCAGCGCGCACTCATCAGGGTTGCTGTTGGGCTTTGCCACCCTGAGCAGCAGGCCCACCTCCCCCGGCATGTGGTAGAAGCGCCCCGGCAGGGCAAGCGCGCGGGAGGTCAGGAGGGCGAACCCCCTGGCGTGCAGCGCCGCCAGCGAGGTGGCGACGTCCTCTGCGGCCACGCGCTGAGGGGCAAAGATGTACTCCTCCTCCTCCCCGTCGCAGAACTCGTCCTCGTCCCACAGGTCGGCCACGGGGTGGGACGCTACGGCGAAGGCGGACTCCGACGACGAGCAGGAGTCGGAACACACGGACGCGCTCCCGTCCTCCTCGTCCACCTGCATCGTGGCGCCGCCGAAATCCTCGCCGTCCTCCGCCGGCACATTCCCCACCCCGCTTGGCTCCGCGTCCTTCGGTTCCTCCATGGCCTCGTCCTCCAACCGGCCGCCCACGTCGCCGTCCTGTCGAATCTCCGCCGCCCCTTCGCCACCTTGCGCGACCGGGGTGTTCATGCTCGGCGTCACAAGCCCGTTGTGGACCTCATTCTTCTCCAGCCTCGTGAGCAGGTCGTCCAGGTCCAGGCCCCCCAAATAGTAGTCAAAGTCGACGGCCTTGCCGGGAGTGGCGTACTCGTCCTCGCGCGCGCGGGGTTCCACGTGGAACACCGGGGTGGAAGTGGAGGAAGCTGGGGTGGCACCGCTCGAGAAATCGTCCACCGCCTCGGCCTCCTCGCTCTCGCTGCTCTGCACCGGCGAGCCAAAGCCGCCGCCCGACCCTATCTCAACCTCAGCCTTGGTCTCCACCTCGTCGACCTCGAAGCTCGCGGTGACGTAGCCCTGCTGCTTGCTCGGCTGCCCCACGCCGCAGCCCAGGTCGGGAAGCTCTCCGTAGTTCAGGCCGCTGAAGAGGATCCCCTCCCCCTCCCCATCAGCGTCGCCACTCTGGCTTCCTTCAGGAGACCCGAGTGCGATGCTCGGCAGCTTCATCCTGCTCAGCTCCCTCTCAAAGTGCTCGTTTCTTGCCTTGGATAGGGAGTCCGTGACCACGGAGAACCCGGAGGGGTCGCCCCCACCCTTACTGAAAGAGTTCTCAGGGGGCATAAGGCCTTTAGGTCTATCTGTCTGGTTGTCTCTTCTCTTCTCCAACGTTACAGAGTCCGTCTGGTTTCAAACCAGGGAAAGCGTCTCCGTCTCCGTCTCCCTCTCCTTCTCGGGGCCGCGGTCGCGGTTCGTGCCGCGGTCACAAAGGACTCGTCTCTAACCCCCCACCCTACTCATGCTCTCCCCAGCTTTCGAGAGCATTCAAAATCAGAATCAAATCTCATCGAATCGGATCCCCAAGGTGCACTCGGATCCCCATCCAAGATGGCATCTTGTTGGTGTGGGAACGGAAGGAACCCACCAAAAAACCAAAGTGCCGAATTCCATGAGATGTACGAAACCCAAAAACAAACCAAAAAAAGATGGATTCGAATTCCTAATTGCTAATTGTTTCCCTGCAATCGACAAGCTGCAGGGCTGCGTAGTATCGGGGTACACAGACACAGGCAGGGCTTGGAGGAGGTCGAGGCAATAACCGACACCACCCCCACAACGCCCAGAATTAACCACTGCGGTGCACGTAGTCTGTAGCGTAGTCCCCCTTACAGAAAAACAAACAAACAAACAAAGGTGAAGAAGCCTTGAGGAACCACCACAAACAAGCAATCACAAAGCTAAACTTACCATACATAAAGGATGATGATGATGATGATGTGGTGCCCTTAACACCACGGGTACTTTTGAGACAACCAGTGCTTGGGTTGGGTGGCTTGGGGGCGAGACTCAGGTACCTGAGGACCGCAGGGACGCGGTGCGATGCGGCCGAAGCGCGGAGGAAGCCTTAGGCATGGCCACCACCGCGGGGTTGGAGTCGGGGGGTCCCACAGGCGGAGGAGGGCGCGGACCCTCCCGCTCCTTGCAGCGCTCGTACTCACGGTGTTCACCGTCTTCACATACGTGCACTTCGACCGGGCCGGGGGCCTGGGCGACGCGGAGGACCTCGTCGTACAGGAGGTACGGGCGGTGGAGGACCAGGTGATGAAGCTGTTCCAGTCGGGAGAGAAGGGGCGGGGTTCCAGTCGAGGCGAGGGAGCGGGCCATGTCGAAGCGGCGCTCGTGTCGACGACGAAGGACAAGGGAAACGACCCGCGCCCCGGGAGGAGGGAGAAGAAGCGTCGGAGGAGGCGCTCCGGCGGGGGAAAGTCCTGGGATGACTTTGGCCGCGAGTGCTTCCGCGATGTCTTCAAGTTCCGGAACCCGCTCACGTCCAACACCCTGGACTCGGACAGGGCGGACTCGGACCACGGCGGCAGGTCTCACGCGCACGGGGACGCGAACCTGCTTCGGCCCAGCCACGAGTCGTGGATCTCCCACGGGGACACGAGGTACGCCAGCAACTCCAATCTTGAGGCGGACGCCACGAACGGCACGGTGGTGTACGCTGCCTGGCAGTGCAGCGACACGCATGAGGGCGCGAAGGACCAGTTCGTGCAGCTGGCGGTGAGCCACAATCAAGGGAGGCGGTGGAAGAACCTGCCCGTCAGGCTCAACTACAACAGAAGGAACAAGGCGGGGTTTCTCCCGGTCTGGTCACCCGTTCTGCACAGCAGGCGCAACGGGGAGCTCTACGTGTTTTACGCCCAGAGCCGCCACAACTGCCGGCTGAGGGGCCGGACGGACTGGTTCACGGCAGGGGGTGACGTGTACTACGTCAAGAGCAGGGACGGCGGCCAGACCCTTGACCCCTCGGGGCCTCAGCTCGCCTTCAAGTTTCAGGACGCGCCGCTGGTGCTGACGGGAAACCTGGTGGTTGCCAGGAGGGGAAAGCAGGAGGTGTGGGCACTGCCCTGCAACCAGGAGGTGACGCAGAGCACGTGCCTGCGCCCCGGCGAAGCCGCCAGGGCATACAGCGGGCCGGGGGTCCTGGTGAGCAGAGACCAAGGTAAGACCTGGAACTTCACGGTGTCGCTCAGGAGGGACTTTGAGGCCAACACGGCGGCGGGGAGGCCGAGGGTCAGGCAGGCCAACACGACGCAGGCCAAGGCCGGGTTCGGGATAAGGGACGGCGCCCTGGTGAGCGCGGACCAGTCGGGCTCGAGCCAGATGCTCCAGCTCTTCAGGTCGGCGAGGGGGAGGGTCTATGCGGGAAAGTCCTCGGACTACGGCGGCCACTGGAAGGAACCCGAGGTCGCTGACTTGCCCAATCCGAACGCCAAGATCGCCGCGCTGAGGCAGAGGGACGGCTTGCTCGTGGCGGCCTTCAACAACGCCACCAGGAGGGGTAGGCAGGGAAACCTGTACGTGGCGGCGTGCTTCGACCTGGACGGCACCAGTTGGGACAATGTCGCGAGGCTTGAGAAGGCGCCCAGGACCACCTTCTCGCAGCCCGCGATGGCCCAGGTCATGGACCAGGACAACCGCAGGCCCGGCGCCACTCTGGTGGCATACTCGGTGTCGGAGAGGGTCTTTGGCCACTTGCACTCTGGCGTGATGCAGAGCCGCGGGATCAAGGTGGCGTCCGTGAACCTGGCCACGCCCAGGCTCCACGTCATGAGGGGGAAGGAGGGGGTGACTTTTAGGGGCGGCCGGGTCGTCCTCGACCCGTCAGGGCCCAACTATCCCTGCCTCTCGCTGCACCATCCCTCCCTGCGGGCGGTGTTCAAGTCCCCGCTCACCGACAGGGCTGAGGTCCGCGCCACGGTGGGCATCCAGCTCAAGGTGTCCCCCAAGCAGGCCAAGCAGAGGGGCCAGGACCTGTACTCCGGGCTGGGAGGGGATGACTACGGCGAGATCTTCTTCAACGCCGACTCGAACATCACCTCGAGGCTGGTGTCGCTCAGGGCCTGCAAGAATGAGCAGAGCTGCAGGGATTCCAAGCTGCAGAGGGACTCATTCGCGCTGGCCACGATTTACGGCGTGTTCTCCACCAGGGCGGTGGTGGACGAGTTCTCCTCTCCCATCTTGGTGTCGCTCAGGATCCTGCTGTCAGACGGGGAGGGGAAGCAGAGGGCGGTGAACGTCCACGTGGACGCCGAGAAGAGCAACGGGTGGCTCCGAGCGATGCAGGAGTTCAGGTTCCTTATCCTGAGGCGGGAGCTGGAGGAGGAGGAGGAGGCCGAGGAGTCGAGAGGGATTGCTGAGGGCGAGGGCGAGGGCGCGGCGGGGAATGCGCCCACGCACGCCTACAGGCTAGAGGTGCTCTTCGGGGAGCACCGGGTGACGGATTTCGAGTGGACTGGAAAGATGCCCAGCCACCTCACCTTTGGGTGCGGCAGGGCGGCGTGCTCGCCAGAGAAGAAGGGCCTGTGCGGCGCGTCGATCACGGCCAGGACGCAGTGGAACTTCAAGGACATCCGGCTGGACACGCAGCTGAACAAGTGCCTCGGTTGAAAGGCAAAGGATAAAAAAAAAGAAACGCTACCGGTGCTCTTTTTCCACAATGACACACACGCTTCTTCTCCTCGGCGGCCACAACGACAACAACGCGGCACGTCACTTCTTGGCGAACTCCTCTCCCTTGGCGATGCTCTTCTGCAGCTCAGGCACCAGCGCGTCGATCCCGGCCTGCTCGAACTCGGTGACTTCCCCCACCTCGAAGATCTCCTCGCACCCGTTTGGCCCCAGCTGAACCTTGGAAGCAAAGTACCCCACTCCGTCCACGAGGTTTGACTCGAGGTAGGCGCACTCGTAGACCTTGTCCCCCTGGAGCCCCCGCAGGCAGGACTCCGCGAACCTGGCGGCGGCGTACGCCATGGAGAGAGTCGCGGAACCCGCCCCCGCCTTGGCCTCCACCACCTCGGTGCCAGCGTTCTGGATCCTCACGGTGAGCTCCTCGATCCTGTTGGGGTCCAGCGAGACCTTTGGCCTCATCTGCGAAAGCAGGGGGAGGATGGTGATCCCGGCGTGCCCACCTATGACCGGCACGTCGACCTCGTCCACGTCCACGCCGCACTCCTCGGCCAAAAAGGTGTTGCTCCTGACGATGTCCAGGGTGGTGACCCCCAAGATACGCCTGCTCGCCCCCGTGACGCCAGCGGCCTTGTACACCTCGTTGCAGATGGGAACCGTGGAGTTGACGGGGTTGGAGATGATGTTCAGGATGGCGTTGGGGCAGATTTCCGCGCACTTCTCCGCGAGGCCCTTGACGATACCGGCGTTGATATTGAACAGGTCGTCCCTCGTCATGCCAGGCTTCCTGGGCACCCCCGCGGGGATGATCACCAAGTCGCAGCCCTCCAGACAAGCCGCGAGCTCCTCATCGCCCATGTAACCCTTCACCTTGCAAGCGGTGTTGCAGTGGCTCAGGTCCGCCGCGACGCCTGGGGTTCCCTGAATATCATAAAGCGCGAGTTCCGTCACCGAGGGGAGCATTTTCACAAGCATGCTCAGGGGCTGGCCGATCCCGCCGGCGGCGCCGAGGACGGCCACCTTCGCCGCGCCGCAGGAGACCATGTTGCCGCGTCCGCTCGAGCCGAAGCGTGGGGAAGAGGCCTGCGGGGTTCTCACCCCTCCCGTGCGTGATCTGCATTGGTCCCCGAGTCTCTGCTGCTGGTGCTGGATTCGGGTTCTCATCGTTCTCATCGACGCGGTCCTCATTGACGCGGTTCTCGACACTGTCGTCGTTCTCGTCGCTCCCGTACCAACCGCTCCCTTCGTCACCATCGCTCGCATTGCCTCAAGCTCTCTCTCTCTCTCTTTCTCTTTCTCTCTCTCCCTGCCGCGCTGGCGTTTCGTGCCTTTTTTCCTTTTTGTTTTGGCCGGCACCCCCCGTTCCCGGAAAAAGAAGATCTGCCCCCTCTGGGGGGGTGGGAGAGTACGAAATACGTTTTATTTTATTTTTTTTTTTGGTCGATGATTTCCTAACGTTATGTCGGGGGGGGGGGTCCTGAAAAATATCTATCTGGAGGCAGGCACACAAGGAGCATCACCTTCGTGGACCTGGAGATCGATCGATCAACAGAACACATCCATGACACACACCACATACATTCAGCGCAGCTCGGACTTGGCCTTGTGGCCCGGGTCAACACTGCCTCCTGCGGCCAATAGGGCCGACACGCTCGCGCCGAGCCTACCCAGAGCGACCTCGTTGTCCGGGTCTTTTCTCAGCGCGACCACCTCCCCGAGGGCCGCCTCGATCTGTACGTAAGCGGCATCCCCCGCAGCACCGCTACCAAGCAGGTCGCTCCTCTGCAGCATGTCCTCCATCGTGTCCAGGTGCTGCGACCAGTGGTGCATCGGCTTGGTCAAGATGAGGTCGCTCAGACGCCTCAGGGCCTCGCGGTGGTGGCCCTGCGAATACGGAGAGTGTGGGAGAGGGAGGGAGGTCAGATAAGCGCTGAGGCACGCGGGGGCCACCCATTTCGCTCACCATCCTGTACTCGTGCGCGATGTGCTTCTCCTCCTCGATGACGCAGGACCCGGTCCCGGCGCTGCCGACGGTGAAGTGAAAGACGAGGACGACGAGGACGATGAGCAGGGGGACCAAGGCGCCGATCACGGCGACCACGCCGAGCTGCCTCTGCGACCGCTCCGCCACCTCCTGCGCGCGGCGAAGAGAGAGAGAGAGAAGACAGAGAGGGGGGGGGGTCGCTTCAGCGCTTTGGTTCCACACGCGGGGGTTGTTCTGGGGGGAGGTACGGGAAGTTCGAAAGGATCGGATACGGATGCGTGGTTTACCTGCGCGCTCATGTGCTTCGCGCCCTTGTCCCTCCTAATCGACGGGCTCGACATCACGGCCCTTCCCCCGTGAGCGATGGTAACCGTCCCCGCCCCGAGGAGCGTTTCTCTATCTTCTGTTTTCTGTTTTTTGGCATTCTTTTTCGGTGTGTGACGTTAGGCAGGCATGCATGCAGAGAGAACCAAGGTCTCGAACATCGATAATAAGACGTGTTATGCATTACATAAGGGCTAGGCTAAGAGTTGTGGTTCGAAGACTATATCGTCGTCGTTTACTCCTCCTCCTCCTCGGCCTCGTTGTCGGCGATGTTGAAGTACCTGAGCTCGTAGACGCTCCTGTCCTTGTTGCTCGCGACGACCCTGAGCCAGTCCCTGACGTTGTGCTTCTTCAGGTACTTCTTGGTGAGGTACTTGAGGTAGCGCTTGGACATCTCGACCTCCGTGGTGACCACGATGCGGGACTTGTCCTTGGTGATGGTGACCGAGTCGCCCAACACGCCGGCCTTGCCGTTCACCTTGACACGGTCCTTGAGGAACTTCTCGAAGGAGCCGATCTCCATGATCTTGTCGTCGACCGGCCTGGCGCAGTCCAGGACGAAGGTCTTCGTCTTCTTCTTCTGCTTGTTCGCTCCCTTTGGCGCCATCTTAGCTCTAAACGACACAAAACCAAGTCAGTCGGTCGTAGAAAAAGAGAGAGAGAGGAGTCTTTCGTCAGTGGCGCGCTCGAGCTTCACTCAGGCGGGAGAGTCATGGCCATCGGAGGGCGACGTTGGGGCAGGGCAATGGGACGGGGGGCGAGGGGAGGACGAGGTGCGACCGTCCTGAGAAAAGGAAACTCGGCCACCCCGTCGCGCCCTTCCCTCCCAGGGCGCCACGCCATCTCAACCCCTCGCGCTCCACTTGGTCCCGCCGCGACCAAGTGCGCAGGCAGCGCCGACGCGTGCGTGCGTGCGTGTCCCCTGCCTCCGCCCTCCTCGCTCTCGGTCTGTCTCTCGCACCAAGG
>Ga0160423_10004441_pt1 | contig 11530 bp, 12 predicted proteins | sample CRUFie14St8metaG_FD_108191 | JGI IMG/M metagenome (GOLD analysis project Ga0160423, IMG submission 108191) | Marine microbial communities from the Costa Rica Dome - CRUD Field 142mm St8 metaG | ecosystem: Environmental > Aquatic > Marine > Oceanic > Photic zone | place: Costa Rica: the Eastern... | reverse complement strand
TGGAACTTCTGACATCAGAATTGCATACATTTATAATGGTGCAAATGATGATGCGTCAGCAGGTGCTGCTACAGTAACTATTAATTACTTGCAGAACAATAACCTTTCATAATAATTAATTTGGTGTGGGCTTCGGCCCACACTTAAATTTTAAGGAGAAAAAAATATGTCAATTATTTTAAAGAACTGGGTACGTGTAAGTGATGCAGTAACAGCTGATCCTGATTACTTTGTTACAGCAGCACGACCTAATACATCTGCAACTATGGCACAAACATCTCTATCATCTGATCATAATGGTGGCGGAAGAAACGTTACTGTTACGACTACAGGAACTGGAGATAGTGGAAAAACAGCTACTATCACTGGAACTGATGTCGACGGAGCATCTCAAACTGAAGTAATAACTTTACCTGGATCTGCTACAGCAACAGCAGGCACTAAAATATTTTTAACTGTAACTGCAGTTGAAATGAGCGCACAACCAGCAGCTAACATAACAGTTGGTTTTGGAACTGCAGCTGGATCAAAAATTGGTGGCGGTGGAGTTTTCGGTAGTTTTAGAACTACGTCAGGCGGAAACGCTGGAACATGTAGTTTTAGAACTGGTGGAACTGCAGGAACAGTACTTGCTACTGATAAATCAAGCGGAACTTCTGGAGGAAACAACGGTCAAGTTTCTGCGCATGGAACTGGAACAAGACTTGTAGACGGGATGTATGTTACTTACACTGTAGGTGACTTTGATCAGATAATAGTTTTTTATGCTGGATAGGAATTTAAATGGCGAATACTACTTCTGTATCATATTCATTTGATCAAGATTTCTCTATAGATGAAATCATTGCAGATGCGTATGAACGTCTTGGTTTAGTTGGGACGGCAGGACATCAATTAAAAACTGCAAGAAGATCTTTAAATATTCTTTTTCAAGAATGGGGTAATAGAGGTATACATTTTTGGGAAGTAGGAAACACTAACATAAATTTAGTTGAAGGATCTACTACAAATATTGATGCAACAGCAGAAGGATCTGGTGTCTATACTTTTTATAGAAATTCAACAGATGTTCCCGGAGGAGGAGAACCACCACAAGCTACGACTGTTCCAACAGCAAACGTTTATGGTATTTCAGATATTTTAAATGTTACTTACAGACAAAATTATAATACTACAAACCAATCAGATATTGGTTTAACAAAAGTTGCAAGAGATTCATACTCTGCAACAGCAAACAAAGCATCAAAAGGAACGCCTTCACAATTTTGGGTACAAAGATTTATTGATAAAGTTACAATTACTATTTATCCTTTACCTAATTCAACTGCTGCATCAAACTTTTTAAATGTTTATTATGTAAAAAGAATTCAAGATGCAGGAACTTATACTAACGCAAGTGACACACCTTTTAGATTTGTACCATGTATGATCGCGGGATTAACATATTACTTATCTATGAAGTTTGCACCGCAAAGAACACAGGAGATGAAGTTGTTGTACGAGGATGAGTTAGCAAGAGCATTATCAGAAGATGGTTCTGCAGCTAGCACATACATTACTCCGAAAACATACTATCCAAACGTATAATGGCTAGATTTGCAAAAGGAAGTAAAGCATTAGCGATATCTGACAGATCAGGTGCGGCTTTTCCATATAGAGAAATGGTAAAAGAATGGACTGGTGCATGGGTACATATATCCGAATTTGAACCTAAACAACCACAACTACAACCACATCCTGTAGGCGCTGACCCACAAGGTCTAATGCATGCAAGACCAGCAAGAGTAGAGTTTCCTGTTCAAGATATTTTACCAAACAATCCTTTTACAACTACTGCTGCATCTGGAACGTTAAGTGTATCTTATCCCTCAAATCAAATAAGTTATGGAACTACTTATGTAAGATTTCAATCTGTTAAAAAACCTGTGGGTGGTGTTGCTATTTCTACTTTACAATTAGAAACCACACTAAACGGAAACATAAGTGATTCTGCTACAACAATTGTTTTAACAGATGCAACTGAGTTTCCAACTTCTGGTTTTATTATGATAGAAAAAATTGATACAACTCCTGACACAGCTAACTATGGAAAATTTTTAAATGAAGTAATTCAATACACAGGTAAAGCTGGTAATAATTTAACAGGGTGTACACGTGGAACATCTGCACCATTTAAAGGGGAAACTCCATCTAGCACCACAGCAACTACACACAGCAGTGGAGCAAAAGTTTTTGGATCTTATTTAGCAACTGCTATTGGAACAACAGTACAAACAGGAGCTCAACCAGCAACTGAAACACAATATAATTCAATAACAGTGCCTTTAGTATCTAATGCTTCAAGCACAGAAACAGGGGGCGGTTTTCAGTGTACAATTGGACCCGTTAATGATAGAGCTTAATTATGTCAGGAATTAGTTATAACACATTAGTTACACAAATTAGAAACTACACAGAGGTAGATGCAAATGTATTTACAACAGATGTTTTAGAAAGTTTCATCTTAAATGCTCAACAAAGAATTATGATGGATCTTCCCATGGATTCAGATAGATTCGTGGACCAAGGTACAATGGCAACTGATGTAAATAATATTAGAGTTCCAGCTGGAGCTTTATTTATTAGAGGTGTAGAAGTATTTAACGCTACTAATACGACAGAAAAAGGTACATGGTTAGAAAGACGTGATCAAACTTTTTTAACTGAGTATGTAGGAAGATTGACAGGTCCGAAAGGTTCAACAACTTCAGGTGCAGATGTCACTGGAAAACCTAGATATTATGCAATGTTTGGTGGAGCAACAGGATTAGGTTCTACTGATTCTGGATCTATATATTTAGCTCCTACACCAGACGCTAATTACAATTTTAGAATATATTATAACAAAATGCCAGATACTTTAGAGGCTAGTAATCAGACTAATTATATTAGTTTATATTTTCCTCAAGGTCTGTTATACGCATGTTTAGTAGAAGCATATGGATTTTTAAAAGGTCCAACTGATATGTTGACACTATATGAAAATAAGTATAAAACTGAACTACAAAAGTTTGCAGCAATGCAAATTGGAAGAAGAAGACGAGACGATTACACGGATGGTACAATAAGAATTCCAATCGAGTCACCGCCTCAGTAATAGGAGAAAAATATTATGGCAATAACATCGGCAATTTGTAACAGCTTTAAAGCAGAAGTTTTACAAGCTTTACATAACTTTACAGCATCATCTGGAAACACATTTAAAATAGCTTTATACACTAGCTCTGCAACTTTAAATAAATCAACAACAGCATACAGTTCATCAAACGAAATTTCTAACACATCAGGTTCAGCTTATTCTGCAGGTGGTGCAACACTTACAAGTGTTACTCCTACATTGTCTACAGATACAGCAGTTTGTGATTTTGCAGACGTTAGTTTTACTTCTGCTTCATTTACAGCTAATGGTTGTTTAATATATAACGATACAAATGCTGATAGAGCAGTTTGTGCAATCGCATTTGGTTCAGACAAAACTGTAACAAGTGGAACTTTTACAATTCAATTTCCAGCAGCTGACGCAGATAACGCAATCATTCGTATAGCGTAAAGAGGTAACGACGCATGTCCGTTACCAGAACTTTTACAGTAACGGTATCCAATCCTGGATCCGGCAATAAATATTATATTGACGGTGTTCAACAAGATACATTAAATTTAGCAGAAGGTGGAACTTATAAATTTGATGTTTCTGATAGTTCTGTTGGAGGACACCCTTTTAAATTTTCTACAACAAGCGGCGGAACACACTCTGGTGGCAGTGAATATACAACTGGCGTAACTTCTTCTGGAACAGCAGGACAAGCTGATGCGTATGTACAAATTGTTGTAGCTGAATCTGCACCAACTTTATATTATTATTGTCAATATCACTCTGGAATGGGTGGACAAGCTAATACAGTGGACCCAGATACATGGGGAGTTTTTTCATGGAACGATGGAGAATGGGGCCAACAAAACGATAGTACAATTACATTAACTGGATTAAGTGCAACTTCTTCTGTTGGAACACCTATAGCTGGTGCCGAGCAAGGATGGGGTAGAGATTTATGGGGAGAAGAACCTTGGGGAGATAGTTTTAGTCCTGTTATTTCATTAACAGGTTTTGGTTTAACATCAGCTCTTGGATCTTCAACGGTTCTTACAGAAATTAATACAGGTTGGGGTTCAGATACTTGGGGTTCAGAAAACTGGGGTCAATCAGGAATTGTAGTTGAGTTAACAGGTGTTGAAGCAACTACAGCAATTGGAACAAGTGCAGGTTGGGGTGATTTAGCTTGGGGTTCTGCAACAACTGGTTGGGGTAGTGAATATTTCTTAGTTCCTGCGGACGTAATGGGACTAACAGGATTAAGTTCAACATCAAGTGTTGGATCTTTAACAAATATAATTGACGCTACATTTACTTTAAGCGGAGTAGGAGCAACATCAACAGTTGGCTCTCCTACTATAGATTTTAGTATAAATGTATCTTTAACAGGAGTAAGTGCTACTTCTTCTGTAGGTGCAATCACGCCTGCAGATGTTATGGGACTAACAGGAGTAAGTGCAACATCATCTGTTGGAACTAATCTAGTAATAAGTGCAAATCCTACAATAGCTGTAACAGGACTTTCCATGACTTCGACTGCAGGTGCGTTAACTCCAGCAGACGTTATGGGATTAACAGGGGTTTCTGCAACTGCATCAACAGGTTCTTTAACTCCAGCAGATGTTATAGGATTGACAGGGGTTTCTGCAACTGCTAGTGTAGGTAATGTAGCTCCATTAGGTTATGAGCGAATAACTGGCACACAAGACGCTGGTTATACACGTGTGACCGCTGGTAATTAATGTAATATGTTATTGACATTAAGTATAAAACAAATTAAAAAAAGACACTAATTAGGAGAACAAAATTATGGCATCATCTTATACAGATCTCGGTATAGAACTAATGGCAACTGGTGAAAACGCCGGTACATGGGGAACAAAAACTAATAACAATTTATCTTTATTTGAACAGCTAACTGGTGGATTTAATGCACAATCAATCGCTGGTGGCGCACAAACTACAGCTTTAACAATCGTAGATGGAAATACTACTGGAACAGCTCAACATGCAATGATTGAGCTTACAGGTTCAATCACTGGAAACCAAATTGTAACAATTCCTTTAGATGTAGAAAAAATATTTTACATCAGAAACTCAACATCAGGTGCTTACACTGTACAATTTAAATATACATCTGGTTCTGGAGATAGTTTTACTTTTGGTACAACAGACAAAGGTGATGCAATTTTATTTGCTACAGCAAATGATGGAACTAACCCGGATATATACACTTTACCAAGAGGAACAGTAACAGCTACATCAACAGATACTTTAACAAACAAAACTTTAACTAGTCCTAAAATTGGAACTTCAATTTTAGATACTAACGGAAATCAATTAGCTTTATTAACAGCTACAGGTTCTGCCGTTAACGAAATTACTTTAGCTAACGGAGCTACAGGAAATAACCCATCAATCACAGCTTCTGGTGATGATTCAAATATAGGTATCGCATTAAAAACAAAAGGCACTGGAGTAATTCAAGCAGAAGATTCAGGTGGAAACGTATCTGCAGTTAAAATTGCAGGAAAAGAAACTATATGGGTTCCTGCTGCTGCCATGTACGGAGCTACAACTAATGGTGCTGAAGCTGCGCAAGCAGAAACAACAGCAACAAGACCAGATTTAAAAGTATTAGATTTTGACAAAGATACAGATGAGTATGCACAATTTTCAATAGCCATGCCTAAATCATGGAATGAAGGAACAATAACTTATCAAGTATATTGGACACCTGGTTCTACAAACACAGGTGATTGTATTTTTGGATTACAAGGAGTTGCATGTGCAGATAGTGATACTATTGATGTTGCATATGGAACTGCGGTTAACGTTACAGACGCTGGCATAGGTACAGTAGAAGATCAACAAATTTCATCTGAAAGCGGAGCAGTTACAATTGCAGGTACACCTGCTGCAGGTGAGATATCTTATTTTCAATTATTCCGAGATGCAAACGCTGGTGGAGATACTTTCACTGCTGACGCAAGAGTAATAGGAATTAAAATATTCTATACTACTGACGCAGCTAACGACCTGTAAGGAATTGAAATATGAGAGATTTAAAAAACAATCTTACTTCAGGTAAGAACACAAGAACTACTCAAAATAGAAAAGGTAAATCATTTGGTTACCAAGTCTTAGGATTTGGAGCTGGAGGAGGACCAGGTAAAATTGTTTCTTTTCCATTTAACGTTGATTTTTTAGTTGTTGGTGGCGGCGGAGGCGGCGGCGCTAACAATGGCGGAGGCGGTGGAGCCGGAGGTTTTAGAAATCCTACTGGTGTAACTATATCTGCAAAAGAAACAGTAACAATAACTGTAGGTACTGGTGGTCCATACGCAGGCACTGGTACAGACTCATCTTACGCATCACCAAATTTAGGTACTTTTGCTGCTGCAAGAGGCGGTAAAGGTAGTAACGGAAATACACCATCGGCTGGTACTGGTGGATCTGGAGGCGGTGGAGGAAATGGTACTCCAGGAGCATCTGGAAACACACCTTCAGTATCACCTTCACAAGGTAACGGTGGCGGTAACGCTGCAGGACCTGGAGGACCTTATTATCCAGGAGCAGGAGGCGGTGGCGCTGGAAACGGCGGAAGCAATGCTCCAAGTACATCTTCACCAGGCGGTGGCGGTGGTAACGGAAGTTCAAGTTCAATTACAGGATCATCTGTAACATACGCTGGCGGTGGCGGAGGTGCTTCTCAAAGTGGAGGAGGCTCAGGACCCGGAGGATCTGGCGGTGGTGGATCTGGAGGAAACCAACCTGGTTATCAAGGTGGACAACCCGGCACAGCAAACTCTGGCGGTGGCGGCGGAGGAAACCAAGGAGCCGGTGGTTCAGGTATTGTAATTGTTTCAGTACCTACTGCAAGTTTTTCAGAATTAACTACAGGTGAACCTACAATAACAACAAGTGGTAGTAATACGATATTAAGTTTTACTGGCTCTGGTTCATGGGATACATCAGCATAATGGCTATCTTTGCAAGAATAAATGATTTTGGAGAAGTGATTACAGTCACTTCAGTTCATAATAAAGTTTTACAAGATTCAGGTGGACAAGAATCTGAACTTAGAGGTATTGCTTTTTTAAGAACTTTATACAAAGAACAAACTTCGGTTTGGGTTCAAGGTTCTTATAACACTCAAGCAGGTGTTCATAAATTAGGAGGCACTCCTTTTAGAAAAAATTCTCCTGGAGAAGGTTATAGTTACGATTCAGAAAGAGATGCTTTTATTCCACCAAAACCATATGAGTCATGGGTTTTAAACGAAGAAACATGTAATTGGGAAGCACCTGTGCCAAGACCTACTGATCCAGATCCAAGTGCATTTCAATGGGATGAAGCAACTACAAATTGGGTACAAATACCAGAGTAGAATCTAATTGACTTAGTCTATTTTTAATTTATATTTAAAAATAGAATATATGAAAGAAAAATTTATCCCTGAAGCTGTATCAACTACTATAGAAGGTTTATTTCCAGTACCTATTTATTTATCTAATTTACCTAGACCATTCTTAAAAAAAGAACATGCTTTTTTTGCTAAATCCATGAAAAGCCACAATCCAAACGAAGGTAATATTACTTCAAATGATAACTATATTTTAAATAAACCTGCTATGAAAGATATTAAAAAAATTTTAAACCAACACATAAAAGTATATTTTGACAAAGTATATGCTACTAAAAATAAAATAAAACCTTATATCACTCAGTCTTGGTTAAACGTTACGAATGAAAAACAATATCATCACATACACAACCACCCCAACTCTTTAGTCTCGGGAGTTTTATATATAAATGCAGATAAGGAAAATGATAATATAAAATTTTTTAGAAACAGAGATAAACATGAAGTAATTAAATTAATGCCAAAAGAATTTAATTGGTTTAATAGTGAGTCTTGGGTTTACCCTGTATCTAGTGGCAAGTTAGTTATGTTTCCTTCTTCTACAACACATACTGTAGATTTAAAAAAAGGTAACAATGCAAGAATGAGTTTAGCCTTTAATGTATTTGTTAAAGGTACTTTTGGAAATCAAAGAGCTTTAACTGAATTAATTCTATGAAAAAAAATTTAGATTTTTATGTAAGAAATTATAAAGGTTGGTTAGATAAACCACTTTGTGACGAAACAGTAAAACAATTAAAAACTTTTAAAGCTGAGTGGAACGAACATACTTTTTATAATAGATCAACAAAAAAAGAAATTAAGTTATCTGGAAGCAAAGAATTATCTACAATGTACACAGATCAAATTACTACAAATAATGAAATCATGGATAAATATTGGTATGCAATACATGACTATATTTTAAAATATTTAAGATTTTCATGGTTTGATAGTTGGGATAGTTACTCTTTTTTAAGATATAATAAATATAAAAAAAATAAACAAATGGCACAACATTGTGATCACATAACAAATATATTTGATGGAACACGAAGAGGTGTGCCAATACTAAGTGTGCTTTGTTCTTTAAATGATGATTATTCTGGAGGAGAATTTATGATGCAAGGTAAAAAATTAGATTTTGAAAAAGGAGATGTTTTAGTATTTCCTTCTAATTTTTTATTTCCACATGAAGTAAAGCCTGTAAAAAAAGGAACACGTTATTCAGCAATATCTTGGACATGGTAATATTTTGAAAAAATATAAATTAAATAAACAAAAAGGTTTTTTAAAAGGTTGGTATATTAATCCTGAAATATGTGATGAACTTGTAGAGTTTTTTGAAGCTAATAAAAAGTTACACAAGTTAGGTGTTTTAGATACTGGTTATGATAAAGATAGTAAAATATCTACTGACATTTGTTTAAGTATGGAAGATCAAAATATGGTCAAATATGCATTTGAGTTAAAAAATTGTGTAGAGGAATATAAAAAAGTATTTCCTGCATTAGATGCACTTTTAGCTCCTTGGGCTATGAAAGAATTAATTAACATACAAAGATACAAACCAGGAGAAGGTTTTTTTAGTTGGCATACAGAAAATTCAAATATAATTTCATCTCAAAGAATCATGGCTTTTATGACTTATTTAAATACAGTTAATAAAGATGGAGAAACAGAATGGTTTCATCAAAAAATTAAAATAAAACCAGAAAAAGGTTTGACTTTAATATGGCCTTCTGACTGGACTCATGTGCATAGAGGTATTGTAGCTAAAGAAGAAACTAAATATATAGCAACCGGTTGGTTTTCCTACGTATAATAATAATTGAATTTACTAATAATCTGTTATATTACCGACTAAACAGGTTTTTATATGTTACAAAAATTAGGCTTTTTACCAGGATTCAATAAACAAGTTACCTCTACCGGAGCAGAGTCTCAATGGACAGAGGGCGAAAATGTCCGTTTTAGGTACGGAACACCTGAAAAAATAGGTGGTTGGAATCAATTAGGAGATACAAAATTAACAGGTGCAGCTAGAGGGTTGCATCACATGGTTAATAAAGAGGGTATTAAATACTCTATAATTGGAACTAATAGAATTTTATATGCTTACACTGGAGGAGTATACTACGACATACATCCATTAAAAAATCCATCAGGCACAGCTATTACAAATGCATTTAGCACAACTAATGGTCAACCAGATGTTACTATTACTTTTCCTTCAGCTCATGGTTTTTTAGCTGGAGACATAATATTATTTGGAGACATCAGTACTTTTAGCACAATTACAGGATCTAATTTTGGTTCTGCAGATTTTTGTGATAAAAAATTTATGGTAACTTCTGTCCCTTCAGGAACAGAAATTACTATTACAATGCCTGGTAATGAAAGCGGAGCTGGAGCAACTACCTCTGGAGGTATTACTTATTTTCAATATTATCATGTGGGACCACCAGACCAAGTAGGAGTTTTTGGTTATGGTATTTCTCAATGGGGTGGAACTGTATCAAGTCCTCAAACAACAACATTGAACGGAGGATTAAATGCTGATTCTGCTGGAACGGGTGGAAGTGGAACTACAATCAACGTAGCAAGCACGGCTAACTTTCCATCTTCAGGAACTAATTTTATATTGGTAGGCACTGAAGAAATATCTTACACAGGAGTTACGTCTACAAGTTTTACTGGAATAACTAGAAATGTTAGAGGAACCACAAATGCTTCACACAGCACCGGAGCAACTGTAACTAATACTAGTGATTATGCAGCATGGGGTCAAGCAGCATCGACCACGGATAAAGTTGCAGAACCAGGTATGTGGTCTTTAGATAACTTAGGAAGTAATTTAATAGCTTTAATATTTAACGGTGAGTGTTTTGAATGGAATTCAGATTTAGCAAATGCAGTAAGCACAAGAGCTACAATAATTAGTGGTGCACCGACAGCATCTAGAGATATGTTGGTATCTACACCTGATCGTCACTTAGTTTTTTTTGGAACTGAAACAACCATTGGTGATAAATCAACACAAGATGAAATGTTTATTAGATTTTCATCTCAAGAAAATATTAATGATTATGCACCTACATCAACCAATAGTGCTGGTACACAAAGACTGGCCGCCGGATCACGGATCATTGGAGCTAAACTTGGTAGAAATGCAATTTATGTTTGGACAGATACTTCTTTATTTACCATGCGTTTTGTTGGTCAACCGTTTACGTTTGCATATGAACAAGTAGGAACTAACTGTGGATTGATTGGAAAAAATGCAGCTGTTGAAGTTGATGGTGCTGCGTATTGGATGTCTGAAAATGGTTTTTTTAGATACACTGGTAAACTAGAATCCATGGATTGTTTGGTAGAAGATTATGTTTACAATGATCTTAACACGACATCTAATCAAATGATTTTTTGTGGTATTAATAACTTGTTTGGAGAAGTTATATGGTTTTATCCTACATCAGATTCAAACGTTAATACTAGATCTGTTACATATAGTTATTTAGATTCAACTGCTAAACGACCTATATGGTTTACAAATGCAAGCAGTTTATTTACTAGAACTACTTGGCAAGATTCTGCTGTATTTGGTTTACCACATGCAACGCAATACGATGCAGATACAGATACTTCTTTTGATGTAACAGGAAATACTGAAGGTATAACTTATTATTATGAACATGAAACAGGAGTTAATCAAATAAGAGGTGGGGTAACAACAGCTATTCCTTCTAGTATTACTTCTGGAGATTATGATATTACACAAAAAATTATTAGAGGATCTGCAACTAATATGGCTGACCTTAGAGGTGATGGTGAAAGTATAATGAGAGTTAGTAGAATTATACCTGATTTTATTAATCAACAAGGTAATGCTATTATACAATTAGATCTTAGAAATTTTCCTAATGAAGCAGCAGCTAGCTCATCACTTGGCCCATTTACTGTAGCACCTACTACAACAAAAGTTGATACAAGAG
>Ga0160423_10004440_pt1 | contig 11530 bp, 8 predicted proteins | sample CRUFie14St8metaG_FD_108191 | JGI IMG/M metagenome (GOLD analysis project Ga0160423, IMG submission 108191) | Marine microbial communities from the Costa Rica Dome - CRUD Field 142mm St8 metaG | ecosystem: Environmental > Aquatic > Marine > Oceanic > Photic zone | place: Costa Rica: the Eastern... | reverse complement strand
TGAGCCCCCTCTTCTCGATTCTCTAATTGAAAATCAAAAAAAAATTCTTGGAAAAAAGGCACCGTCTTTGACTCCCATTGGAAATTTCCATTTCATTCTCGCCACGAGATTCTCGATCTCCCATTCTTCCTCTCATTCTTCCATTTCCTGTTGGTGTACTGGTGTACTGGTGGTGGTGTCCTCCTTTCCAACTTTCAAGTTCCAACTTTTCAAACATCAGGTTTTTTTTCCCTCCCGTGGTTTCCTTGCTGCCCTGTGGTGTCTAGTAAACCCGTGTTGTGGTTCAACGCGCGTCGTTCGTCCATTTTCGTTTTTTTCCGGCGGCGCGTGATCGTCCTGGTAAGAAACGGGGGGAAGGGGTGTCTCCATCGCGGGGGGGGAGACGAGACACGGCGCACGCAGCACGCCCCCGTGGTGGACACGGCGGAGCCAAACGGGACAGAGCGAGAGCGGGGACGGAGGGCGGAGCCGAAACACCCACCGACCGCACCAAGAGACTCACTCACTCACTCACTCACTCACTCCTCGTCTGGGGTATGGAAACGACGCCACTGCGACTGCGTTTTTGAAGAAGAACGACGGGACACGAACCCTGACGAGCGAGGCGACGCGAGGGGAGGCGCACGAGTGTATTCCAGTTGCGGACCTAAGCTAACCTAGGAGAAGAAGAAGAAGGAGGAGGAGCGACAAGGGCGAAGGCAGAATGGCGGAAGTGCTCGAGTACCCCTTCGAGAGGAACCAACACAACGTGGGGCCCTGCGTGGGTTTGGGACCCCAGCCGGAGACAGCGGGGACGAGCGAGGCGGGGCGCCTCCCCCTCGCGCAGCAGAGGGTCGGGTTCAAGAGAGGCAGAGCGCCGCTTCAGGCGCACTCCGCCAACCCCCACCACGGTGCCCACCACCACAGCTTCAAGCGAGGGAGGGTGTCCCACCACGACGACCTAGAAGGGAGCCAAGATCATCATCATCATGACCTCGGTTCCCTCGCGCAGGGCCTGGGCGGGGCCAAGACCTCGCACCAGGGGGACCAGGACCACGGGGGGTTCCAGAAGGAGAACCACATTTTGAAGAAGGCGGTGGCCATCCAGAACGAGAAGCTCCGGACCGAGAAGGAGACCTCGCAGCAGGTCAGACAGCTGCTCGTGGAGGCGCAGCAGCAGGTCCGCGACCTGCTGCGCCAGAAGGAGGAGAACCACCACCTGAGGCAGGCTCTGGCGCAGAGCCAGGAGCAGTGCAGACACCTCGAGATTGAGAACTACTCCTTGCGTGTCCACTTGAGGCAGATGAACAACTCGGGAACGCCGCTTGGGGGGGACCACAGGCCGAACAGGGACATCTTCTGAGCAGGCCCGCGGGTTTAGCGACTTTGTACCATAGGGAGGAAGAAACTAAGTGAGTGGCGGCCGACTGCAAAGGTGGCCTTCGCTTGCTTGTTTCGTGTTTCACAAGACACCACTGTTTTTTTCTTTCTTTCTTCTTTCTTTTTCGCGACCCAGCGAGGGAAAGGCCGCCACGACGACGACGGCATACTGTCCTACACGCGCTCCCTCCCTCCCTCCCCCCCTTTCCCTCTTTTTTTCGCGCGGCCCTTCTCCCTTGTCCTCGTCCCTCCCGTTTTTTTTTTTTTTCTCCCGAAAGATCTGAGTTTCTGGCCTCCATCTGTCCGCGCCGGCGGACCAGACCTCCAGACCTCGGGGGCTTGCTTGGGAGGGGACCGAAGCGAAACGCGGAGTATGAGCGCGCAGGGCACAAGAGAGTTCTTCTCGGCCACGAGCAACGTTCCTTTTCGGACGGAACAGGAGCTCCATGAGCACTACAGGTCTGCGTTTCACCGGTATAACTTGAAGCGCCGTGTGGCTGGGTTGGGTCCTGTGACGCGGGAGTGGTTTGATACGCATAGGGATAAGCTTTCTTTGGGCAGGTCAAGACAAGGTGATGGTGTGGATGATGGGAACCAAGACACTACAGTTTATTTTGACCCGCTGTCAAAAAAACAGTTTAACACCGAGGCTAAGTACAACGAGTTCGTGAACTCCAACAAGTACAAGGTAAGTCTACAACAACGACGAGGCAAACTCACTTTTGCCTGGAGGCGTTTTGCTCTTTAGCACACTTGTGGAAGAAGAAGGAGACACTTGAAACACCTACACCACCACAAATGATGGACTGACCGGTCACGTCGTCTTCGTCGTCGTTTTTTTTTTATTTTTTTTTTATCGTTTCGCAGAAGCTGGTGAAGGCGAACGGTGGGGAGAGGCCCGCGGCGGTATTGAGGACGAAGCAGAGGCCGCAGCAGGCCGTTCCCGCCGCGTCGCAGGGGAGGCCAGAGGACATGGAGGAGGACGGCGGCGAAGACGACGGAAGCGAGTGGGAGACTGCGAGCGAGGACGAGGGCGAGGAGGAGGATCCAGACTGGGTGCCGTGGGACCCACGCGCCTCCCTCTTCGACAACCACGTCTCCGCCTCAGTGGAGGACAACATCGAGTACATGTACAAGAACTTTGGGTTCAGCATCCCTGATGTTGAGTACAACTGTGACCCTGAGGGCCTGCTGGAATATCTCGGCGCCAAGATCACGAGGGGAAAGATTCCACTGTACTGCTCGGGCCTCGACTCCGAGGCGAAGACCATGAGGAGCGCCCACGCCGTCCAAAGGCACATGGTGGACACCGGCAGGACGAGAATGCAGTACGAGGGTAACGAGGAGGAGTACGAGGACTTTTACGACTACGCGGAGGCCCTCGGAGACGAGGCGGCGGACGCGGTGGGGTCGCTGACCCTCGCCGCCGCGGGTACTTCGGCCAGCGTCGCCACCACGGACGGGTACTCCCTCTTCCTCCCAACGGACAACAAGACTGGGTCTTCCAAGGTTCTGGGGAGCAGGGGGCTCGCGAAGTACTACAGGCAGAGCCACAGGCCAGAGGACGGCAGGCAGAGTGTCGTCGCGAACCGCGTGGTGGCGAGGTACAGGCTGCTTGGCTTGCTGAGGAGGAAGGAGGAGGGCAAGGAGGTCGCGGCAATGAACGACGCAGAGAACAAGAGGAGGGAAAACTACGGGGACGTCAAGCTCCACTCGGGAATCCAGAACGCGGTGATCAACAAGCTGCCGAGAAACGTTCCGTACTGATGCACTGGAGTTTCTGGCCGCGGGAAGGAGCTTGTGGCTCTGCGGCGGCATGAGGCGCCCCGTGAAAATAATACTTTCTCCATTCTTTCTTTTTAAGGGACAATGCACAACAAAACGAGCGGACCTAGAGGCTGCCGTCGTCCAGGTCGCCCCCTTCCGTCTCGCTCCCCTCCTCCTCGATCTCAACGTCCTCTTCCTCCGAGGCCTCCAACTCTTCCTCCAATTCCTCCTCCAATTCCTCCTCGTCCTCCTCGTCATCGTCGTCATCGTCATCGTCGTCATCTTCGTCCGAGTCCGAGTCCTGGGGCCTCCTCCTGCCGATCTCGTAGGTCTTGACGGCGCAGGAGCCGCCGCCCTGGTCCGCCAGGTCGAAGGAGACGGTCGCCAAAAAGGTGTCCTCGGGTGAGACACTCAGGTCGACGACCTGGCGATCCAGGCCCGCTGCGTACACTTCGTCGTAATCCCTGGCGTCCAGCACCCTGAGCGTGCCCGAATCGGCGTCATTCGAGTCCCCCGCCGCCGAGGGGGCTCTCCAGGCGTACACCACCTCGCCTGATGAGGAGAATGCAAAGTCTGTCCCATCCAGAGATGGGACGGTCCTCAGCAGCTTGTGGGTCCTGAGGTCCCACACCTCAGAATTGAGCAGAATTTCCAGGCCGTTGGGGTGGAACCGGCTGCGACCTGCATCCGTGAACCTGTCGAACCGGTGGATCGGCGTGGGCATCCGAAGATCCCACAGCAGGGACCCCCACAGCACGAGGGTGTCGCCGTGGCCAAAATGCGCGCGCTGGTCCCCCCATCCCAGCAGCTGCAGCTGAGTGGAACCCAAGGCGCCCCGGGGAGCCTCAAGCGTCAGGCACGGGGATACCGAGGCCGAATTCAAGTCAAAGATGAGAAGCTTGGGGCTTGGGTCTCCCTGGGGGTGGGACGCGGGGCACACGATCCTGCCGCCCGCCCCATCAAAGCTTCCATCGCACACCCCGCGGTAGCACACTAAGTCGGAGTCCTGCTCCCGCGACCACACTGCGACCTCCGAGGCCGTCGACGACAGGACGCGGCCATTCCCTGCGGGGCCCATGGCGGCCTGGATCGACCTGACCGCCCCAGTGTGAGCCCCACCCCTGCGAAAGTCCTCGCAGACCTCCCCCGTGAAGGCATCAATTGCGCCGACCGCCCCGGAATCAGTGCCGAGCACGAGCTCCTGGCACGACCCACGAAAGGCGCACGCTGTGAAGGTTGAGCCCTCGCGGTCCCTAAGAGTCCTCGCGAGCCGGAGCCTTGAGTGGACGAATCTGAGGTCCAGCCTGCGGTCGTGGAGCGAGCCGGTCTCGCTGGGGTCACACCTGCTCTGCCTCCTGAGCAGCCTAGTGCACACGCTCTCCCCCGCGTTTCTGGTGAGCTGCTCGAACCTCGCCTCCGGGCACACGTGTGGGCGGAGCAGGGAGAAGGGCGGCAGGACAGAGATGGGCCTCTCGCACCGGCAGTGCTGGTGCTGGAGGTGGGACAGGATGATCTCGTCCAGCTTGGACATGGTGGCTAGGCCCGCGCTTGGAGTTGGTGCGGGCCCCTCCGTCCTGCATCGCTTTCGCTCCCCGGCGGACGGAGAACAGGGTGGTCTCTTCCCCCCTCCCGCCCCTGCCTCCGCCAGTGCCAGTGCAGGTGCCGGTGCCGCGACCCTGGGCCTGGCGTTTGCCATGAGCCCCGACCCCCTGCTGGGGAATGTGATTGCCCGCGCCGCCCCCTCGCCTCCCTCTACCTCGCCCCCCTCTGCGGTGCCCAGCTTTGCTTCCGCCTCTAGGCTCCTCGCCGTGTCGTGCATCCCCGCCGCCACAAGGTGGTCCCTCATCAGCAAGAAGAGCTCCCGCTGCGGGTACGCGATGCGCGTTTTCCTGACGACCTCGTGCCTCTCGATCCTGTGCAGGGCGGAGAGGCTCTCGTGCCCCGCGCCCTCCGCGGCCAGGTCGCTCCCCGTAAGGCTCGAGATCAGGCCCAGGGCCTCAGCCCTGAACCCGCCGCCGCCAGGCCCTTTGTGCACCCTCGTTGCGGGATCCCTCAGCATCTCGCTCAGCAAGTGCGGGACCTGCAGCCTCTGCAGCACCTGGGCGATCGAGGGGTCCCTGGCGAGGCCGTTGAGCGCCCGCAGGGAAAGCCAGCTCATCTCCCTCGACCTCTCCAGGTCGTGGCACCTGTTGCGCAGCAAGTCCAGCAGCACGCGGATGCCATTGCTGCCCCTCACGAGGTCCCGCGACCTCTCGTATGCCGGCCCGACCGACGCCAGTAGGCACCGTCCTCCTCGACAGCTCGCCTCGGCATCCTCCAGGGCGCTGGGAACGCAGACCAGGTGGACCAAGACCTGCAGCGCGCCGGAGGCCACCTTTGGGTCCGCGTGGGACCGGTACCTCGCCGCAGAGTCGAGCAGGGCCTCCACCGCCTCCTGCTGTGTGGACCCCGAGCGGCGCCTGTGTGACGGCGCGGTCTGCGCCACGTGGGCGTGGCTCCTGCGGCTCAGGGTGACGATCCTGAGCACCTCGAGCGCGGAGACGACGGTCTCCGAGTGGTAGTTTCCAGTTTGGTCTCGCTGCACAAAGTGAAGGAGCACGGAGGCCCCCCCGCCATCCTCGAAGTCCGCGGCGGCGGGCCACGTCTCGCAGGCCAGCCACACCGCCGCCCTGGCGTCCGTCCTCACCTCCCTGATGAGGAAGGACAGAGACTTGGCGTCCATGTCCGTCGCCTTTGCCAGATTGACCGTGAGCCCCCGCTTCGAGTGGCCCTGCGAGTGAATTTGGGACGCCAGAAGGGCGAGGTGACTCCTGAAGTACGACCTCAGCACGCACAGCAGATGGTACGCGAGCACGGCCTCCGACCTCGCCCCCTCAAACCTCTGGCTCGCCCTGACCAGGTTCAGAAGGATTGCGACCCCGCCTTGTAGGTCAAAGCAGCGCACCACGCGCTGGTACCGCAGCGCCTCCGCCAGGAAGAGCGCGGCGTTCCTCCTGCACGGGTCGAGGCCGCTCGAGGCGTGCTTAACGGCCGCCCTGGCCATCCTGTCACATTCCTCCTCGCTTCCCCTGCCGCACGCCAGCTCCAGCGCCTCTTGCTGTGAGCTCAGCCCGAAGAGGCACGCACTCACCCCGAGGGCGGCCTCCGCGGTCTCCGGTAGGTCCAGCAGCGCCGCCACCCCGCCCTGCTCCACGAAAATGCAGGCGTACTTGCGGTGGGCGAGCAGCGAGGAGATCAGCGACAGCAGGGTGGACAGGCAAGGCGGTCGGTGCCTCCACATTTTCAGGAGCTCGAGGCAGATTTCGACCCCGCGGTCCTTGAGGATCGGGCCGAGGCACTCGACGTACTCGCCCATGCACGCGAGGCACCTGACGCAGTACAGGTGGTAGAGCTCGGCGGACCTATCGGGTAGCCCAGCAGGATTGTAGCGCTCCAGGATTCCCTCTCGTAGGCTGGAAACGAGCTTGGCAGCGACCCCGGCACGCACGAACTCGTCGAGGACGTCCTCGTGGCTCAGTAAATCCTGAACGACCTCGAGGCATTGCTCGGCTCCCGTCCTGGCCTCTTCCGTCAAGTAGTTGGAATTTCCCTTCGCCGCCAGGACCTCCAGAGCCTCCCCGACAGACACCACCGAGTCCAACGCGGTCTCCGAGTTTGAGTCCTGGTTGTCCTGGTCCCGGCCGCCCGCCGTCCTCAGCAACACCCTCACCGCCTCCGCCTCCGCCATACCGGTCCTCCAAGTGCGTGCCCTCTTCACTTACACCACTCGCACCTATGAGGCTGCAGACTTGTGCAGTGGTGTCTCGAAAAACGACAGCTTGGCCTGAAGGAGGAGAGGTTGAGGGGTTTGGGGGGGGGACAACGGAGAGCGGAGCGCGCGGCCTCGGCGCCCCTCGACTCCCCGACCGACCGACCTCGTTCCTGCCCTCCTACCCTGCCGCGGCGGCCTCGGTGCCTCGGTCCTCGCGCGCGATCCTGCGATCGGTGCTCTGCGAAAAGTTAGTTGGTTTTGTTTCGCGCCTCGTGTTAAAGTGCATGCTGAGCTTATCGATCGCCTCGAGATCGGGCTTTCCATTTCGGTGTTGATTTCGCGTTGTGTTCCGTTCGCGATCGATGGCTTGGGGAGGGGGACGGGGGAACGAGCTGGACACTTCAGGTCCGCAAAAAGAATGTCTAACTTTTCCATGGAAAAGTTCCACAAAAAAAAAAATAAAAAAACGCGTCCTCGGAGACGGGGCACGGGAAAAGCGCAAAACAGCGAGCGCACAGTTCACGCGCGCAGGGACCGCGCCCGAAAGAGAAAGAGTGAGGAGGACCTAGGGGTCATAGAGCAGGCCATAGAGAAGCAGAGCGCAGTGGAGGCCTCCGCCCGGCGGGGGTGGTGCCGCATCCGCGCTGTCCAATACCCCGACACGAACCAAACACAGTGAGGAAGGCCTTTGGTAGGGGGGGTACATATCACATATGGGCGATATGGCGACGAGCACGGGGTCAAGGGGGGCGAAGACCACCTCGCAGCTTCTCATGAAGCAGGCTCCGAGCATCCCGGTGAACTCTCGGTTTCCCATTGGCGAGTACTATGATAGGGCGGAGCGTTTGCTGAGACAGGCCATGATCTACCGCGTGGGCCGAGACGACTTCAACCTCTTTGTGATTCAGGCGAGGTTCTCGTCACTTCTGTTGGACACAATCCCGAAGCACGCGGACTTCAAATCAACAAGGATGAGGTACAAGGACCTGAACGCGCCGCTGTGCAGGGCGATCTCCGAGCTGGAGGCGCTGACAAAGACCCTCGACAAAGCCCAGAGCCCAGACCGACACGAGGAGAGGCGGCAGGAGACCTCGGGTATGGCGACGACGACGGCGAGGACGGCGGCGGTGGCAGAGACACAGAGAGCGCCCACCACCCCCTCTGACCTCCCGCTGGACGACCTGAGCATCGCGTCGGGGGGGCAGGCCGAGCCCGCAGGGCCGGCGGTGGCGACGGGCGGGCCCTTGGACCTGCTGAGCGGCAACGAGGCGGACCTGGTGGCCGCATCGAGGACGGCGGGGGGCAACGACGCGGCAACCGCGGCGGCAACAGCCGCGACGACGGTGGCGGCGGGTGGTCTGGTATCGTACCCGAGCATGGACCCTGCGAAGATGTTGTCCACGTCGACCCCGGTCGTGCCGGAGGTTGCCATGCCCGCCCACATTCTACCGCCCCCGCCCCCGCCCCCGGCCTCGGCCCCACCCCCGCCGCAGGCCCTCGAGGCTCTGCCCACCCCTCCGCCTCCACCGCCTCCTCCTCTTCCGCCTGGCGGGTTCCCGGAGGAGCCGCAAATGACCCAGCTGACGCCCAGGGTGGTTCAGCAGATGCCAACCAAGGAGGTCGCCGACTTGGACTACATGAACCTCGCGGACAGGCTGAAGCACTACGGCCTTAGAGAGAAAAAGGTGGACGGTGACGGCAACTGCCAGTTCAGGTCTCTGAGCGACCAGCTCTTCGGCACCACGGATAGGCACCCCGAGGTTCGCAGGATGGCCATCTCGCAGCTCAGGTCGAAGAGGGAGCTCTACGACCCGTACGTCCCAGAGGACTACGAAGACTACGTGGCCAAAATGGCCAAGGACGGAGAGTGGGGGGACCACGTGACGCTGCAGGCGGCGGCTGACGTGTACGGCAGGAGGATCTGCGTGCTGTCGAGCTACAAGACGAGCTTCATCATTGACATCAAACCCCAGGACACGAAGCACCCGCGAGTGCTTTGGCTCAGCTTCTGGGCCGAGGTCCACTACAACTCGCTTTACCCGAGCGGGTCGTGAATTCTTATGTAGTGAAGGATAGCAGAAACGACTCTTTTTCGCGAAACATGGCCCACCTAGAGACACACACAAACACAGCAAATAGTATAGCATATTTGTCGGTTACTCGTACACACCGCGCACGCGCGGCAAATAGCGCAACACGCCGAGGGCCTCGCACGTCACTGCACGTACTTCATCACGGCCTCGAAGGAGAGCCCCTCCTCCCCGTACCCGTGGCTGTCCTCACTGTCCGAATCGCCGCCGCCATCGCCCTTGGCAGCCTTCTCACCCTCACCCTTGTCCTCGACCTCACCCTCGACCTCTTCCTCGGCCTCCCCGCTGCCATCCCCCTTCTCCTCCTCGCCGTCGAAGAAGTCTGCCTTGATGGGGAGCTTCTCGCGCCCCTGCTTCCTCTGCGCGTCCTGCGCAGCGCGGAGGGACTCCCTGGCAATTTCCTCCAGCTTCTCGTCCGTCGGGTTGGCGTCCTCCTCCTCGGACTCGACCTCTTCCCCTTCGCCCTCGGCCCCGTCCTCCTCCGCCTCGTGGTCCGGCGGCTGCACGAAGAAAGGGATCTTCCCGCGCTGCCAGTCCTGCAGCACCATCCTAGCCGCTGTGTTCAGGTCCGGCTCCCCACCCTTGAGCATCTTGCCCATCCTTCTCGCGAGCTGCTCCAGAAAGTCGTTTGAGTCGACCCACTTGGCAACCTTGTACGCCTGGGCGATGTACTTCCTCTTCACCCTCCTCAGAACCTCGGGAATGTGCTCCGTTGCGTCCTCCAGCCTCTCGGTCCTCACCACACCCTTCAGAACAGAGTCCGTCTCCGTGTCCGTGTTGTTGTTGTAAACCACGCCAGGGCAGTCGATCAGGAAGATCCTCTTCGTCAACGTGATGTACTGCCACACCTTGGTCTCCCCTGGGACAGGGGCCACGTTGCAAACCTTCTTGGTCCTCAGCGTGTTGATCACAGAGGACTTGCCAACGTTCGGGTACCCGACAAACCCAACAGAGATGGCCTGCTTGTCGCTGTGAAGCCTGGCGATCTGCCTGAGCAGCGAGATCAGGGAACCCTTGCCGAAAGGATTGGTGATGGACGCGTGGAAGGCCAGGGTTGGGTAGTCCTTGGAAAGCAGGTGCAGGTACCTGCAAGCGCGCGAGGGGGAAAGAGAGGAAGGGAGAGGGAGGAGGTCCCGTCAGCGACACTTAAGGCAAGGGGAGAATGAAGAATGCGCAAAAGAACCGCCTCCTCGCCCTCTCGTCATTTGTTCATCCATCTCACCTCTTAGTGACCCAAGCGGGCACCAAGTCGCACTTGTTCAGCAGCAGCAGCATGTGCTTGTGCCTCGCGTTCTTCTTCAGGTGCCTCTCCACGTGCTGGCACCTCGTCCCGAGCGGGTCCCTGGCGTCCAACACCTGAATGATCACGTCCGAGGAGTCAATCACCTTGTAGAGCTCGCCCCAGATCCTCTTGCTCTGGCCCTTCTCGAACAGTTTGTCTTTCACCAGATCCCTGCTCTCGAGGTTGTCCTTCACCGCAGCGGAGTCTCCCCTCCCCGTCGCAACCCTCTCGTCGTACTCCTCCGCCCGCGCCTTGGACTTCTTCGCCAGCGCCTCCAAGTCGCTCGACCCGCCCAACCTCGGCCGCTTGCGCTGTGCCTTGGGTCCGAACGTGTCCTGATATCCCTGGACCTTGAGCAAGTCAACCTTGGCGCGCTTGCTGGACTCCCCGCCCTCCGTCAGCAAAGACATCGGCAGCTTCCTCTCCTTCAAAAGTACGTTGAAGGGACTCTTGAGCTTGGCGCCGAGCTCCTCGCGGAACCTCTGCAGCTGTTGTTGTCCAATCACCCTCGTGTTCCCGAACCACCTTCGGTCGGGTTGGATACGCGAGTTCGGCAGCTCGGAGCTTTGAAAACTTTGCGAGACGAACTTTCCCTTCTTGTCCCTCTTGGCCCTATCATTGTACATGTTGAGCCTACGGACCGTGGCCGCGCTACGGATGGAGTGCGCCCCAGGCTTGGTTTTGTTGCTCCTATTCGCATCTTGGGCATGTTTCGGCTCGCCCTTCACGCCGTCCTTCTTCTTAAACGTCTTGGGCATCTTCTACTTCTTCCGTCTTCACAACCAGCACCAGCCCGTGTCCAGTTCAACAAAGGAAACACCACAAAGACGGGAGGGAGGAAGAGAGCGCACACCAAGGAACCTAAAGCCTTATCCAGTCTTATCCAGTCTTATCCTGTGCCCACCCCTCGTCCTCGTCGTCCTCGTCGTCCTCGTCTTCTGGACCACACACTGGACTGACTCGGTTTGGGGATCTTCTTCTGCTGGTTCCTGGTTCCCCCCCCCCCACACACACACAGCAGTGTTCGCTGGCGGCCCAGGAAAGACCGAGTCGCGGAAATATTGCCCAACATTTCCCACAGCAGTGGGAAGCAGAACTCGACCAGCTGGTGGTGAGCGCGATGGTGGTGGCGGCAGAGGAGACGACGAGGTTAGAGGTATCGGTGCAGAGGGCGGTGGAAGAGAGAATAAGGAGGACAAGAATCCTCTTCCCAAGGTCGAGAAAAAAACAACGAAGGCCGTGTTTGTCGTCACAGAAAAAAACAACTGGCTTTGAGTATGG
>Ga0160423_10004439_pt1 | contig 11536 bp, 4 predicted proteins | sample CRUFie14St8metaG_FD_108191 | JGI IMG/M metagenome (GOLD analysis project Ga0160423, IMG submission 108191) | Marine microbial communities from the Costa Rica Dome - CRUD Field 142mm St8 metaG | ecosystem: Environmental > Aquatic > Marine > Oceanic > Photic zone | place: Costa Rica: the Eastern... | reverse complement strand
TCAAGAGTTACTTTAGTATCTTCTCCAAGTTGTGTGGCCATATTACATTCTTTTTGTACGCGTTGTTTTTGTGTTTGATTTTTTCTTTGTTTTTCTAGGTTGTGGTTTATTTTGTTTTGTTTCTTCACCTAATCCTATTTCCCAGTCTTGCCAACCACCAAGCAAGGCTAATCTTTCCCATAGCTCAAGATCACTTTCTGTAGATTTAACTATGTTATTTGCTTTCTTTATACCTCTATCTATAGGTACGTTTGTTAATGCTGATATAACATTACCAGCTGCTAAGTAAGCTGGATTATCTAATCCCCAACCACCGTTTATCATTTCGTCTTTATCCCACTGGTATGATCTTGCGGCTTGATTTATTCTTGAAAGTTTAGCAGATATAGGTGGAGATATTTTAGTTAATTCATAACCTACTTTTTCAAGTTTAGGTTGTTTCTTTTCCATTTCGTTTATAATACGTATAATAGCATTTTTACCTACAGATATAGCTGCTCCACCAAAACCTGTTCCGCGCAACAATGAATCAGCCATACCATTAGCAATGCTAATATATTTATCTTTCTTTTCTTTATCTTCTGGTTCTTCATCGTCAAATGCAAGTGCAAATATAGCTTGTTGTATAGCATTAAATATAAGATTTTGTACTGTTGTATAATATATAATTTTACTTATATTTGTTTTTGCATCACCCCTACCGTTTTTAAGATCACGTATAGCTTTATCTGTAAGTCTAGCGTACTGAGCAGGCGTGTTAGCAAATGCAAGAATTAACCTACCAAGTGGACCAGCTTGTTGCATTGATATACGATCTGGTCTTGATGATTGCTGTGACTCTTCAGCATTTTCTCTAAAATCTTCAAACGCTTGAGTCTCTGCTTCAGCTTTAGACATTCCTTGTTTCATTAAAGATTTTATCCTGTTTCTATAAAACGTAGCTCCACCAGAAGCAATAGCAAAGCTATCTGCTATTTGTGTAGGCGCAAAACCTAATTGTAGTAATTTATTTACTACAGCTCTAGGTCCACCTTGTTTAGCCATTTCAGCAATGTCAGCTTCACTCACGTTAAACCTTAACCCTGATCTTCTAGCTTTTAAAAAGTCAGAATTAATAAGTGTCATAAAGTCTGACCAATATTGTTTTTGATTTGCAAAAGCTTTGGCAGCCGCTAGCGGATTGTTGTCTGTAAAGTTTATAAAGTTTACAGCTGATATTGTTTGTAGCAATGCTGATCTAGTGTTAAAGAACATAATAGTACCAATACTTCCTTGCAACCAGTCTGTAAATCTACCTGTTAAGCTATCGTCAGAGAAAGTTCTGTTGCGGCCTGTCCTCATACGTTGCAGCATGTTTTCCATAGCTTTGCGATATGGTTTACCATAAGCGGCTTCAAGCTTATTCATATTCTTTTCAGAAAATATAACATCTACATTGTCTTGCCACTGTTGTAAGTATTTAGCCCTAACACCTGTATTAATGCTGCGCAATATATCTGTAGTAATACTACCAGCAGGCCAACCAGCTTGAGGACTAGCGTATTGATCACCTTTTTGTATAGCAATTATTTGATCCGCAAACACTTGCAACTCTGCGTCTTTAGCAACGTAAGCAGTAAGATCTTTTAAATCTTGCTTGCTGATGCCAGGTACTTCTGTACCTTGTTTATTCCATATGTAAACACGTATTGCTTGCTCACGAGTATATGGTTCGCCTGGAACTTTTTTACGTAGATCTTTTGGTACTACACCTAATTGTTTTTTAAGAGCTCTATAATCTTGCAGCATATTTAAACGAGCATTGTCTATATCGTTCATTGCTCTAGCAAAAGGTCTTATTAAGTGTTGCTTGTACCAAGCCATTTGAGCATCACCAAGTTTACCTTTACTTAATGTTTCGTATAATAAACCTACAAAATCTTGAGCTGAGTATGGTATACCTCTAAACACTTTACCACGAGACGCGCCAGCTACTTCAGCTTTAACTCTTTTATATTCTTTTTCCGATGCAATACCAGTTGTTTGCTCTAGTATATCGTTAAACCCTTTGTCTAATGCAGATGCTTTGCTAAATTTAACATACGCTTGTCGTACTTTTGACTTAACATCTAACACGCTAAGAGCGTCTTGTACCGCTTTAACATTTTTATAAGCATCATCTGCAAAGTAAAAATCATTATAACCTTCAGCTGCTTTACCTACAACCCAACGCGCTTTAGCTTCAGGTGTACTATTACCTAGACCTACAATATTTTTAAGTGGTATATCTAGACCTATTGCTTTTAAAAATTGATGTATAGGTTCTGCAGCCGCTTGTGTTCTGGCTGTAAGAATAAACACGTTGTCATTGCCAAACTTTTTATTACGAGCTACAGCTTTTTCAAACATAGGACCTTTAGCACCTTTAGTAACTTTTTCAAATTCACTAAAATCAAACTCAGCGCCTTCTTGTAACAGATCTTCACCACGTTTAGCAAACTGTTCTGCGTTTAAAGTTCCAGTAGTTCCATCGGGCATAGTGTACAATACATTAGACTTAGTTGTAGCAAGTGTATCATCAAAGTCCCACACACTAATACCTTTGTCAGAAGCGTTAGCGTTACGTGAAAATCTAATAGCTTGATCAGACACTTCCATTACAGCTAAAGTATTTTCAACAGGACTACCTGGAACAGCAGCCATTACTTTAAACTTTTCGTCAGCATCTAAAGCTTCATAAGCCGTTAATCTACCTGACTTAACAGCATCAGAGTTAGCTTTATTAGGAAACATACGCATCGTAACAACATTGACCATGCTAAAAGGATCAAACGTACTAGGGTCTTCTAATCTGACATTTGGCGGTAGTTTTTTATTATTTACTTTAGATGTTTTAAGTTTGCTAACCACTAACTTTTCATTTTCTCTAGCCACATCTGCTTGCTCTTGACCATATATAGTGCCATCTTCTAGAGACTCTATAGCGTACATATTCTTTAAACCTAACGTAAGATCATCATAGTATCTTAAAGTTTCGCTCATTGATTCGTTCCAATAAGCTGGTAGAGATTTTTGCCTTTGTATGTTTATATTGCTGTCCATTATTTCAGGAATAATAGCAACATTGTATCTTTTTCTTAGCGACTCTAAATCTATTTTTTTACCATAAAAATGATCTGTAAGTTTTAAAACTATAGCTTCTGTAGGTATAAGATGCTCATATGTTACAACGTCAAACTGAGGCCCAACATAATAATATGAAACAGGAGCAGCAGCTTTTAACATGCTACTCATATTAGATTTTAAACTCATCATAGTCATAGCAAAATCTAATTTAGTACCATTGTCTCTCATATACTGTAAATAATCTATAAGCTCATTCCAGTTTTGTAAGGCTTCTTTTTGTCTTAAATCAAACTCTTTCTTAAAATCTTCTTTTGATTTAACAACTCTTTTTCCGTTTACAGTTTTGTAAGATTTTTGCTGAACTTGTTTTATTTTTTGTTTAAAATCTTTAATAGGTTTATTATCATAAGACACAGAAGTTATTTGTATTCCTTTTTTTGTGGGTTTATATTCAATGTCTACTTTATCTATTTTTTTTAATTCATCTATAAAGTCTTTGTTATTTTCAAATATTTGATTTCTACCACCACCTATTTTGCCTGCAGATGTTTGATGGCCTCTATATATTTTCAATATAGTTATTAAATCTTCAGGCGATTTAATTTTCTGTGCTGCGAAGCCAGCGAATAAATCTCTTTGTTTTTGTATTAAATAATTATCGCTAAACGCTTGACCAAAATTATTTATAAACTCTTTTAAATCTAATAGTTTAATTAGGTTAGTACCTAACTCTTGCTGCTCTATTTCTTCTACAGATATTTTACCTACGCTTGTATTAGATAATTGATCTTTATATTTTTCGTATTTAACAAAAGATCTAACTATAGCAGGAGTAACATTTTGAATGTCTTCATCACTAAAGTTTTCTGAAAGCATTTCTCTAAGCACAGGTCTAAACCTTGCGGTTGTCTTAACTGTTTCATTTTGAAAAGCTTCAAGTAACTCAGGACCTTTATCTACAATTTCATCTTTTTGTTGCTGTGTGGCCTTAGACATTTTTATGTCAAGGCTTAGCACTTCTTGTAAATTTTGTTGATCTATTGGTTTAGCTATATCAGTAGTAATATCTGTTTCTTGTTCAGCTGCCTTACTAAACTTAAGCCCTGCACTTAATCGCTGGGCTTTGTCAGGCATAACATCTTCAGCTATACGGTTTTGTATGTGAAACTTCAATGCTGCTTTATAATGCTGTGAGTCTCTATATATTGGTAGTTTTTTACCATCTACCATTCTATTAAACTCAATCATCTGACCATCGTAAGCTGGAAGAGTTATGTTTTTACCTTGAAGAATATCTTTGTATTGTTTTAACGTACCAACGAGATTATCGTTAGCATCATACATAACTTTACCAAGCTTAGTCTGCTTTATGCCAGTTGCTTTGTTCTTGTCATCTTTTGTTTTTGGTAATCTACGAAAATCATCTTCAGCATTTCTGTTTAGAAACGTACGTATGTTTCTAACAGCACCTTCATCTAGCTTAGGAAAATTTCTTTTAAAATCAACTATACCGTCTACAGTCGAAAGCCCAAACATGTCGGCGTATAACTGTGTTATGTTTTTAGGTATATCTTTTAGCTCTTTAAATCTAGATATATCTTTACCTTTAAATGCAGTTTGTATTTCTTCTGTAATTCTATTTTCTAAAGCTTCAGTGTTAGCAGCGCCTACATTGCTTAAAACCTCGTCACTATATACTACAGTTTCAGTAGGTTTTTTAGCTAAAGCTTTACCTCTAGTACTAGCGGGTGTTGTTTCTTCAACAGCAACGCCTCTAGCTTCTGTTATGTCAACTCCTTGTGTTGTTCCGCCTATAGCTTGAGCTCTTTCTAATATCTCAGCTTGTCTAGGGCGAAGCGTGTTGTCAATAAAAGTAGTTACTTTAGATGTCTCAGGATCGTAAGTATCAAACAAAGCAGTATTTCTACCTGGAAATATTCCTTGTATTTGCTCTGTAACAGCTTCTTTTACTGCATCCATAGGTATGCTACCAGTAGGATTAAACTGAATAGCTTTACTTATAACAGGAAAATTATTTTCTACAATAGCTTCTATAGCTCCAAACTTATCTTCAGCTTTTGATGATGGAGACTTAATAGTTTCTACTAAACTTTCGTTTGTAAACACGTCTTCTTTTGCTAAATCTATAAACTCTTTGCCACGTGGAGATATAGTTCTAGACTCTTTTATCTCTTCGTCTTCAGGTGCAGTTTGTATAACTTGCTTATCAACATCTTGTTGAAAGTTTTTAACTAAATTAAACACATCTTCAGAGTTATTTAATTCAAGCATCCAACTCATACCACCAAATACATCACGTATAGACATGTTAAACAAAGGTATAAGAGCAGGAGCTTCAATAAAGTCAGATAAATTTAAATCATTTAAAGCAACCATGTTATTTAGTTGAGCTATAAATTCTTCTACATCTATTTTATTTTCATCTCTGTATAAAGATATTCTTTGCATAAAGTCATTATAAACTTCTTCAGATATTTCGTTTAAATCTAACTTATCATCTAATACTTGAACAACTTCTTCAATAGCAGCTTTAGCATTTTCGTTTTCAAAATCTATTTTTTTACCAGCGACACTTAAATGAAACAGTTCTTCTAGCGGTGCTACTGCAGCCCATTGAGCTTCTTTAGACGTTGGTGATAGCGCTATAGCTTTGTTAATAAGAGCTCTATTTATTATAATATCATTACCGTCTTTAGCTCCATAAAAATCTCCATTCTGTATTGATGATTTAAGATATTCAAATTTATCAACTACAATATCTTCTTTAGTTTCTTTATCTTTTACTATTATTTTTTGACCTTTGTATTTTGATAATTTTTCATCTAAATTATCATAATTAATTTGTACTTGACCAAAATCGTCTAAAACAATATCACCCTGTATGTCTATATAATCGCCGTCTCCCATTTGAGACAAAGCAATATCTTCATAAAAGTCTGTAATGCCTAACCAATAAGCTGTTTCATTATTTCTAGCAGCTTTACCAAGAGCTTCATTTAATTTTTTCTCTCTTGTTTTTAAATTACGTTCTTTAGAGTTTAATATACCTTGTTGAGCTTCTACGAGTTTATTATACTCTTCTTGTAGTTTTGCTTTTTTACTTTTAGCTGTTTCAGATCTTTCACCTGTAGCAGCTAATTCTCTAAACCTATTATTTAAAACACGCATCCGCCTGTTCAGATCAGCTACTTCTGTAATATCATCTGCAGACATATACCTCAGCTTATGCAAGCTAACAGCGTCGCTAAGTGCTAACTCTTGTAGTATTTCTTTTTTTCTATTAGTAGTTTCAGCAGTAGTAGGCCCTTGTGTTAAAGAAATTAATTCTAAAGTTAATTTTTGATTATTTAAAACTTCACTTCTAGTTCTAAATTCACTTTTAACAGCGTTAATAATATTGCTAGAAGTAGTTGGAGCCATTATACCAAAACTTGTAGTAGCTACATTAGCAAAAAAATCTTTATTTAAACCTTCAATTAGCGATTTGTTTTTTTCTAAAACAACAATATCAAAAAAATTATGAGATATCTGCGTAGCTGTTTCTTCTATTTGTTCTATAGCTAATCCTTTAGGTAAAGATTTTAAACCTAGTAAAGTTGTACCAATTATATTTAAACCAAACCTATCTGGTCTAGTGTAATATTCTTTTCTAGCCGCCTTAGTTCCAATATTTTTAGCTAAATTTTTACCACCAGTTACCACTCTAAGTGTACCTATTGTCTCAGCATAAGTAGCAGCTCCACCATAAAGAAAAGCCGTAAGTGATTTTTGGAATAAAGAATAGTCATTGTTTTCTAATTGCAAATCACCAAAAACACCACCAGCTTCTGCTGTAAAGAAAATAGACTGAGCTGTTCTTTTTCCAGCCAATAACAATTGTTTTTGTTTTTTTAATGCTTGTTTTCTAGCTTCTTTAGTTGTTGCTCTAGCTACTAATTGACTGCCTCTTAAACTAGCAGCGGCTGGTATAAAAGTAGTTGCTATAACAGGTGAATTATCTTGAAAAGATATACTAAACCAATCCCAAAAATCAACACCTTGCTCTCCTATTTCATCTAAAGTGGGAGCAGCTGGTATATTCTCTCTTTTCTTAAACATTTCAAGATTGTAATTGACGTTGTTTTTATTTACTTCGTCAATTAAGTTGTCAAAAGACGCGCTGTAATCTTCATCTGTCAACCAGTTTAAACCATATTTACGACTACCAGCTTCAACTTTAGTAGCCTCTAGCATTCCTTGTTTAAGTAAGTTACCTAAATTTACAAAGTCTTGCACAAACATTTCGTCCCAAGCTCTACCTACTCTAGCGCCAACAGAATAATCTTTTGATATAGATTTTTTTAAAGCAGCAGTATCTACTAGATCTTTTCTAAAGTCATCTAGCATTTTATTGTAATTTTTTTCTTCTATTTGTAAAGCTTGCTGTTGGCTTATAAGAGTTTGATTTAATATACCAAAACCTTTTTTCTCCCACTGTGTAATAAGTTCATTGTTTTGTTCTATTAAACTATTATAATTATTAAACTCTTCTGTGCTAGTTAATATAGGTTCATTATTTTTATCATAATCAAAAGACTTTAGTTGACCTTGTATTTCATTTATACTGTTAGATAATGGCACAGCTTCATTTTTCCACTCTAATATATTTGCGTTGTAATCAGCAAACATTTGCTCGTAGTTATTTTTACGTTGATCTAACGCAAATTCTTGTTCTTCTTGAGAGTTTTTACCTGTGCCAAAATTTTTACTAAATGATATATATTTTTGAACATCTTCAGGTATATCATTAGCTATAGTAAAAAGATCTGCTTTTCTTTCTACTACTTCAAAACGAGCATTTGCTCTTTCTTCTGGTGTAGCTATATCAATGTTACCTGTTTCTAAATAATCTAAATACGGCTCGTAATCTTCTTGCAATAAATCTTTAAGATAATCATCGTATTCTTGATCACTATTAAACATAGGAACCTGCATACCTTCTGGCATTTGCATACCTGGGGTGTATACTTTTTTACTAGCATCTCTAGGTTGTACTTCACCAAATTTGTTAATAGCTAATCTAGCTGTAACTTCACTTTCTGGTGTGTTTCGAGCAATTTCATTATAGATAGGTTCAACTTTGGAGGCTTGAGATTTAACACTAGCAGTTTGCATGTCTCTAGCAAATTGCTCTTGTTGCAATCTAGACGCTCCTTCTTCTGGTAAAGGAGGTAATGTTTTCTTTAGCTCGTCTAAGTTAATTTTATTTGGTTGTGATACCAATGAAGTATCTACCGAGTCTGATTCCATAGTCTCGGGTGCTTGCCCGGTTGTCGGTGTTACAGTTGCACCCGTTTCCGCAACACCGTTTGTCTTTCCCTCTTCTTCTTCAATTAAAATTGCATCAGGAAATTCTGCTAAAAAACCTTGAACCTCATGCTCAGGCAGAGTATAGGTATCATTACCAAGTTTATATTTAGGCATAATTATATTTTATTTGTTATCTTTAAATTGATTGTAGTAATTGGCTTGAACAACACCACCGCCTGTTACATCTACACCAGTAGCTTGTTTTAATAAAGCTTTAAAAACATTAGGATCTCTAAATTGAGCTTCTGTTATTGTTACAACGTCCGCGTCCCCATATTTTATATCAGCAAAAACTTCTTGAGTGCCAGCGTCTTCTGTAAACTCAACAACCTTACCGCCAGTAGTTCTTACTAGTTTCTGTAAATCACTTTTAAAGCGTCTACCTTCGTCAGTTAGTTGAGCGTTTACAAACAGCAAGCCAGGTGGCGGTACTGGTAACCCTTTAGTAGAATCAAGATAATCTTCAACTCTTTTAAAGAAGTTTTTAGCTTTTTGCATTTGTATAAAATCTTCTTTTTCTGTTTCAGTTGGTTTTGAAGCTAGTGTATAGTTGCTATCGTTACCATCACGTAGATCTGAATATACAAAATCAGCTATAGCTGCTTCTAACAAAGCTACAGACTCAGGATTAAACGCTGTACCAGTATCGCCAAAAGACATATCTAATTTATAACCACCTGTTTCATCTTGCCTGTACTTAATACCAAATTGTTTTTCTAAGTTTTCAACAATAGCAGGATCTATATTAGCACCTTGGCCAAGCGTGGTGTTCCATAAACTCATAGCTTGATGAGGATATTTAGCGTAACTTCTTGTTTGTGCGTTTATAAATACAGAAGTTGTACCTTCTATTTTACCTTGATTACGTGGTCTAAATTGATAATTATACTTACCATCTTTAGTTGTACCTTGTTCTACTCCAAGAACGTAATCATCAGTATATTTTTTTGTTTTTTCGTCTATAATACCAGAATCAATTAAAAATTTATTTCTAGCAGAAGCTAAATCATCTATTTTACCACCATCAAAAGCAAACAATACTTTGGGATCTGCTACTATATAGTTGTTATCTATTTCACCTTTTTCAAAAGCGTTTGTTATTTGATCACTAGTATACATAGTTTTAAGTTTCCAGTTATCGTTTTCGTCAAAAAACCATTGCTCTCTAGGATTTCTAGTAGCACCTAATCTAGCTGGCATAGCTAGTTGATATTGTTTAGATAAACCTTCATTCATGTTAACTGTAGATACGCCATTAGGCATGTTAACATTAGCATATCCATCTATATAATCAGCTGTAAAACTAGTATCTGCTTGTTTACCTGACTCAACAACTATACCAAGCTCGTTTATTTTACCGTCCCAAAAAGCATATTCTTTAGCAAAGGCAGCCTGCTCTTCCTTACTTCTAGCTGATTTCATGCCCATGTAAGCGTTTGCTTTTTTATCAATAGCAAATAAACCTACTTGATTTAAGCTAGGATTGTTTATACCAACTTTTTCCATGTTGTCACTAAACTCATCATAGCTATCTAAAACAAATTTAGCGTTTTCATCTAAGTATTTTTGAGTTTGTTGTACAGCTAATGAATTATTTTTAGAACGCTTAGCAATTTGCTGAGCAGTTATACGCCCCATTGTTTCAATAGCTTTAGCCCATGGATTGCTAGAAGGAGTGTCTACCACAGTAGTAGGTCTTTCGTAAGCACCTCCTCTGCTACCGTAATTTCTTGAAAATTGTGGTAAATTTGCCATATATTATTTATTTACGAACCCGCGCTTATACCAGCGCTAGCTATATTCCCAACAGCTCCAATACCAGCTCCTATAATTTGAGCTTGTGATTGTCTTGCTGCCATTTCTTGTTGAGCTGCGCCTGTTATTTGCGCCTGCTTTCTGTTTAACTGCTCTGTTTCTCTACGTTCTTTTTCGCCGTATACAAACTCTTTACCAAGAACATCAGCTTGTTGTATACGTTGAGCTTCTGTCATCTGAGCGTTTTGAACTCTTTGAGCTTCAGACATTTTTTGATCTTGCAAACGCTCTTCACCTCTTGCTATAAGTTCTTGATTTTTAGCTTCTTGTGATTCTAGGCTAGCTGCAATACCTCTTTTACTTTGCAACGCAGCTTGAGCAAGAGCAGTAGCACCACCAGCGCTAGCCCCGGTAGACGCTAATAAATCCAATGTGTTAGCTAAAGCAATATCAGCTTCTTCAGCTTGAAATTCAGCTGCTTGCGTGGCAACGCCAACATTTTCAAATGGATTTGAAAGCATACCTGAATTATCTACTATCATTCCCTCCAAAGAAACAACATCTTCATAAGGATTTATAACTTCTTGCCTTGAGTTTTCAAGCTCTTCAAGCTCGTCCATTAAACGGTTTTTATCGCTTCTAGCTCTACGCTCTGCTTTTTTTTGTTGGTTTGCTGCTACAGCTGTACCAGCTGCAGTAACAGCGGCACCAACAGCAACAGCTGCTACTACTCCCATAATTAATTTATTTTTTTCATTAATTCGTGTGAAGGCTTTGGATCTTCTAACCAGCCTTTATTTCTCATAGATTTACGTATACCATTGCTTTTACCTATAAACAACATATACTTAAATCCCATATCTATTGCTATTTTTTCTGCGTCATCAATTAGTTTATCTATAATATGAGATCTATCATTTTTATAATTAGGATCTGATATAATAAATTCTAACCAACAACCTTTTGAATTTGTTTTAAATATAAATCCAGCTATAACTGGTATATTATTTTCTTCAACAATTATACCGCCTGTACCATCATCTGGCAAAGCATCATTGTTTGGTATAGGCCATTTATGACCTTCCCACCAAGAGCAAAGCATGCTCCAGTCTTTTTCTGTAATATTACGAGTTGTTAATTTCATATAATTTAATAACTTGATTCTACGTATTCAGATGATGCGGCAAATAATTCTCTTGGTACACCACCATCACCGGTTTTTGTTAAAGCGTCTGTTTGTATAGTTACAGTAGAATAATAACCTTTTACACCTGTCATGCTAGCCCCAAACACTACTTCTCCAGTA
>Ga0160423_10004438_pt1 | contig 11538 bp, 8 predicted proteins | sample CRUFie14St8metaG_FD_108191 | JGI IMG/M metagenome (GOLD analysis project Ga0160423, IMG submission 108191) | Marine microbial communities from the Costa Rica Dome - CRUD Field 142mm St8 metaG | ecosystem: Environmental > Aquatic > Marine > Oceanic > Photic zone | place: Costa Rica: the Eastern... | reverse complement strand
TACCCAGACCGTGCTGAAGAGAAGGCCATTCTCGCTCGTCGAAAACTCCGTGGAAAGGACCAGCACGATGTTGAACAAATCACTTCGCCAAAGAAGGTCGTTGCTATGCAAAAGGCACTCGAGACCGTTCACGTCGACCCAGCCATTCTTGCTTACATTGTTGAAATCGTTCAGCGGACCCGTGAAGACCACCGTGTTGTCAACGGTGCTTCGCCCCGTGCTTCGCAGTCTCTGTTCAAGACAGGACGTGCTGCTGCAGCCATCGCTGGCCGAAACTACGTCATTCCTGATGACATCAAGGGCATTGCTTTGCAAATCATCAGCCACCGTATCGTTATGAAACCAGAAGCCAAGATTCGAGGAATTACCGGTATGCACATCGTTCGAAAGATCCTCTCGGAAGTTCCAGTCCCTGTGATTTCCTGAGCATGAACTTCGAATTCATGCCGAAGTTCAAAACAGGTGACACCTGTGGTTATGCACGAGGCGGCCTGAAATGACGATGAATCCTTACAAAATGGTCATCGCAGTTGCCAACCAGAAAGGTGGTTGTGCGAAGACCACGACAGCAGTCAACCTTGCGGCTGCACTTGCGAAGGGTTCACGAAAGCAAGGTGTTCCTCCTGCGAAGGTCCTGCTCGTTGATCTGGATCCTCAAGGAAACTGTGCAACATCGTTCGGTGTTGAAAAGAAAAACATTCGAAAGACGGCCTACGACGTTCTCGCCAACGATTCTGGTGAGCCCATGCCGCTCATGGAAGAGTACCTTTTGACGCCACGCGAATTGAGCGAAGCAATGCAAAAGGCGTTTATCCTTCGACAAGGAAAAAAGGCACCAAAGAATCTCGAAATCAAGAATCTCTGGTTGCTTCCAAGCGACATCCACCTCTCTGGTGCTGAGATTGAATTGTCCCACAAGATTGGACGCGAAACACGACTTCGAGAAGGCCTTGAGTCCATCATTGATGAATTCGATTACATCATCATCGATACGCCTCCATCGCTTGGATTGCTTTCCATCAATGCTATGTGTGCAGCCAATTGGGTTATGGTTCCTGTTCAAGCAGAATACTATGCCCTTGAAGGATTCAGTATGTTGATGAACTCGATCAAAATGATTCAGAAGCGCATCAATCGAAATCTGAAGATATTCGGTGTTGCGATGACCATGGTTGATGCTCGATCGAAACTCAGTCGACACGTTTGTACCGAAGTGTCTCGAAAGATTCCGAACAAGGTGTTCAACACGACCATTCGGCGTTTGGTCAAAGTCGCCGAAGCACCGTGGAGCGGAGCACCGACTGTGCTGCTCAACGAACCACGAGCGAGTGGTGCTGGAGCAGGTTCGCTCGAATACTGGACCTTAGCCAAAGAGTTCCACAACCGTGTCCAAGAGATGCGGCGAGAATTTGGTGTCAAAGAGCATCCAAAACTGCTCTCGAATCGCCGATAAGGTCTGAAAATCAACTCTCGCTCCTTTCTTTCGCGCGGTTGGGTTAAGTAGGGAAGGGAATCATTTGGAACCGGGATGCACAAATGACTGGAGAAGGAATGACCTCGGTAAGTGTAAGTTACGAAGTACGAAGACAATTGAATACAATGCGCACGGTTAGTGGCCACAAGAGTGTGAATACGCTTCTTGAAGATCTGATTCGAGCTCACAAGATGGCTCGAATGCGTGGTGAACTCGACACCCTGCAAGCACACTTACAGCGTGTTGCAGATGTTAACGTTGACCACCTTGTGAGCCGATTGAACATGGCTCCATTCGAGGTCTGAGGTGAACGACATGATGGCATGGCGCCCATCTGGCTATATGTTCACGACCAAACAACTCATTCGAGCCATGTTTGATGATTCGACCGATGAGGCCAAACTGCTCATTGCAGCAACGGCTGGTGAAGTCGAATTGTTTGCAGAAAACAAATCCTGGAACGCTGTACTCTGGCTCATCATGAACGTCCTCAAAGAGGATGGGCGACCAATCTACACAGGGAATGAACTCGGCGAACTTCGCTCAAGTTTACCTATTGTTTGGCGCTGATCACTCGTTGCCATACTTGGCAAGATACTCGTGACCATACCACTTCCATTGGTCCATGGTCCACCCTTCTGGGAGACCCGAAGCAGGAAGAGGTGGTGCTTCTGCTGGTGCTTCTTGAGCCGGTGATGGAGCAGCCTCCTCAGCAACAGGTTCGGGTTCTGCACCCATCGAAGCAATCGACTCAATCGATTGATCATCAGAAAACACTTCCTCTGAGGATGTAGGTTCATCCATCGCTTCATCTTCAAAACCGGATTCTTCCTTTTGATCCATCTCCAGTGGTTTGACATCATCATCCCATAACGAATCGGATTCAACACCGCCCATTGCGGAGGAGCCTGCTGTTCCTTCAAGTGCTTCATCCATAGCCGCTGAACTTGGCAGTGCTCCGCCATACTCCTTCTTGACCGTGGCGACCTTTCGTCGAGACATGATCATGCCAACGATGATGATAACAACCGTGAGTCCTCCGAAGATGGCCCCGCCGTAGACGAGCGCATCGGTCATTGCTTCGCTTTCGTACCATGCTTTATCCGATGTTGTCGACGTTGTGTCGCTCGTATTCCAGGCGCTGAAACTCAATGCAGTTTCGTTCGCAGCGATTTGATCGGCTACATATTGAACGTACGCAGGCGTTCTCCATCCTTGACAAACGTCACGAACGTCTGTAAAGTCAAGGTTGCAGTGATCCTGCTCGGTTTGGACACGGGCATCATCATCGTCGTAATCAGCGTTAGCACCTACACCATCACGATCGATGTCGAGATGCTCATCAGGGAATTCATCCATGCCGTTGGATTCGGAAGCATCTGCCCATCCATCGCCATCCTTGTCTTCGCATCCATGCGATGGAAGTTCTGTGTTCTGTTGTGGGTTCTCTGGGTCAGGAAGCCAAGCACGTGTCGACGTGCCGGCCTTAGTCGGACACTTGTCCGGGTTGGTTCCAAGTGCATTGTCGCCATACCCATCACCATCGCCATCGACCCATTGGGTTCCATCGGATGGTAGAGCATCAGCTCCTTGAGCAGCGGTCCAGTTCTCATCAGGATCTGAGTATCCGTCCAAATCTCCGTCTGGGCAGCCATAGCGGTCTTCGGTTGAGAAGCCATTGACGGTTGGACAGCCGTCCGGCGTCGTTCCCGATGGGTTGTCTCCGTAACCGTCTCGGTCGCTATCGGCCCACTGTGAGGCATCTTGTGGATACGCATCGCCATCGAAACCATCGCTGTTGTCTCCGTATCCGTCACCATCGGAATCAATGGTTTGGTCTCCGTTTGATGGGAACATGTCGGTGTTGTCACCAACGCCATCGCCGTCTGAATCGATGGATTCATCGGCAGAATTTGGGAACTCATCCGTATTATCACCAACACCATCACCATCGCTGTCCATCGTTTCATTTGGATCGCCCGGGAACGCATCCAACGCATCCGTCACACCGTCACCATCGCTGTCGATGTCGAAGAGATGGATTCGGGTCGAGGTAGAGAATCCAGAGACAATGTAGATTTCACCATTTGATCCTTTCAGAGAACCAATGACCCTTCCACTCGTATCGTAGGTGTTTCCTTCTGTAAATGTCGTTGTAGATACCTCGACGATTTCACCGGATTGTGTGCCGACATGGTAGGTTGCAAAATCCATTTGCTTGATGTAGACGATCTGTGCTGAAGAAGAGATTGTCATCACGTCGTAGGTGTAGTCAGTCAAATTGTAGCGATAGAAATCACCGCTTGCAGTACCGACCAACAAGCGGCCGTCAGCATCCGTTGCGAGCACATTGACTGTTGAGGTCATTTCGGTCAGTTGCTGAAGGAGTATGCCTGTGTTGGATGTGATCTTGACAAGCTTGTCGTAACCTCCAGTGAGCACCTCACCATTCGGTGTGATGAGCATGGTCGTCATTCCACCTGAATGTGGGCTGGTGAAAACACCTGATGGGATGCCTCCGGACCATTCTTCAGCTTGCCGTTGTCCAGCAAAATAACCAAGCCACATATCACCATCATTGTCCCAATCAACAGCGTTAACGGGGTTGGTTGTGTTGAGGTATTGCATGATGACCTGTTGTTGCATCTGAACGATGATGACACCGGAGTTGTGGGCGATGGCGACCAGGTTTTCACCATCATCGATGGTAGCCGATTTGGCTGTAACGTTGAGATCAAGTTCCCAAACAACCGAGTGTGTACCTGCTTCGAAGTTGTTGACACTCAGCATACCACTGCCAGTCACTTTCAGGATTTTACCGTCGTTCATCTGCTCCCAAGCAACGACTTTTTCGCTCATACTCTCGGTTTGACCAGCATCAACGAGATTGGCTGATACAGGCACCATCGGGAGGAGAAGGTGTGTTAGAAGCAAGCACAGAACAATACTGGCCGTGGTTCGCATAACCCTGCGACACCGTTTGGAATTATCAAACAGACGCATAGATGTCCAATCAAGATTCATCTGAAGATGGCTTCTCGCCCTTCTTTGAACTTGGAGGTGGTCCTCGTTGTTTCTTTGGAACCATTTGTCGCACTGGAGTGATGGTCGCCGTCTTGACCTCCTTCGGCTGGGTTGAGAGCGGGGTCAAGCGTTGTACCGGTCGAAGTGTTGCAGTTTCGGATGCCTCTTCATCATTGGATTCCTTTTCAACGACATTCAAAGCCGTCAATGTGCCTTGAACAGGCCGGAGTGTAGCCGTTTCTGTTTCAGCCTCGACAGTGTCTTCGACAACCTCCTCCATGACCTCTTCAACTTCGGTCAGGTCTCGTTTCGTGATTCGAGCCTCATCATCGCTGGTTCCGAATTGACCATCATCACCAGGGGTGATGCTGACTTCGACAGCGCCGACTGGAACAACGATCTCCTCAGCAGGGAGCTCTTGAGTCGGTTGAACCACTGGAACTTGGGTTGGTGGTTGAATTGGCATTCGCACTTGACGCTCAATTGGCTTCGGTAGTGCGGCTGGTTGTGCTGAACCGATTGGAGCCTTGACTGGTCGTAGCGTTGGTGCTTGACCGAGTGGCTTCGCACCACCCATTGGAGTACGCATTCCAGCCAAGCCCATACCTTGGCCTTCCATGTTGCCTCCGAGTGTTCGCGTCATGCCGCTCATAGCAGGTGCCCGTGCACCGAGTGTGGATGGGTCCTGGCCCATCGGCATAGAAGCAGGTGCTTGACCGGAGATGGATTGCATCCACTTCTGACGCTTCTCAGCACGTGTATCGGTCTGCTGCAGGTCAGCAAACTCTTGTTCACGACTCTTGAGTTCGGCTTCCGAACTGTCGATTTCACCTTGTATCTGTGAAGTAATCGCATCTCTCATCTTCGATTCAGCCATTTCACGGAAGGAATCCATCTTCGCAGAAAGACTGTTGAGACGGTCACGAACTTCCGCACGCTTGAGACCAAGTTGTGCTTCAATTTCTGCACGGATGGATGCCTCTCGCTTGCGTACATCGATGAGGGCCTTGTTGCGCATGATCTCTTCGCGCTTGTCGAGTTGACGTTCGAGTTGAACAGCAATTTCTTCTTGCTTGCGTGTTCGGAAGGCCGCAAGGCGTTCTTCCATATCGACCTCGAGTTCAAGAGCCGTCTCTTCCTTGAGGAGGTCAAGATCGGTTTCAAAGGTCAAACGCTCGTTACGAAGTTGTCCATCCAATTCAGCCATGATGGCCTTGCGGGCTGCCGTTTCACGGGACTGGAATTCGATTTCAAGACGTTCAGCCCAATCGGTCCGCTTAGCCTCGTATTGTTCTTCGAGTTGACCACGTAACTCGGTTTCACGCTCAAAGCGGAAGCGAGCAAGACGGTTCTGGATTTCAGCCTCACGAGTGTTGCGATAGGATGTAAACTCCTCATCGGACCGTCGTGCAAGTTCTGCTTCAAGTTCGGTTTTGAGCACCTTCGAGATATCATCAACAGCCTTAGAGAACGTGATGTCGTACTTCTCCTTTAGCCGACCCTTTCGCTCGCTCAATCGCTCGGAATGGGTTGATTCGATTTGCTTCTGAATTTCAACTCGGAGTTCATCACGACGTCGAGCGATGGCAAGTTCAACATCCTCACGCATGCGTTCTTCCAAATCGTCCGTCTCTTGACGAAGTTGAACCTCGAGTTCTTGCTGCAACTGTTGAGCAATGTCTTCCTCAAGTCGTAGACTACGACGATCGTATTCTGCACGAAGACGTGCTTCACGGTGCTTGAGTCGGTTTCGAAGTTGTTGCTCCAAACGTGTACGGATACCACGTCGGAGTTGCTCTTCTCGCTCTGCAAGACGGGCTTTGTGACCTTCTTCCAAGGTTTCAATTTCCTTGTTTTCCATTTCGACGAAACGTACTTCCATCTCCTTTTCGATGTCTGCCTCAAGTTCGCGAATCTTTCGCTGAAGATGCTGATTGTATTCAAGAGCAAGTCGCTCCTTCTGCAAGACAAGACGGCGACGATGTTCGTCTTGGAGTTGGGCTTCAATCGACTGCTTGATGGACTCCTTGTGCTCTTCCAGTCGTCGGTCATGCTCATGCTCGAGTTGATTCTGAAGATTGGAGATTTCACGGTTTAATCGAAGATCGAGTTGTTCACGCATACGTGTCTCTTCAGAAGCAAGAGCGGAGCGTTCCATCTCAGCCAGTTCTACTTCCATTTCCGAACGCATTTCTTTTTCCAAAGCATCGAGGGTGAGTTCGTGTTGAACGGCAAGGTCGTTGGCAATGGCATCTTGCATGGCTGCAACACGCTCTGAAATCGCTTGTTGGCGAAGTCGACGTTCACGTCGGATGTCGGCTCGCATACGCTCCTCCTCTCGGAAGCGAGCGCTTGTCAAAAGAGCCTGATCGGTCGATACCTTTGGTGAGGAAGTGAATTGACTACGGAGGGCAGCAAGGCTGAGACGGTCAGCGTTTGCACGCTTCTTTCGAGCAGCGTCCAAAGCATCATCCTGCCTGCTCTCGCTAGCACTCATAGCATCCCATCCGGGTGTGTATCGACCTTTCTTCCTACATAAGGTGCGCGACGTTCATCATGAGCAAAAGCGCGATTTAGAGACGGTTTTTGCTTGCGCAATCAGGCTTCCTCATCATGCACAAGTTCGGGTGGTTGTGGCTTGACGATGTAGTAAATGGCGAGAATTACAGATGAGAAAAAGAGCCAACCTGCAGGTGCGATATCGCCACCAAGTTCGAGACTTACATCAGAAGCACCAGTACGAATGAGAGCCCAAGTGATAGCAGTGAGAAGACACATCATTTGGATGATGGACAATTTCATGTCCAATCCGCCTTTGAGTTTCGACAAACGACGATCGGAAATCATCAACGCTCCTGATATGAACATGATAGGAAGAATCACGATGTCGAGTCCAGGTGTTGCATGGCAAGCGTAATCGATGCCTTCACCGAGACAGATCTCTGCGTTTTTGAGATCGGGTCCAACATTCAGTAATGGTTGGAGCCAAACGAAGCCTGCTGCACTCATCAAAACCATGGCGTTTCCTGGTGACGATAAGCCGTGGAAGTAGGGCAGATTGCTCCCCTCCTCATGCTGAAAGCGTGCAAGGCGAAGCATTCCGGTTCCAATGATCCAGAAACCTGCAATTCCCAACGAGATGGTCCAAAATGGTGTTGCCTCACCCCATCGACCAAACATGATGAACATCATCAATGCAGGTGCAACACAGAATGAAAGACAATCCGACATGATGTCAAGTGAACCTCCAAGCAGCTTTTGCTTGGAATATCTTCGGGCGACTGGACCATCGATGATGTCGCCCACCACTGACAAGAAGATGCAGAGCATCGATGCCCAGATGTACTTGGTCGCCAATCCTTCAGAATACGGATCACTGAGTGTATCGTCAACGGCAAGGATGAGAAAGAAGATGGACAGCGTTCCAAACATGGCGTTTGAAAGCGTGATGTAATCTGCAAGCCCAGTCAGCTTGAACGTTGATTTCATGGCAACAACTCAGAAGCTCACTTTGAATCCAACACTGCAAGCAGGACAAGTGATGTTTCGCTCGCCAGGTCGTTGTCTCATTCGCAACCCTCGGTTACATGAAGGACATTCAATCTCAACGCGGATGACCTTTGCTTCGAGGGTGAACTGCGTGTCACAGCCACCGCATCGCAATTCTGCTGGTCGTTCATCGACTCCTACAATCAATACTTTCGAGCAGGTTGGACAAGAAATTCGTTCTTTCATCCATTGTGTTCGAGTAGGTTCGTGTTCCACACGAACGTTAGCACCGCATAGTTCACACTCAATATCACCGAGTGCAGAGGGTAGCAACCCATTGCACTTCGGGCACGAAAGAGGCGGAGGTGCAATTTTTGACTCAACAATGAGTTGTTTGTCCATGTTGTTCCATCCTCCCTTTGATTTTGGATTGTTCGCTCAATAACCAGTGAATGGTCTCATTCATCATCGTCTTTCTTGGTTCCCACAAGAATGATTTTTCCGGGAAGGAAGTTCCACGGAAGATCCAGAGGAATTTTGTATTCTTGAGCAAGTTTCTGCACCAATTGCTTGGCTCCAACTTGGCCTCTTGAATCCTTGAGATCAATGGCATGCACATGTGTTAATTTGGACAATTCATCCAATGGTGAAGATGTTGCTCCAGCATTCGATGCCCCCATCGATGGGAGAGGCACTTCCTTGACCATCCGCCACCAGCGAGCACGTCCCACGTCGCGATGGTTCTCAATGAGACCAACTTTGACCAAACGCTTGAGATGATGATAAAGGTTGTAACGATCGACATTGAGTGCGGCCTGAAGTTGCACAGTACTCATTTCCGTCGTTTGCGATAGGGCTTGATACGCACCCTGTCGGGTTGGGTGGGTCAATGCTGCAACCAAAGGGTCCGTCCTCACTCTGCTCATCGGCTCACCGATTAGGACTCGGACGTGCTTCCGTTTGAAGATATCCTCTCAACTTCGCATCTCGCTCAGTTGTTTCAGACCCGTATCAAGTGCAATCCTCGTTGCTTCCCACATCGCAAGGAAGGTTTCCTTGACCAACGTGAGAATTCCCGTTCCTTCTGCAAGCCGTGCCCCATTGAGAATCACGAGGATGACCGAGGCTTCGTGCACCAGTACGCCAACCCAAAGAGCATCATAGAAACCATTGATGACGGCATACACCAACGTGACAGTAACGAGAATCGAGAAGGAAAGGTTCTGCCTGAAGTTGCGTTCAGTACGTCGGGCCAGTTTGAGGAGGTCGGCAAGCATCCGCGGGTCGTCTCCAGGAATCATCACGTCTGCAGCCTCGACGTTCACCGATTCTCCTGAGCCAACGGCAACACCAACGTCAGCAACCGCCAGTGCTGCTGCATCATTGAAACCGTCCCCGACCATCATTGTGACAGCTATTTCAGAACGACTTCGGACAACATCGACTTTGTCTTCTGGCGATTGATTTCCAAACGCATCGGTCTTGGGAAGACCAACCGTGGATGCGAAGCGATCCACAGCCCCTTGTTGATCTCCAGACAGAATCTGTACGTGAATGCCCATCTTGTGCAATTCTGGAATCAGTTCATCCGCTCCTTGACGGGTGTCATCGTGAACGAACGTGAACAATGCAACGCACTTTCCACCTTTTGTGAGAACGGATGCTCCATGGCCTTGTGATTCGGCAAGTGCGACTTCATCTTTCAGTTCTGAAGGGATTTCAATCTTGTATTGAGCGAGTGCATCAGGACGTAGCATCAGGACCTCTTCTTTGTTTTGCGTAGCCTGTATTCCGGCATTAACGTCCTTGATGTTGGTGACTTTGGAAGCGTTGATCGATTGTTCGTCGGCGAACTCCCGAAGTGCTTCAGCATACGGGTGCGAGGAGCGCGCTTCAATCCCCGCAGCAAGTCCAATCGCAGCGTCTCGACGACGACCTTTCGCAGTGACGACTTTTCCAATGGATGGTTTTCCTGAGGTGAGTGTACCGGTTTTATCGAGGAATACGTGGTTGACTTTTGCGAGTCGTTCAAGAACGTCACCGCCTCGAGCAATAGCTCCCATCTGCGCAGAATTCGCCAACGCTGCAGCGTGTGGGACTGGAGCAGCAAGCAGCAGCGCACACGGACAAGAAACTACCCAAAGCAACAAAACAATCTTCCAGTTTTCTGGGTAGAGGAACCAGTACACAAAGAAGGCTCCAAAGATAACAATGGGAACCCAAATGGCTGTGAAGCGTTCAATAGCCGCTTGCAATCGAGGTGGTTCATCTCGATAGGTATGAACGGTTTCGATCAGCTCGAACAGTTGGGTATTCTCACCAACAGCCTCCACTTCAAGCACCACAGGTCCACGCGCTAAGACGAGACCGGCTTGTACGAAGTCACCCTCGTTAATGTCAACTGGAACCGATTCACCAGTCAATGGCGCCTTGTTGAGTGCGCCAATGCCCTCAACGACTCGTCCGTCTGCGGGGACCAGTTCACCGCTACGGACTTCGATGAAATCACCTTTCCGAAGAAGATCGATTGGAATCTGTTGTGGTTTAACTTCAGCATTGACCGGCTTGAGTGAATTGGTCTGAGGCATCATTGAAAGCGAGCCAAGCGAAATGTTTGTTGGATTGAAACTTGGCTTGTGTCGGTGCACTTTCCGAGCGATCCTCGGTAGACGATCAAGACCGCCCTGCATGGCTTCTCGAGCTTTCATCAAGGCATCACCCTCAAGGTGAACCGTGACAGCAACGAGGATAGAAACAATCAGGGCTTCCTCCCACATCATGAGGCCACAGGCTCCGATTACAGCGAGACTTGTCAGGACTTGGAATCCCAACTGAAGCGAAATCATACTTGCCAAAGCCTGTTTGAACATCTGGTAACTCGATGCGAGAATGCCAGGAATCGCAATCAAGGCAGGAATCCATCCTTCGATTCCAAGGAATTCAAGAACAAAGAGAGAAAACAAGATTGGCACAGCGAAGGCTGCTCCTAGCAAACGCATCTGGTCTGGGCGTAGGCGATTGGAGATTGCAGTAACATATTCTGGCTCAGAACCGCACACATGAGCAATAGCAGCATCACGCTTCTTGAGCAGTTCTTTGTCTGCTGCACTTACCATCTGAAGGAGAATTCGTCCGTCTTTTTCGATCTCTGCATCAAGAATCCCCGGCTGGAGACAGAACAATCGCTTGAGATCTCGGAGCGTCGTGTTGTTGCGTTTCGCAACGTTTTCGGCCTTTACACCTTTGAGATGATGATGTTCCGTATCAGGAGCGTGTCCAAGTGAGCGAAGCGCGCTTGAGACTTCAGAAAGCGATCCTTTTTCCAAATCGAGATTAAGTTTGACGTCACCTCGTGTAGCGGAAACTGCTGGTGATTTTACTTGAGGAAGAATTCGAAGCGCTTTCATGGCTTTACCGGCACAATCCGGACAGTCCATACCAACCAGAGGCCATTCAACCGTGTAACAACCGGTCGCTTGTTCAACAATTTCGGGATCGAGAACCACAACGGACTCAAGAACCTGATCTGATGACGGTGAAACTATTTTTTC
>Ga0160423_10004437_pt1 | contig 11538 bp, 8 predicted proteins | sample CRUFie14St8metaG_FD_108191 | JGI IMG/M metagenome (GOLD analysis project Ga0160423, IMG submission 108191) | Marine microbial communities from the Costa Rica Dome - CRUD Field 142mm St8 metaG | ecosystem: Environmental > Aquatic > Marine > Oceanic > Photic zone | place: Costa Rica: the Eastern... | reverse complement strand
CTATCTTCTGGTCTTTCTGTGTTTGGTTGTCCTCCAGCTAAAAATTTATCTGGACTAACTTTCATACCGTTTTTTAAAAGATATTCTTGTAGTTCCATCCCAGCAGCTTCAGCAGCCTCTTGGACCTCTTCTAAAGAATAGTCGTAACCATTTAAATTGTACATGTATATATTTTTATTTATTTTTGTGCTCCAGGTAAAGCAGGCTTATTATCAAAATTAATATTAAGTTGTCTTAAAAACTGTCTGAGTATAAAAGTAGCATCGTCCATATCAGTACCTGTTCTACCTGTAACTAAAGCCATAAACTGTTCTTGAGCCTGTGAATCTTTTAGATTAAAAGTATCAGATTTTCCATCTATAAACAACCTAACAGTTCCGTTTGACTTGTTTAATTGAGCATTTGTTACTTTTTTACTTTTATCAAAATTACTATCAGGTATATCTACCATATTATCAGAAACGCCTTTATACTCTAAATATGCATCAACTATTTTTTGTTCATCAGCTGATAATTTATCATCACCATCTGGATTTTGTTTTATTTTATTTGCTTTGTTTATCGCATCATTTAAAACATCTTCAGCTCCCTCAAATGGATTTAACAGTGACCCTATACCTCTAGTAGCTTTTATGGTGTCTATTAATTTTACACTAGCATCTGTAGGAGGTTCTAAACCTTTTCTTTCTTTTACTGGTTTTTCTTGATCTGCTTGGTAATCACTTATTTTCTTTGTAATATCACTAAAATCACTATCACTTATATTTGGAAGAGGATTATCTTTACTAAATACAACATCTGATTTAACTTCTGTTAATTCTACAATAAACGGAAGAACAGAAGATTTTATTCTATCATAAAGAGCTGCATCAACATCTTTATAACCTTGACCACCAACTGCTTCTACTCTTACTTTACCATCTTCAATAGCTTCTACTTCACGAAGCTTAATATTTTCTTTGTCAGCTACTAGTAAAGGACTTTGTTCACCCATTTTGTTATCATATTGTTCGTATAAATAATCTTTAACAAGTTGTTTGTGTTTAGCTGGGTCGTAATTTACATATCTACCATTTTCAAAACGTCTTCTCATCTCAGCGTTCCATACCTCTTTATACATGTCTTCAGTAAACTCAGCGGTAATAAAATCGTTTATAGCAGTTTCTCTACTGTAAGAGTAAGCCGGATCTTCTGGCTTAGTACTCTGGTCATTTAATAATTTAATAACTTTGTCTTCAGCTTTCAATAAAGTTGCAACATTGTTTTTAGTTGTTTCAGCTACATCTTTTTTCAACTGCGCATTATCAGCCGTAGCGTAAATATGTTTACCAGCTTCTAAATCAGACATTAAAAGCTTTTTACCATCACCATATAATATAGTACCTCCGTTGTCATTGCTAAAAGTATAAGGTAAATCTCTTGCAGCACCTTCACCATTTAATATATATTGCATAAAATCACGAACCTCTGGGTGTTGTGAATATTTTTCTAAATCAATATCGTCAGGATCGGCACCAGCCCACTCAGACATTAGTGTAGTAATATTTTGTTTTGATTTTGCTAGTGTTTGTAAACTTCTTTTAGCTAGTATTTTTTGTCTTCTGCTTAAGCTGTTAAAGTTTTTACCACCTAGTATATCTTCAGCTGCTTTTTGATAAGAAGTTTCAGCTTTTTCACCAATTTCATTAGCAGTTTCATTAGCTATTTGTGCTTTTTCTGCTGGATCAGCATCATCATCATCAACAGGTCTTATATTTTTTTTAGTATTTCTCCAAGCTTGTCTAGCTTCTTTGCCAGACATACCTTCTTTCTTCATCAATGCTATATAATCTCTTCTACCATAAGTACTTTCAGGGTCTAGACCTAACTCTCTAGCTAATTCTGGATCAATAGTTGTTCTTTCTTTTTCTATTTGTAAAAACTTACCTAATGACTTTGAAGCATCATCTATAGAGCCTTGTATGGCTTCATTCATTTTAGCGAAATTGCCTATTTCTTCTACTTCACCTTTGGTGTAAGTTGTGTGTCTATTTATTCCAGGTGATTTTATATTTGTGTTATATGTTTCTACACCTACTCTTGGTATTCCTGTTCTTGTTGCCATATTTATTATTTTTAAACGCTGCCGGTTGCACCACCAGTAGCACCCATGCTAGCTATGTTAGTAAAAGCTCCAACCGCGTTGGGTATTGCTTGACCTAATATTTGATTTCTTTGCATCCTTGCAGCATTTTCATTTGATCTATTTCCAGTTATCAAACCAGCAAGTCTATCTAACTGAGCAATATCTCTATTTTCTTGAGTTTCAAACATGTATTGTCTACCCTGTGCAGTCATAGCCTGCATACGTCTAGCTTCGTTAAACCTCATTGTTTGAGCATTAGCTTCACCAGTAGCTCTAGCCATTTCATTTGCAGCTTCTTGTTTTGCTATATCTGCAGATATACCTCTTTTACTTCTTAATGCAGCTTGCGCTAAAGCAGTAGCTCCACCAGCTCCTTGCCCAGTTGCTTGTAATGTGTCTACCATGTTAGCTAAAGCTATATCAGCTTCTTCAGCTTGAAACTCTGCTGCTTCTGTTGCCACCTGTAAATTAGCAAATGGATTGCTAACCATATCAGACAAGTTTCTCATACCGCTAAATGGGTTTATAATTTCTTGTCTATTAGCTTCTAAATCATCCATTTTACCTTCAAGTCTATCAGCTCTGTTACCAGATCTTTTAGCTTGTCTATTAGCAGAGTGCGCACTTATACCTGAGCTTACTATTGATGCTCCACCTACTATTAGCGCTACGTTTATAAAACTCATAATTGTTCTTTTTTTGTTAATTGTTTAAATTCTTCTAAAGATATTGCTGGATCGGTAAAATCATTAGCTATAACTTCTTTTTCTATTTCATCTACATCTGTTTTATCTGTAGCATGAACAGTAACAAACACACAATCAGTGTGAGTGTATATAATTCTTTTTGTTCCTGGTTTTGTTATACCATGATGTGGCGCTTGTATATGTTTAACACCGTTTTCAGTTAGTATTGACATTTTACCTTTCATAAGAAAAAACGGATGTTCTTTTTTATGTATTTTAGTAACTAGTAATTCACCAGCGGGATTAAATATTTCTCTTATGTAACAACCATCAGCAAAACTATGTTTTACCGGGTTTTTTTCGTGTAATTCTTTTTGAGATAAAGCAAGCTCTGAGTTATTTAGTTTATCTTCAAATTCAACTATTTTATTCCTAAAAGTTTGTCTTCTAACTAACTCTTGTCCTATTTCGTAAGCTTCATCAAAATTAAAAGTATGTTTTATACCTAGTTTTTTTGTTGTTTCTACAAACTGTTTTTTTAAATCTTTTTTTGATAAAGGATTTGTTTCAGCTTGTTTGTTTATTTCATTTAAATTCATATAATTAAACTATTACTTCACTGTTCACAGAAAACAATTCTGCTTTATTTGTTGACGACGTTTCTGATGTATTATAATACCTCATTTTAATATCAGCAAAATAACCTTTAACACCTGTTGTGTTGAAGTGTGAGTTATCTTGAAAGAAGTCTAAAGCTTTATTTTTTAATTCACTAAAATAAAAACCTTCTTTTTTAACAAAACCTATTGTTTGACCTGATAGTTGTGTTCCTTCACTTGGGACTTCAAAACAAGTATTCATATCATTGTATGTGTTATAACCACTTATAGTGTTTCCACCTGTTTCAAAAGTTTTCATAGACCAACCAGTAGTGCCCTCATAGTTTATAGTTAAAAATGTTTTAACTATTTGAGGTTTGTCATTAAATACAAAATCAACATCAGATGGGTATAATACATTGTAAAAACTACCTCTAGCAACATCTTCGCTATGCTGCAGCCACAAATCAAGACCGTTAAATGTATAAAAATCATTATTCATACTTAAACCATGTCTAACGTTGTAAGTATAAAAAGAAGTCCAACCTTTTACTCTTTCAGAGTAACAAAGTGTAGCATAGTCTTTTATGTCAATATCTGTTCCAAGCGGATTAACTGAAACCATACCGTTTTTTATAGGTCTATTTTGAACGTCGTCGGTTTGAAGAGTTATACAATAAGTGCCTTTTTGCTCGTCATAAGCCCCATATATAGTATCACATACTTTTAGGTTATCTTTAAACCAGTCTTTCATACCAGCATCTGATATAGGTGTTAAGCCGTCTCTTGATAATCTTAATATAGCTCCTCTTCTTTTATCTGCAAAGTATTTTCTGTTACCATAAACAGCAAAGCTTTCAGGATTAGTACCTATACCATATTCACCAGAATAAGGAGTTATTTGACCTATAACAATTTTTCCTGATGCTGTTAAGGGTTGTCCTTCAGCTGTAAATATAGCGTCTTTATCAATTAAAGCTCTATTTACTTTGTTTTCTTGAAATATATTTAAATTAGTATCTTCAGCGTGTAGTTTTTGTATACTACCTTCTGCAATATCTACCGCTCTAGTTATTTCTTCACCACTAGGAAACTGATTTAATTCATTAACACTTGTTTTAGAGTTAAATATACCAGAGTATGTCATAGCGTTTTCTCTAACCTTTGAACCATATTCTTCATCTGTAATATGCGCTTTAACACCATAATCCATTTGTCTGCCGTTAAACTCACCTTTTATTCTAGACTCTTCTACATGGTATACGCCAGTTGCTTCTGCAGGACCGCTATTTGTTTGTTCTCTACCACCTGATAAAACTATAGAGTTAAAGTAAGATATTTCTAATATTGCTCCCATATTTATACTATTACGCACGTAGTTCCCGCGCCTGTTATTGCTCCTGAAGCATTTATTGGATATGACTTATGACCTGTTCCAACCGCTATCGCTATAAAACCAGCGCCAGGAGTTTGTGTTAAATTATTATTAGTGTAAACTTTGTTGCCTATTTGTAAACCACTCGCTGATGTGTACATTTGAGTAGCAGTTCCTTTTGTAACAGCGTAACTAGTTAAAGTTTGTGTTTGAACTCCTGTACAAGCGTTAGATCCACTTATTGAATCATGATAACCTTGTATGTTTATAACTTGAACGCCTATAAAACTTATACTTGTTGCTATAGCGCCATCTAAAAGTGAGTTTAAACCACCATTGTCTTCTACTTGCCATGCTATTGAAGGTGAATTAGGGTAAACACCGTTATTAGGAGTACCAAACAAAGCAGCAAAATTAAAAGTACTACTAGCGCCTAAAATAAAGTTACCTGGTGCAAAACCGTTTTGGTTTAGCTCAAAAGAACTAGCGTTTGTTCCGCCTATAGTGCTTGTTAGTCCAAAAGTGTTATTAAGTGGATCTGCAGAGCCATTGACAGCTGTTAGTGTTGCTAAGTTTTTACCACCAGCAGGACCTGCTGTTGTAGTGCTAGGTATTAATATACTAGAATGAGGGTTTGCTGTTGGTTTTGAATTTTTTATAGTAACTGTTATATTTTCATTACCAGTTACTTGATTACTTTGTATAGCTCTTAACGTTAGAGTAAACACGTCTCTTGAGTTGTTGTTTTGAAAAGCAAATAAATCATTTGTTTTTAACATAAACTGTTGATTTATGTTAGTAGGCACATTAACAAAGTTAGAACCATGAAAACTTGTTACCTGATTATTTGCAACCTCAACAACAATACACTGTCTCATCATTTCATTGTTGTTAGCACTACTGTGTTGACCAAGATAATGAATAACTCTATAAAAACCATCTGTATCAAAAGCTGATGGTAAATTTCCTGCAGCATCAATAAAGTTAGTTGAAGTTGCTGTAAAGTTTCTAATATTTTTATAATCTAATCTAAGTACAGTACCACCTGTTGACAAGTTAAAGTTATGAGCATCTGTTTGAGTTGCTTGTCTAGTAGATATTTTAATAAAAGATTTATCATCTTCAAAAGCTATAGAAAACTTACCTAAATCATTACCATCGTTAAAACCATTACTACAAGCAAGTATTTCAAAATTTGTTATTGTTATACCTTGACTGTTCGGATCGTCAGGTGTAGCTGTTAAAGCGCCGATTTGCGCATGATTTTGACCAGCTGTAGATGAAAACTTAGCTTCTTCTAATATATTAGCTGCTAAACCAGCTGTAAAACTTGTTTCTTTAAAAGTAGGTGTTATTTGTATGTTTGTAGGTCCTGCATTTGCAAAGTCACAGTGTTCATTTAAATCTCTAACTAAACCACAGCTAGATGTTTCATAGTATATATCTATTTCTGACTCAAAAGGTTTTGTTTCAAAAACAGTTAGTCCTTTGTCTTTACCTTTTGGATAACCGAAAGGCATGTTAGCAAGGTTGTTATTAGCTGTTCTCATAACATCACTACCATCTACAGCAAACTCACCTTGCACAGCAACTGGTTCTAAATACAAGTTTGGTATTTCAGCTACTAAAGGATTTTTATGGTTATCCGCTAAAAAACTATAAGGCCTAGGTCTATCTTCGTAGAAAGAGTCTTGAACATTTCCAGCTCCATCATCTCTTTTGGAATTTGACAAACTAGACAAACCTTGATCTATAGCCGAACCAATACTAAGAACTTCTACATAGTCTTGATCATCACTACCCATCCTAGAATCAAAATGATTTGAACCAATAGGAGTAGTAACTTGTACTACCTTAGGATATAACTTAACTTCAGAACCAGTAAGACCTTCATTTGAACTTGTGATTAGTCTACCAAAACCATCTCTATCTACTCCAAAGTCTCTACCATCATCATTAAAGTTTTTAATAGATCTAGGAACTTTATTAATATTGTCATTTGATAATGTAAACCAACTTTTACTTCCTGGGTCAGTGCTAAACTTACCTTTTATGTGTTGATCTCTATAACCAGAAAAAGAAGTTGTTGTAGCGTCTTCAACAGTCCAATTATTCATAGGGTGTTGTGCATAAACATTGTAGTAATCTTGTTCAACTTGCTTTACAACTATTCTCCAAGAATACCAACCGTTTGGTTTTCCAGTTCTATCATAAGTTTTTTTACTTTCTACTATTCTAGAGTCTGGAAACTCTACTGATAAAGCTTGACCATAAGCAATACCAGTGTCACTCCAACTGTAATGAGTGTTTCCATTGGCGTCAGTAAAACCATTTTTTAAATCATCTGTAACTGCATCAACTGTATGTGTATCACCTAGGTTATCCGTTTTGTATGTAGAAGGTATTACTGGTGAAGTTCTACCGTATCTATCGACTAAAACTATACCTACTTGATAAGTTCTTCTTTGTTTTATATTGTGAAATTTATATTGCTCGTGGTTGTGAAAATAATGACCAATAGAGTCAGCTGTGTAATTTTGCTCGTTTTCACTTTTAGGACCACTTGTTACAAAAAACTTAATTCCTTTTTTATTATCTTCATCTCTAGGTAAATCATAACCTAAAGTTATATTTCCATAAACAAGTCTACTACCTACAACTTCTTGAGCTTTTGCTCTTACCGGAGCATTGTCGCCAACTCTTATTAATTGTTTTTCTGGTAGAACTTTAAATGGATCTCTAGCTAAATAAGTGTACTCTACAGTTTGTCTGTAATAATGACCTCCACCAGTAGCTCTTTTTTGCTTATATCTTCCAAAATTTAAACCTGTTGTGTTTACTAAATCTAAAGTATCAACTATTTGTATAGAACTAGTACCAGCTTCTCTTAATAATATCTCAATACTATCTATTTTTAAAGCATTATTATAAGAAGTAGCACTTATATCGTTAGGGTTTGTGTGATGTTCTGTAATAACGCCAGCATCAGTACAAGTAGGTATTGGTATACGCATTATAACTTTATCATATGCGTTTTGCATTATAGGAACGTTTCCATGAGTATACATATATTGTATACTACTACTTACCACAGGTTCAAAGGCAAGTTGACCAGCAGCATTGTTGTTGCCTGTTTTTGAAGTTGAACCAAATTTCATTTCACCATTACCTAAAGGTTTGAATACGCTTTGTGTAAACGGTGATATAATAGAATACGTGTTATCGCTATATTTATATCTATAAGCAAATCTAATAAATTTTTCTTCCATATACTCAGACTTTGTGTGCTGAGTACTAGAATTAGGATCAGTTGTTACTAGAGTATATGTATCACCTTTATTAGGATCTGACGATGCTTCGTTTGATTTATGTAAAAACGGAGGTAAAAAAGGAGCAACTTTTGCTACAGATATTTTTTCTTCACAGTTATAGTAGTTTGCATCAGTTTTAGCTAATTCAACGTCTATATATCTAGGTTGATTATAATTATCTGTCCAATATAAAAAATTTCCTATGACATTAACACCTGTTATGTGATGAGTAGTTGTAAGATTTAAAAAAACACCGTTTACTAAAACATGAATAGTTCCGGTTTTTTCTCTCATAATTATTCTACAGTTTTCATCTGAACCACTTTCAGCTCTATCAATATCATTTATTCCAGACTCAGGTTGAGAAGATGTAAAATTTGTTATAAACCAAAATATTCTTTCTTTTGCAACATCAACAAAAGAACCTATACACTCACCTCCTTTTGCTCCAGCAGGTATATTTAAAGAAGCATTACCAATAAGCTCATTACCTCTAACATTTTCAATAGCTCCAACATCAGAATCTTCACTGTTTGTTATAAGTACATTTTGTGCTTTTCTATATTCTCCTTTTGGTATGAGTCTTTCGTCAAGGTCTAAATTCATTTTACCCTTAACAAACATATTTTTAAGTTCCGCCATTTAATTAGTGTTTTATATGTTTAGACTTACCTCTCATTACTTGTGTAAGTTCTCCTACTTTTAAATTAGATAATCTAATTTTAGCATTACGCATTGCAGCTCTTCTTGATCTTCTATATCTATTAATTACAAACTCTGGAACACCTATTCTAGTGCTTAATAAATTAAATAAAATACTTTGATACATAGCGTCTTCTGCAAATTTATGTATTTTCATTTCATTGTCAGTAGCTAAACCATCTGAAATGTATTTAAATGTAATTAATCTATCTTTTAAATTACTACTAAAAGATATTTTACCATTTGCCTCGTCTATTATAAACAAACCGTTTTCTTGCATGTTTTCAGGATTACCACCATATCTTTGGCCTATATTTCCTATTTTTTCTGTATGATAATTAGTGTGATAAAAATAATCATTTGACTCTAAAGTTCCTGATAAATTGTTAGCATCAAACTCCCTAAATCTTTCGTTTGTTAAAGCGCTACCAACTAACAAGTTTTCGTTAACATCGTATAAATAATCATAATCAGAGTCTTGCAATATAGCTTGAGTTGGTATTGATGTATCTCTTGAAGGGTATATTATATGCTCTATACCAGCGGTGTCTACCCAAGATAATCTAACATAGTTTACGTAATCTTGTGGCATAGGTATACTTAAGCTAGGTGGTAATTCTATTTCTTGTATTTTTTCTACTCTTGATATATCGTAAGCAAACTCTTGTATACATCTTTTTGCTTGAAACAAAACCTCAGATCTTTTTACTGTGTTTACTAGTTTACCATCACCAACATAACCTATCATAAAGTTTCCAACTATATCTTTTAGTGATATGTATCTATAGTCACCTAAAACTTGATTGTTAAGTATTAAATCTATTACAGCGTTATTAGGTATACCACTAGCATTTGTTAAAGCTGTAGTTGAAAAACCAGATGTTATACTGTTAAAAGTTATAGTGGCTACGCCATTTACCACATCATAAGTATAATTGCTTTGTACTTGAGCTTCACCGTTTATATTTATAGTAAAATCGTCTATTGAGTTAGGTGTATACGGAAAACTAGATGCTATTGTAAAAATAGCATTGTTTATACTAAAGTTTAGTCCATTTTGGTTATAGTTATGTGTAGCCCCTTCAGAACCATCCCATTGGTACTTACTTTTATAATAATTTAAAGGTGTTGCGTTTAGTAATGACATATTTATTGTGCTTTAAGTCCTGCTATTCCTTGCAAGGCTCTAGCAGTATATGATGTTATATCTTGTGATTTTATTACAATACCAGCTTGAGCTAAAATCGCCATGATAAGCGTAGACTCTTCTGATGGGTGTAATTCAAAATTAGTTGAACCCTGTGTTGTTCCTGCGTGTGTACTAGCATTAAAAACAGTAGGATCATACACGTTTGTTCCATATGTTGAGTTTACTGTATATCCAAATCTAGGTTCTGTAGGTATTCTAATATAATCTACAGTTATAGTGTCTGTAGTACTTGGCTCTACTATTATGGTTGTAGCGCCTGTAGTAGCTGTTGTTGTTTTGTAATATACAGGAAAGTCTTTTGATGGTTTTGTTAAAGGTGAAGATAATATATATGAAAGTTCATTTTTATCTATTTCTTCTAGTGAAAGTGTTTTGTTTAGCATGTTTACTTCTATCAACTTAAACACATCGCTAGGTAACGAATAAGGTGGGCCAGATAAAGTAGACGTTGCATAAAATGCTTCTATTTTTTCTTTAGTTTTTTCTGGTAAATCAGCATATCCAGCGTTTATTCTACCAAGATTATCCATTGATAAAAATCTATTGTACTCTGCAAAAGCTATCTCTAGTAAATTTAACTGAGCTTGTTTAGCTAGCTTATTAAATTCGTCAGGCGTTAAAAAACCTCTTTGCTCTTTGTTTAGTATTGATAAAACTGATTTATATACTGTATTTACGTTTATCATAATTTCTTTTTATTTATAAAGTGGTCACCCTATAGAGATGACCACTCTATAAAATGATTTTATTTTAATTTTTTCTCTACTGATTTTAACACTTTTAATCCTTCGTCTGTTTTAAACCAAGCGGCTAAAGCAGAATAAGGGTGTTCATCAAAAGGTACTTCAAATAGTTTTCTTTTTTCTTTACCAGCTGTAAATGTTCTATTATCTTCAGATAATTCTAATATACCAGCTTCAACAGCTTTTATACCTAAATTTCTAAGACTAACATCTTCATCATTAGCTAGTTTTAAGAATAATTCTGGATTTTCTCTAGCAAATATCAAAGTATCTCTTCTAAGCTCCTTAGATTTCATCTTATTAACGTTAGAACCAATCTCTGCACGCATTATAGCTTCCATTTGCTCAACTTCCATCTCTGCAGCTGCATTTAAAGCATCTATTTCTAATTCAAATACATCTAAATCAGCTTCTGCATCAACCTCGTTATCTACTTCTCTATAAATTAAGTTTTTGTCAGGGTGATATATAGACAGTAATTGCTGTAGAACTGTGTTTTCTTTTTCAACAAATAAGATCCCGTCTCTAAATATAATATGTCCAGGTCTTACTCTTCCTTTAAACTCATCTACAAAAGGTGTTTTTTGATTAATAGCATACGCCATCTCTCTTTGATAACCTTTTTCCTCATCAAACCAATAAAGGTTTTTTCTTTTCATTATTCTTACGATAGGCCTATTATTTCCAGTAAGTTCATACATCCTATCTTTTACCTCCCATTTAAGAGGTTTTTTTGTTTTATTTTCCATGATATAATATAATTAAATAGTTAAAATAAAGGGCTAGG
>Ga0160423_10004436_pt1 | contig 11543 bp, 9 predicted proteins | sample CRUFie14St8metaG_FD_108191 | JGI IMG/M metagenome (GOLD analysis project Ga0160423, IMG submission 108191) | Marine microbial communities from the Costa Rica Dome - CRUD Field 142mm St8 metaG | ecosystem: Environmental > Aquatic > Marine > Oceanic > Photic zone | place: Costa Rica: the Eastern... | reverse complement strand
GACTCGTTCCATAATTTTCGCTTGACGGGCGATAATACTGGGCGCACCAATAGCGGCAAGTTCAGGCGTGATAGGGACATCAATTAATTGTCCAGTTGTTGGATCAGTAATTTGATATGTGAGAGACTCGCCAGCGGCTGTCAACTCATCTTTAGGTAATTCTTTTACACTCAAGCCTTTACGTCCTGCACGAAATGCAAGTCCGGCCAAACCAAAAGTAAGTTCACCTGCTAATGTAATACCACCTTCTATGGCTATATCTTTAGCTATTTCTGATCCTGTTTGCTTAGATACACCAAATAAAGCTTCGCCAGCTTCTTCAGCTCCAGCACCGCCCATAGTCCCAAGAACGGAGCCGCCAATAATTCCTAGAGGTCCAAGAGGTATGCCAGCTATGGCACCACCTACACCGCCTGCGAGTTCTGGCACTATCCCTGCAAGGTCAGCAAAATCGTAACGAGAGAAACCCTCTTCATCTACAAGTGTGTCTTTGTCTAAATCTATGCCAAGCTTTCTTCCACCGGACTTTGTAATGGCAAGTCTACCACGTTTATCGCGGCTAAAGTCTCCCTCACCAAATCCATATCTTTCTTTTAATATAGCATCTTGCTCTTCATTAGTTTCAGCAACCGATAAAGCTGCACGAAGTGCTGCATTTTTAATACCTGTTCTGGTGTCAAGCATCGCGTCAACTTCAGAGCCAACTCTAGGCGCTATATTTACACCGCTCTGTGCGGGGCCAGATGCTCGTGATCTTGATCTTATTATTTCAGCTATTTTAAATTGTTCAGAGACGGTAGGCTTGTCACCTTTTATTTCAACATTAAATGAACCGCCCGGAGCTTCTATTTTTATAGTACCCATTTCGATGCCTTAATTTAAAAAAGTTTGTATGTGATATTTCCAGCATCATCTGTTGTTTGCTCAAACCCACGGGCTGCAACGCCTGCTGATCTTAAAGCAGATTCCTCAATCATCTTCATAGTAAGCTCGTAATCTTCTTGATTTAAATATTTATCTGGATTATCGAAATCTTGAAGTTGAGCAATAATCGCGGCTCTAGGTGCTTCAAATATTTTTCTAGCTTGCTGTATTCTTTGCAAAGAGGCTTGAGGATTTTTGAAGAAATCAATTCCTCCGAGCAATTGTTCGATTTGTTTAACATCTGTATTGGAAATTCCATTGCCTGTTTCTTGGGTAAGAAATCTTTTGAATTGAGATATTACACGTTTTCTTACAGCGTCAACAGTTTCTAAAGGCTGATCGTAACTTTTAGTTTTTCCATCTGCATCAACATAACTATTTAAATCAAAACCAAATGATGCAGCTATACCCTCTCCAAATTCAATAGCTCTTTGTAGATTAACACCGCCGCCTTGTCTTCTAACCATGTCAGTAATTTCATACATTTGATCAAGAGCGTCAGTGCCTTGCTGAATATTTCCAAGAGCATTACCAAAGTTCCTAGCGGCTTGATCAGTAAATAAGAAAACAGATCTGCCATCACTTTCTCTAATCCCCATGGTGACTACCAAATCATTTTGTCCTTTAATTGGTTTAAAGGTAGTTTTTTCATCAGCCTTAAACTTTCCGGCAGCGGCATCTATGTCATGTTGTAATATCGCTTTTTGATAATCAAAATTATTTTTTATATATTCTAACTGTTGAGCCGCTACTTGCTTATCTTCTCTATCTTCTATCGCTTCCACTCTAGCCCTAGCTTTGTCAAGTAATGAGTCTTGACGTTGTTGTAAGTAATTTGATTGATCAATTAAAAACTTTTGTCTTGTAGCATCAGCAGTGGCTGATGTTGTAAGAGCATATTGACCAGCAGCGAGTTGACCCGCTCTAGCTTCTTTTCTAGCAGCTTCCATAAGTGGCAATGCTTTCTCACCAGCCGCGCCAACTTCACTTAATATATTTCCTACATTAAATCCTTTGCCTGCTTTGTTCTGCATAAGCGCAAGCCCAAACGCTGTTAAAGCGGCTTTATTGTCAGGATCTCCAGAAATATCTATGCCAGTGGCTTCGGAAAATTCTTTTTTGTATTCAGCCATTGATTTCGCGCCAGATGGTGCGCGGCCTATAGCATCATTGTAAGAGTTAAGCGCACTTTGCATTAAATTTTGATAAGCATCAGCAGTTTTTTGTCCTTCCGTAATGCTGCTTTTTTTGTCACTAGACTTTCCTATGGTTTGATCTAGTTGAACGCCTTGTGACAAACCTCTAGTTTCTTCAGCCTTACGGAACGCTTCTGCTTCTGCATCAGTAGCATCTACGTTACTTGTGCTTTCTCCAGTAATGCTTTCATCAATGGCTATTTCTTGTGGCAATTTGCCGCCAAATGTTGCATCTCCTGCTTTTTCATCTCCACTAGCTAAAGGCATTTTGGTTCCACTTATAGAGCTACCACCGCTATCTGGATCAAAAATATCTAAAGCAGTAGGAGCCAAATCAAAAGCTTCATCATCCGCTTGAAGAGGAGACACACGGCTCCTAGCATCTAAAGCAGCTTTAAGGGCTGGATCTGTTTGCAACAACGTGCCTAAACTGGCCTTTCTTATTGCATCAACAATACCACTACCAGACTCTTGTGTAGGAACAGCCGTTTTACGATTAACAGCCTCTAAACCAGCAGCATCTCTTATTCTGTTTAAAAGTGCATCTGACATAGATGAGCCAGTCATTGTAGAAACACCACCAGACAGGATAGGATCATCATATGAAGTTTGATTTGGTTGAACTAGAAATCCACTCGCAGGATTATATGATCCAAGACCAAATTTGGTTTTTCTATCAGCCATAAGTTACCCCTATGCGCTTCCAGTTGGCTTGATACCCTGTAGGGCTGTGTATGCACCCACGCCAGACAAGAATGGGTTAGGATCTGGTGTTGTTGCAGATTTGAAGGTGCCTGACAAGCCAGCACTTGGAATGCCTTTAAGCAGCGATTGACCAATCTCCAAACGAGTAAACGGCTCTTGCACAGCCTGTAACTGGTTCTGACGATCTGCTTCCAGCAACTGACTTTGGAATGTTCTGCCAATATCACCAAGCTGTGTAAGCATTCCAAGATCAGCGCGACCCAGTTCGGATTGCACACGACCAATATCCGCCGTTGTGCCAGCCAAGCTACCAAACGCTTGCCCTAATCCACCCATCAACTGACCAGCCTTTTGTGAAGATGTAATGGCATCTTGGAAGCCCTTGCGCTGCGCTTCACCGATGGCGGCGAGTCTACGGCCTTCTCTTTCAGCCTCTAAAACACCTTGCCTTGATCCACCAAACGCACCTTTCTGCACAGCCATGGCGTCATCTTTTTGACCAGCCATTGCAGCTTGACGATTAATTTCATCAGTAACAAAAGACTGAAATGGATTCATAAACATTGATGCGCCAACCATAGGGTTGAGCATGCCGAGTCCTTGTTGCAACGCACCAGCACCAGCTAAAGACTGCATGCCAGCGCCCATCGTAAATGGAGTATATGAACCAACCATAGACGGTGCAGCGCCTAAAGCCATTTGCTGTAATGGATCAAGTCCTGCTACTTGGAACTGTGGCAGGCCAAGAGGCTTATCTAATAAGCCCGGGCTAGTTTGTTTGTCTTTTTTAAACTCACCGAATGCGGTGCCAAGTAAACGCTTTTCTAAACCTTCAAGGAAGGGGGAAAGACGTTGGATGTTTTCTACGGTTTGTGTAGCCATTACGCCATACCCTCAAACTGATCCATTAAATTGTACATTCGGTTTATGCCCTTACGCAAATTACCGCCGCCTGCCCCTTCTACAGCATCCTTTGTCATGACAAATTCACCAGCCATCAACATAGCTGGTACATCATCTTTTGTTCCTGACCCCTCACTAGGATCTATCCCACCATTACGGCGCGGAAAATACATTGCCTCGCCGCCATCCGCGTAATTTATGCCACCAAGTTTACCGCCGGGTCCGCCAGCCCCATATGGACGGCGCTCAAAAGAGCCTCTATTGTCTTCTGTTGGCTCATCATCTCCGAACAATTTATCTATTGCAGTTGCACTAAGTCCAGCGAGTATACCCTCTCCAACTTGTGTGTTTAACAGTTTAAACAACAAGTTTTCTTGTCCTGCATCACCAGCCATGCCAAGACCTTTTAACAATTCTGCCGACATTGTTTTGGCTGGGATGCCTGCCGTTGAGCCTCCACCTGCTGCTGCTGTCTGAGCTAAAGTAGACGCAGCAGACTGTGTGGCAGATGGGGGAGGAGTTATTCCTTTTTGAAAAGGCATAAATCCAGCCTGTCCAGATGCGGCTGGATTAGCCGCCGCACCAAACTTACCAGCGCCATAACCGCCAATACCACCAAGCAGTGCAGACTTCAGTGCATCTTTTGGCTTCTGACCTGTAAGTAAGCCGAGTCCGCCACTAACCAAAGCTCCAGACAAGGCTGGGTTTAAACCACCAAACAAACCCGTTCCAGCAGCGGGACCTAAAAATGCACCAGCGGCTACGGGTAAGGCTGTTTTTACTAGATCGTCAAGAAATCCCATTACGCTAATCCTTGTCTAAACACGAACAATTATACAGGTTTTTACAATTATGTCACTATCTTGACCGTTCCAGAGTCATTGTACAGTGCGCCACTACCTAAACCTGTAGGGCTAGTGGGTAAATCAGTTAAAGTTATCTTAGTTCCTCTTATTTCACCCGGATTTCGTTGTTGCTCTACAAACAAAGATAAAGCACGAATTAAATCATCAAAATACAGTTGATCATACTCTTCTGGTGCTTCTGCAAATACTGGTGGTACTAACTCAACACTCATCTTCTGCCATCCGATCTAATGTCTACACGAGGCGATCCGAGTCTCCAGAAAACGCCTTGATTGTCTGACTCCACGCGCAGACCAAAAGACCTGCCCCTTAATCTTGTGTGGTTCTGTTCTGTTGTATCTGTAACTGTCAGAGCCTTTGAAGTTGTAAAACCGCTGCCCGGAAATCGTTGTGATTTTAAAGTAAATGTAGCTTCTTTCGTAGCACCTGAATCAGAGGCATCAAATGTAATGTCTGGTATCATACGGCGTATGAACGTAAAGCTGTCTCCATCACCAATGTCTATTGGCGCAGACTCAATGAACGCTGTTATAGGGACGCCATCTGCATCAAATCCTCGTTCATGATCATACATTTTTGAAGGAGTTTCAGTGTTTGACTCTGATGTTGTTGCAATGGGAAACTCATTTGAACCACGATCAATCCATGCCGTGCGTTCTAAATTACCCACATACCAGATCTTTTGCTCGTAATTGTAAACAACATACCTGTCATTTTCATTGCTGGTAGAAGATGGGTAGAACCAAAATACCTCACCAAATTCAGCATTTGATCCAGCAAAAACCTTGTTAGCCTGATCTTCAGAAAAGTCATCAAAAATGTAATCCCTAACTGTGCATGGCAATGGTTGCACTCTACCACTGTAGGCATAGAAACGATTTATACCCATCCAGAATACCGAGTCACCAACGGCAACCGCCGCGTTAACACCTCTTATGGTGGTTTGATTTGATATCTGCGTAACACCAAATGTAAATGGTGGTCCTATAAATTGCATCGAATGCACTGAGCTATCCGTGATAACTATGATTTCACGGCGTGTTTCAACAGCTTGAACGATCTCAGAGCCATTACCTATACGAATATCACCTGCTGTATTAGTCGCAGTTGGCACCCAGTCAAAAGGGTTTTCTTGACTACTAAATCGTATGAGTAATTTATCTTGATCTGTTTCACCTACAGCATTAGTGCCAAATAAAATTACATGTCTGTCACGATCAGAAACTATGGTCTGCCTAGCAATAGATGGTGCATTTGAATTATAGTGTGTAAGCGGTAGCCCTCTTGTGTTTAGACCTAAAGTATTATCCCAATAATAAACTGTCCCATCAACGATATTAAAGATTAGATCCTCACCAAAATTATCATGCTTCCATATTCTAAGTATATCGCCAGCGCTTACATTTGCTGCGCTACCCCAAGTACCACGCCCCCAAACACCAGCACCCCAACCGGGTCCGGCTACAACTGTATCCAATCCAATGCTGATTTCATACTCAACATTGGCTTGACCTGATTGGACAACACTATGTTGTGCTGGAGATGTTAAATTGAAAGTGTATTGTCCATTCGTCACTTTAGTGATGACATGCTCACCATTTAACAATTCCGCTAAATCTGTATATATGCCCGTACCAAAATCAAAATTGGATATGACTACAGTATCGCCTGTTAAGCTACCAAAGTTACTATGATTAACTGTAACTAAAGTGCTTCCCTGAGTTGTTGTAAAATCAACAGGGAAAACAAAAGGCAAACTTGTCTGGATGACAGGTGAGCCAGTAGACATTGTGGCAGTTGCAGCAGTTAACGTAGGAGTAACACTAAAACCAAAAGTCGCTCCTGTCCCCCCTACTCCAGTTACTGCTACTGTAATATTAGCCATGTTACACCTATGATGTTGATACTATCACAGTACCTACTGAAGAAACTGCCGGAACACCTGCGCTTAAAGTTTGTGTGAATAAAACATTTACAGATCCAAGAGCGCTTTGTGACTGCAACAATGCACTTTGGAAAGGCTCTGTTCTAACAGTCACAGAACCTAAAGACACAGAGGCAGAGAAGCCAGTCAATGGTATTGGTATCATAACACTAAATCTTATTGGTGTAATGTTGTTAAATATGCCACCAGACTCAATGTAATATTTTTTGTGAGTTCCCATTCCAATAAATGGAGATCCATTTAAAGAAACCCAAGCATGCAACGCTCTAGGAGTTCCAAGGAATGAATCATCCGACCTATTTTGCCAGCCGCCTAGCTTCTCAGGATAACCAAATCGAAACCGCACCTTGTCGCTGTCAACCCAGCCGCCTTCGTTAGAATACGCTGTGGTATCCTTCACGACTCCCGGTTTGAATTGCAGCTTGGTTAAAGGCATCAGTCAGCATCCGCTATGGTTAGTTCACCAGCTTCTACTTGGCGCATTATTTCTGCGTAGTAACGGTTGTTCATACTTCCCGCTACAAGCGAAAAGCTATTGCCATCCACATCACCTTTAATACCATATTCAGAGTTAGTGTTTTCTGGGTCATAGTAATATTTTACGTTTGAAAAGTTCATTATTAAAGCTCGCAATCTATCGCTACAAAAGAAGAATTGGCAGTATTGTGTCTAAATACAACACAATCCCCAGCAGCAAGTCCACTTGCTACAGTAACAACTAGCAAAATTGATTCACGAAAACTTGTGCCAAGTGTTATTCCAGTTGAGGTTTGTGAGGTTCCTTGCTCCATAAGACGGAAAGTGCCGCCGCTAGTTAAGGTCAAGTCAGCGGTTAAACCACTCCTCAGTGGCGCAGGAAGCCAAAGAGGAACCCATCCTGAAGTGTTATTTCTGGCCATACCAGTTGCCAAATAAGCGGAACTTTCGCCAGATATAAATTTGTAGTAATATCTAGCACATTTCAAAAGCGTTTCATCATAGCTTTCATGCTCGAACGGCGTGGCTGTCTGGCCTACTTCAAGCTGTAGACCAGTAATCTGCCAGTAGTCGTTGACGGCATCAATTTGCGCTGTGTGTCCTGCTGCCCACGTGCTGTCTGTATAGGCGACCCTTGTGCCGGGCGTCCCACTAGTTAACCCAGAGCCAGCTACTACATGAAACACAGTGCGTAAACTTTTAGCGTTGTCGTTATCAAGCGCAGTAGCCGTGTCGCCTACAAATGAAATAGTCTTACGTTCCCAAGTGTTAGCACTATCAATCGTATACGTCTTAGGAAAGTTTTTAGTGCCGTCATCCTGATAAAGATTTAAGCAGTAGGTTCCTGTAATATTAGATTTTACATAAAATGATACAGTAACAGTTTTAGCAGATGATGTTCCGTATGCTAAACCTTGAAGGTCAAAACCTTCAATTCTTTGCTCAACCGACCAGTACGATGTACTGCTTATAGTTTCTGTTGCCGTTAGCAACATCTTAAAAGAATTGGAAAACCCATCAGGTGCGTCCGTATCTTGAGAAATTGTCCAAGTGCCGTTGTCCCCACCAACTCTATATCTATCACAGGCGTTACGATACCCAGCGGTTGTCACACCAGTCTCACTCGTTCCTCGCTGTGCCACAGTCATCGCACCATTGATGATGAGGTTGCGACCTGTCAGGCCACCCGCATCTGCGCTACCACCTAAATCTGCTAAGTCTCTGGCTCTACTCATTTCTTACTCCTATCGCGCATTCGCGTACTTAAATGGGGCTTCGGCAAAGGCGAGGTAGATATGTGTATTAGAAGCATTGAAATCACCAGTAGATGCCCTCATCTTAAACCCGTTGCTCAAGATATCCATTTCATTACCTCTTCCGCTTATCGTTGATTCCGTGCCAGTATCGTTTGCGGCCAATGAACGAGTATCACCATCATTAAACGGATAAATTTTATTATCCTGTATCATCCAAAAACCCGATGCATCTATTTCTTTAACCATAATCCAAGCTGGTCTAAACCCTGTGTAAACAAACGTGCCATTTGCATTGCCGTTACCTTCATAGAAGCCGACCTTACAATACCCTTCAACGCTGTGAAAACAGTAAGCTATAAAGGGGTGAGTATTACCATTTGTATTTCCAGAAGTTCCAACACTAAATACCGTGATTGTCGGAAAAGTGCTATTAAAATGGTCTGCTTTGGTAGACTCTCCACCACTAGTTTGTAAATAAACAACTTTGTCTGCGGCCGACAGACCTGTAGACTGAACAGCCCACTGACCAGTGCTATCCCTTTCTTTTACAATAACAAGCTCTGGCGCACTAGATAAGCCATGTCCCACAGTAGCATTAGAACCTGTCCCCGTGTAAGACACAATACTGAAACCAGCATCAGTGTTAGCTGATACACTTGACGTTATACTGCCATCAGTGTTGCTGACTGCTGTGCCACCAGCTTTCCAGTTCCACGATGCGTATGTAGCACTAGAAGCGTTCCAAGCATTACTGTTATTGTATCCCACAGTAAATCCGTCAGAATCCAAACTTAAAAGCCCATCATTATCTGTTTGGTTTATTTCCGCATCAGTGGCAGACGATTGCAAAGTGTTGAAAGCTACACCGCCACTACCTAATCCACGAACAACGTCCTGTAGAACGTGGTCAACGGATAAACTTCTGCTTTTAATCCAAACAAAGTCAGGAGAAAACCCAACGCCGGTAATTGCGTTTGATGTTGACCCATCACCAGTGTACAACACTGTGTTAAAATAATCGTCAGCTTGTTCATTAAGGCCGCTGTTTGGCCCGATTGTAGGTTCTGGCAGGTTGGATGTGCAAAGGGCTAAGAAGCCAGACGGCGGCGCATACTTAAAAAGACCAATTCCGTTGCCGTCTGTTTGAGTACCAACATCACCGCCTGTAAACGTGCCATTGAAAGATGGATTTTGTCCGAAATTACCCTCATATTGATGATATTGACTTGAAGTTTGACCACACCCCACAGAAAAAGCATATGTGTCGTTGTATGTTTTTAATGTTGTAAATGCGGCATTTGTTCCAGCCGCAGGGTCGCCGCTTGCTTGAAATACCCCATTTTTTGAAAACCAAAGCTTGCCATCGTCCATATCAATGGCAACGCCAATAACATCGTCAGTCGTAAATGTATCCCCCCAGCTTGTGGTTTTTGCATTTCCGTTTCCTTGTATTGTTCCACTGCCACCATAAATGTAGCCACCATCCCAAGTGCTACCAGAGCTATTGCTCGTCATTCTATCTAAACCTTGCTCAATTATCCCTATAATGTAACCATTGGTAGAACCTGATGTCGCAGTTGGCTTAAATTCTGCATACCATTTCCCACTGGATACGTTAATAGTTGAGCCTACTCCGGTATATTTATAACTAATCCCATCACTTTCTGGTCTGGTTTGAAGATTACCTTCAGAAAAAACAGGGTCTGTGGTCGCACTAAATCTTATTAAATTGTTAAACGTCGCAAAGTTATTAGTTGGGCTGTCTGGCACGACATCCGTTGCGGCTAGGTTGCTTACAGTAAAGTCATTGGTGTTGCCGGATAGATCATCGCCTATGTTTGCGCTATCCGCGAAGGACAGATAGAATCCATTGTTACCGTAGCTACCACTGTATGCTTTTGGCACCCATACACCGTTACTGGTTTCGCCAAATTCTGTGTGGGCCACAACACTGCCATCAATAACGTGCATCTCTGCAAGGTAGCCATCAAAGTGATATGCCCCGTCAATATCATCACCAATATAAGTCGTAATACCGTTTGCTAACAGTTTTGTAGCTGTATCATCTGGAACAAATACACTTGTTTTACTGTTTTCTAATAGTACACCGTTTACATAAACTCTATTTATGTTAGCCCCAGTTTGGGTTTCACTATCTGCTTGAGCAACAATGTGATACCAAGCTGAAGTGTCACGAAAAACAGCATTACTTTCAAATCCATTGTACCCAGTATTATAAGCATTAAAATACAACTTGTCTGTTGTTTGAAAACTTAATTTTCCAGCACTAGTACTTTTTGCAAAAAGTATCGTGCTTCTTATGCCTAGATTGCCACGTTTGACCCACACAGATATTGTGAGTTTTTTGGTATTAGTTTGTGCTGTACTGTATGCCTTTGATAATGCTGGACTATCACCATCCTCAAACCGTAAAGACTGATTAAGTTGGTGACTATATACAACACCACCAGCTAACGCACCACCCGGCGCACCGCTACCACCTAGCCCAGCTAAATTAGCTTGTAATAAACTCATATTATGTTAATGCCCCTGATACAGAAACTAAAACTCTGTTGTCGCCAGATGCTGCTTTTACAAAATATGCTAGGTGATACACACCTGCAGTAGATAGTGCTGTTAATGCTGATGCATTAATAGCCACCATAGCATTAGCACTAATCGTGCCACCACCAGCAGTCAAGAAAATATTACCTGATTGACCTGCTACAGTATTGCTAAATGTCAACTCATCATCTCCAGTTGTTGTAGCTTGAAAGTTATTATTGTCTTCTAAGTCAAATGTAATCACATTACTGCTAGGCGAGTCTGTTGTAATAGCATTTGAGCCATCTGAACTTAATGACCGACCTGTTACTGTAACGCCTGTTGTGGTTGTTTCAAATGTTTTAGTGTCGTTGTGATACAATTCTACAGCACCACCATCGACAAACTTTGCCATTTCGTGACCGTCAGCACCGTCAATGTTTAGTGTGCCAAGAGCAGTGATATGTCCGTCTGTGCCATCCCAGTATATTGATATGTCATCACCGTCACCAAATCGTATGCGGTCATCTGTCGCTCCACCACTGTCACCTAACTCAATGTTATTGCCATTAGTAGTTAAAGCACTAGCTAAGTTACCGCCGATAGATGGTGCCGGAATAGCTTCAAGCTGTATTGTATCACCACTGCTATCATATGTCAAGACATGATTGTCAGTTTTAGTTGCGTCTGCATCAAATGTAAGGTTGCCTATAACTACATTGCCTGT
>Ga0160423_10004435_pt1 | contig 11544 bp, 4 predicted proteins | sample CRUFie14St8metaG_FD_108191 | JGI IMG/M metagenome (GOLD analysis project Ga0160423, IMG submission 108191) | Marine microbial communities from the Costa Rica Dome - CRUD Field 142mm St8 metaG | ecosystem: Environmental > Aquatic > Marine > Oceanic > Photic zone | place: Costa Rica: the Eastern... | reverse complement strand
GGGCGGCTGAGAAGGCTGTGCGCGGCACGGAAATTGGCAGCGAGTTGGCGAGCACGATCCTCGGCGACAAACTCGGCAAATAATTCACTCAATTGCCCCGGTCATTGGCCGGGGCAATTGGGGCTCTATCCATGGCGGAACCTCCCGACAGTGGAAATACCGGAGAAGGCGCACCAGCAGCGCTGGAAGGCGGTGCATATGATCTCATCAAGCAGCGCCTGAACGACCAGGGCGCTACCCTGCGCGAGGAGCTGGGGAAACTGGATGAGCGCCGGGCACAGGTGTTTGGCTCCAAGAAACTGGAGCTTAAGAAAATGGCCCGCGTGTCCACGCAGCTCAATTGTGAGCCGCGGGATATGATCCAGCTGGGTCACGATCATTTCCTCTTTGGCTTCAACGTTGAGCTGGGCCTTAAGCAGGGGCAGCTGAGCGACGTATTCGCTGTATACGATTACGACGAGGCTGCAGAGGAATTCAAGGAAGGTGATCTGTCCATACTGCATGATGCTAAATTTCAGGAACGGTTTGGCGTCATGTTTTCAGTCAACAAGGATGCCCGCTTTCATCGGTTTGCCCAGGTTGGCTCGAACTTTTACATGGTGTTCCGCACGGGCAGCAAAGTGGGGGATGTCACAGTCTATAAGTGGCTGATTAATGCTGATGGCCAACTGGTTTATGACAATGATCGAGCGGCCAACGAATACTTAAACACTGCGTTTCCAGCGGAGTTTAATTTCCAATGGATCAACCCCACACCGAGTGATGTTCGGCACGGTGACAATCCGCATGTATCGATTCAGGATCGGGTTTTTGTGGAATGTGTGGGCGGCGATCTCACGATCAAGATCGAGGACAATACAGCCACGGGGGACGGCATTTATTCGGAACCGGTGGAGGATCGTAACCAAAAGTTGGACGATGCTGAGATTCAGTACGCTATTCAGGGCGCGTTGATCCTGATCAAAATTACGCCCTACCGGGAGAAGGTTACCCGGTATTTTATTTTCAACGAAAAGCTGCAATCCGTTCACCGTGTGGATTCGATCGGGCAATCCTGCATCCTGCTGCCCGAGGAGCATGGCTTAATCTTTCCGGATGGCTACTATCTCCAGAGCGGCGAGCTGAAGCGTTACGAGGCCGAAGAGGGCGACATGTTGCTGGAACGGACTATGACCTCGCCGAATGGAGAAGATTATCTATACGTCTTTTTCAATCGCATGTCCGGCCTGTATGCCTTGATGCCCTATCGGTTGATTGAACAGGAAATCTCCGAGCGTATTGCCTGCCATGGATTTTCGTTGTTTCCGAATGGTGATTTGGTGAGCTTTCGGGCGGAGGAAGAGGCAATCAAGCATCACATGATTCAGGTGCGCCAATCGCCCTTTTATCAACCAGGCTTTGAACCGGAGAGCGGCGAACGCGATTCGTTGTTGTTTCAGGTGGGGAACAAATCCGTGGTGAAAGCGATGGCGGAGTGCAATGAGGTACTGCTGCTGATCCAAAAGGAATCGCCGTATGCTGATTTGTACGCAGACATGGCCGCCAAGGCAGGCAGTATTCCCAGCGCGCACACGTGGCTGGGGTCCGAAGAGGGTGGTAAGATTATCGAAGTCCTCAAGGGCGTCGCAGAAACTGCGGAGAAGGCGATTGCGGAATTCGATAAAGTACGCCGCCTCAAGCTGGAGGCTCGTGAACGATCCGAGGATATTGCCAAGCGTTCTAAGGAACTCTTTAGCCAGGTGGGTCGGGCGAATTTCAGATCGGTGGATGATTTTGTGGCCAATCTGGGTGGGTTGCGGCGGATGCGCGGCGAGATTATTACGCTGAAGGATGAGGTGCGTTTCATTGATGCTGCAGCCATGGAGGCGCTGGAAGCGCAGGTGAAGGAGCAGGTGGATGTGCTCTCCCAAAAGTGCGTGGAATTTCTGCTGCAGCCCGAATCGTTGGATCCCTATCGCGAACGGGCTGAGGAACAGCGCGGGCGTGTGGATGGTGTTACCAAGGTGGCAGAGGGCAAAGAGCTGGAGGAGGAGATTACCACGGCGGGCTCGGATCTGGAAATGTTGATCGACATCGTCCGGAGTCTGTCGATTGACGATACCACCGAGCAGACACGCATCGTGGAGGGAATCACGGCGATTTATCAGGTGGTCAATCAGGTGAAGGAAGCGCTGAAGAACAAGATGCGCTCGCTGATGACGGCTGAAGGGGCCGCGCAGTTTAACGCACAGATTTTGCTGCTGAGCCAGACGGCGACCAATTATTTGGACATGTCCGACTCGCCGGAGAAGTGCGATGAGTACTTTAACAACATCCTCAATCAACTTGAGGATCTCGGTGGTGACTTTGCGGATTTCCCGGAATACATCGAGCAGCTCGACCAAAAACGTAGTGAGCTGGAGACGGCTTTTGAGCAGAAACGCCTGCAACTGGAAGAGGCCAGAAACCGCAAAGCCACCGCGCTGGTGTCATCTGCCGAGCGCATGCTCAAGAGCATCGAACACAAGCTCGGGACGTTTGAGGATGTCAATGACATCAATGGCTATATGGCTGGCGATCGGATGATTGATTCGATCCGCGAACGCGTGGAAGAACTGCAAGCGCTGGACAAGGCCGGCGAAGCGGAGGGTATCCAAAGTCAGCTCAAGAGCATTCACGAGGAGGCCGTACGCCAGCTCAAGGATAAGCAGGAGCTGTATGTGGATGGTCAGAATGTCATCCAGTTCGGTAAACATAAGTTTGCCGTCAACGCACAGCCTTTGGATCTTACCATGGTACGACGCGGCAATGATCAGAATCTGCATCTGACGGGCACGCAATATTTCGATGAAGTTACCGACGAAGCCTTCTTGGCCACTCGCGAGGTGTGGGATCAAACGGTGGTGTCTGAGGACAATGAAGTTTACCGCGCGGAATATCTCGCCTACCTGTTGTGGCAAAAGCTGGAGCAGCAGGGCATCGACCGCATGACCGAGGTCGCGGAGATGAGTGTCGAGGAACGCCTGAAGGTGGTACAGGACTTCATGGGCGACCGTTATTCGGAGGCCTATACCAAGGGTATCCATGATCAGGATGCCGAAAAGATTTTAGCGGCACTGCTTAGCACTCAAAGTGCGCTTCAACTGGCACGGTATTATCCGCGCGCGCGCGCCTGTGCGGCGGTTTTCTGGAATAAATTCTGTGATCCGGATGCCGCGAAGATGATGCTGGCGCGCTTGGAGGGTTTTGCCACTCGTAACGAAATTTTCCCCGGCGATCCTACTCAGGCCGATTATGTGGCCGAACTACGCGCGATGGTGGCGGCGTTTATTAAGGAGACCGGTTTATTCCCGCCGGAGGATGCGGATCCGGCTGGCGAATACCTTTTTTACGAACACACTAACGGCCGCGATTGGGTAGTCAGCCAAGAGGCCGACAGTCTTCTCACGGAGTTTGAACGGCATCTGGTGAAGAAAGGCCGCGAGAGCGATTTCACCAAAGCGCAGAAACCGCTTCAGAAGGATCCGCACAGCCATTATCAGCTGATTCGCGACTGGGTACGAGGCTTCCTGCTCGACCGAAATGGCGCCAACAAATATCTCGAGGAAGTGGCGGGGCTGGTTTTCTGCGGTCATCTCCATAAACAGGCCGTGGTGAAGGCGGCTACCGGTCAGGTTCTGGAAGGTATTCAGGGCGCGCATGATGCAGTGGAAGAAGGCGGGAATTATCCGTTCGATTATCTGGCTTTCCAGGAGAAGCTCGGACGTTTTGCCCGCGAATCGGTGCCGCGCTTTGAGTCGTATCAGGAGCTGAAACAGGCGCTTATCGAATCTGAAAAAGAGGCACTGCGCCTGCATGAATTTGAGCCGCGAGTTCTGTCATCCTTTGTGCGGAACCAGTTGGTGGATGAAGTGTATCTGCCAATTGTCGGCGATAACCTTGCCAAGCAGATTGGTGCGGCCGGCGATGCCAAGCGCACGGACCTCATGGGTCTGCTGCTGCTCATCTCTCCTCCCGGTTATGGTAAAACCACCTTGATGGAATATCTCGCCAATCGTATGGGGCTGATTTTCATGAAGATCAACGGACCGGCGCTTGGCCATGAGGTGACCTCGCTCGATCCCGAGGAGGCGCCCAACGCTGGTGCACGTGAGGAGGTCAAGAAGCTCAACCTCGCGCTGGAGATGGGCGATAATGTGATGATCTATGTGGATGACATCCAGCACTGTAATCCGGAGTTTCTGCAGAAGTTTATTTCGTTGTGTGATGCCCAGCGCAAGATCGAGGGCGTATGGCGTGGTCAGCCGAAGACGTACGACATGCGCGGTCGCCGCGTGGTGGTGGTAATGGCTGGTAATCCATACACCGAGAGCGGTGAAAAATTCCGTGTGCCGGACATGCTCACCAACCGTGCAGACACCTACAACCTCGGTGACGACATGAAAGGCCGCGAAGCTGCTTTCTCCGGTAGTTACATTGAGAACGCAATCACTTCGAACCCCGCACTGCAATCGCTTGGTAAGGCGGCGCAGAAGGATATTCAGGCGTTTATTCGCATGGCTGAAACCGATCAGCGCGAGGGCATCGAATTGCAGGGTAATTTCTCCGCCAACGAACAAGAGGAATTAATTACAGTGATCAAGAAAATGATCACGCTCCGCGATGTGGTGTTGAAAGTGAACCAACTCTACATCGAAAGCGCCGGGCAGTCTGATGAATTCCGTACGGAGCCGGCTTTTAAGATGCAGGGTTCCTACCGGAATATGAACCGACTCGCCGAAAAGGTGTTGCCCATGATGAACGAGCAGGAACTGATGGATCTCGTGCTCGATCATTACAAGGGCGAGAGCCAAACACTCACCACCGGTGCTGAAGCAAACTTCTTGAAGTTCAAGCAACTCATCGGCGTGATGAGTGAGGAGGAAGCGGAGCGTTGGGAGGAAATTAAGCGCACCTTCGGCCGGAACCAATACCTGCAGGGCGGCGACCAAAACGATCCCGTCAGCCGCGTGGTCAGCCAGCTTTCCCTCTTCAGCGGCGGGCTAGAGTCGATCCAGGACACGCTCAAGGAAGAACTTTCAAAGGACCGCACGACCACCATCGACACCAGTGCGTTAAGTGCTGATTTGGAAAACCTACGCCAAACCCTGGCAGAGAACATTGCTAACGCTCCAGTCGCAGGAGGCGAAGGTGCGCCGGCTCCGGTTTCATCCAATCAGATGGAAGCGATTAGCGGGGCTATTGAGAAATACTTGGAGCAATCCAGTCAGGCGTCCGCAACGGCGGAAGGGAATCAGCAGATGTTGGCCGAACGCCAACAGGCCATGATGGAATTCATCCAGCAGAGCAACCAGCAATTGGCCCAAACGATTACCCAATCTCAGGCATCCGCTCAGGCCGCACAACTGCAGACTGCACTGCAACAGGTGGGTACGTTGTTCGGCAATTATCAAGAGAGAATCACAGAATTACAGGGGCAACTGCGCGAGGCGCAGCCGAGCGAAGTGGTGGTGGATGTCAGCCAACAAATGACGCAGAACAGCGATGAACTGATCCAACAGATTTTGGACCAGCTTAAAACGGCTCAAGCCCAGCAACAGGATGAAGGACAAGCGCCGCCGGCCGAGGGGCAGGGATCACCTCCGGCGGAGTAGGGTGCTGAATTTCCATAAAAAAAGGCCGGCGTGATGCCGGCCTTTTTTATTGGGATAAGTTAGTTATTTGTCGTCCGTACTCGATGGGAAGGAGATGTCTGGGAAGCTGGTCCATTTGTCATCTTCCGGATCACGAGCACTGGCGCTGACTACCGGGGCGGTGAAGCCCTCTGCATTCTCTTCCTCTTCGGTCTCAGCTTGTGGTGGCGGTGGCGCGGCAGCTTCCTCGGCGGTCGGTTCCGCTGGAGGCAGCGGTTGGGTTTCTTCTTCGGTTGGGGCTGCTTCGGCGGTTTCGCCGGAGGTAAAGGCCGATGGTTGGCTTACGAAGGATGAGCGGCTGCTGGTGAACGAGGAGTTGGAGGTAAACGAGCTGCCGCTGCTGCTGGAGCTTTCCTCAATCGGCAGAATGGAGGCCGTGCTGATGCCGGAGGCGGCCTTGTCTTCCCACAACACATGCACGGCGGGAACGAGCCCCATCTCAATGTGCACCTCGCTGAAGGTCAGGCGGCGAAGGTGAACCTTATCCTCCAGCGCCTCGGCCTTGAACAGGGAGTTGAGCATGGTGGAGAGCACTTTGTTATCCTCGTGCTGTTTCAAAAGGCGTTCTTTTTTGCGGGATCCGATTTCCGATTCGCGTTTCAGCACGGCAACGACCTTGGGGTTGAACCCCATCTCCAGTTCGATTGCGCTAAGCAGATACCCAGCTTCCTTGAAGACCCGCTCGGCGTCCTGGATTTTCTCCAGGCTTTCCATCATCTTTTCCTCGCTGTCGGCTTTAAGATCCTCGACGGTGCCCTCGACATCCGCACGAATGTCGCGAATCGTCTCCGCGCCTTCTTCGATCATGGCGCGAATTTCTTCCGCCTTGTTTTTGTAGGTCGTAACTTTATTTTTCCAATTATCCAGAAACTTGGCCATGACAGTGCCTTCCCTTGTGGGTTGTAGTTCGCAGCGAGTGGGTAATCAAAGACTAGTCGAAAAGACGAATATAGGGAATATTTTTCGTCGGAAATCCGTGGGTTAATTCTTGGCGGTTATGGATCGGCTAGGTAGGATAATTTTCGTCCCAACGCTCCCGCCATTCGCGGGTAACGCATACCTGTAATTATGAAAGATCACGAGGTCAAAGCCCTGCTCCAGGAAACGCTGGAGGATTATCAACTCACCAAGAAAGAACGCAACGAACTCCGCGATTTGCTGGATAATGTCCGTGGCGACGAGCAGCGCCGCGCGCTTTATCGGAGCATGGCCTTTGATGCCGCCCGCGAAGCCCTTGCCAAGGCCGATGCTGGCCAACGCTTTCAGGTTTTGGATTGGCTGGAAGGCACTGTCAAAACCCTACACCCAACCGAGAATCTTCCGGCCGGCGGTAAGCGCGAGGGGGCAAAATCGTACTTTAGTCCGGATGACAATTGCGTGGGCAAGATCACAGAAATGTTTGGCACGGCACGCGCCTCGGTAGATGTGTGTGTTTTTACCATCACGGACAACCGGATTGTGGATGCCATGGAGCGCGCCCATCGGCGCAATGTGCAGGTGAGGGTGATCAGCGATGATGATAAGGCCATGGATGCCGGTTCTGATATCGATCGGCTTGAGCGAATGGGAATTCCCGTGCGCGTCGATCGCTCCGAGCATCACATGCACCATAAGTTTGCCATCTTCGATAAATCAAAACTCCTCACCGGTAGCTACAACTGGACGCGCTCAGCCTCGCTGCATAACGAGGAAAATTTCCTCATTACCACTGACCACGACCTGCTTAAGGATTTTACGCGGATGTTCGATAAACTGTGGCGCGACTTCAGTTGATCCATGAGTCAGCCTCGTCATCAACCGCGTAATACGCCCGACGTCAAGTTGCGGCTGCGTTTGCCGACCGATGGCTCAGTGGATCTGGATAAGCTTCGCGCCGCACTGGAAGCCCAGTTGAAGACGGGAACGGCTTCGGTGGCGGAACCGGTTGAGGTTGAGAAGCCGAAAGTCCTTACGGAACTAGAAGTTCTGCCACAGCCTGAACCAGCCCGTGAACCCAACGCCGCCTGGGTTTGGGTCCGGCAAAACACGCCCACCACCGTGGCGTTGGTGTCGGCCGTTGCCGCGTTTGTATTCGCAGTAACATGGGGCATGCAAAGGGTTGGCGGTGGGGAGGCGCATTCGCTGGTGAAATGGGGATTCATCTTGGCTGCACTTTCCCTTTTGGGCGCCTTCGGGACTGTGGTGGTTCGAAAGCTTAGGGAAACCGCCGCCAGTGATGGTGAAACCCTCGCCGAGCCATTGGTTGAGCCGGAGCCCGAAGGCTCGTTTCAGTTTGGCGTTTGGCTCAGTCAAAATGCGCCGACTTATGTGGCCGTGTTTACCTTCGCACTGGCGTTCGTCACCGGGATTATTTGGGTCACGCTGAAGAGCACCGGGGAGGGGAACATATCGAGTTCGTTGTACTGGGTCATCGGCATCAATATGGCGTTATTTCTCGTTAGCATGGGGTTTGTGCTGATACGGCAACTAAAAATTGCGGATTCCGCTGCAAGCCATGTTTGGACGAACGTCAAAGCCGACCCCAAAAAAGCTTACCTGCCAGCACTGGGTTTTATCGGAGTGGTGGTGCTGGTTTTTCTCGGGCTTACTCTTATCCAAGATACTCCGAGTACTGACCGGGCCGAGGACAAGCCACTACCCAAGACTCAACCGGGCGATTTCAAAAATATCCCTAAGGGAAACACCAATGGTGTTCCCGTGCTGCCGCCACTTCCCAAGACTCAACCGGGCGATTCCAAAAATATCCCTAAGGGAAACACCAATGGTGTTCCCGTGCCGCCACCCATTCCCGCTCCGGCACCGAAAACGCCAACCCCGCAAACGGAGGCCAAACCTTCGTGGTACCCGGCCGAAGGCGCACTGGGCCGGTTAGGCGGCGTGGGCGTGATGGGTGGTTTGCTGGGCGCGTTATTGCTGGGCGTGAATCGATTCCAACGACGCCATTATCCCGATTCAGCTGCCCTCCAAGCGGCCTCGATCACATATCATTTTGATTTCACCCGATCTTTCCGATCCTTTGTTGCATTACAAGGTGCCTACGTGTTGGTCGCTTGTGTTACGGGTGCCATGTATGCTGCGAGTGCTGTTTGGGGAGATAGTTTGGGTCTTAGCTTTCTTTGGTTCATCGGTGGGATCGGGGGATCGGGCCTAATGGTGGTCATAGCTGGGGCGGCCGGTTTGGATTTAATGACACAGTTGGATAGTAGCGGGACGCCACAAAAGAAAGGTTCGGCGTTGAGCCGATACATGAAGCGCAAATTGTGGCTAATCCTGTTGGGCGGCTTGGGGATCGCTGCGTTGGGCGTGGCTTTCAGAGGGATGCCGGCTTCGGAAGTATGTTGGAGCTTTGCAATCGGATCATTAGGAATCGGTCAAGCCGTGGCGTATTGCTGGGGCGGGGCCAAGCTGGTGGAGCCTAAACTACAAGTCCCGAAAATCCAGCAACGGAAAGGAAAACTAAACCTGCCCGCTCTAATGGTTTTCAATATGCCATTTCTGTTCGTGTTGGGCGGGTTGCTCTGGGCGGGTGCTATCGTGCTATTTGGTATATCTTGGAAATTTCTATGGCTGGGATTACCGTTAGGTATTTTCCTGGCCTTGGGATTATCTATCGGCACCCGTATCTTCCCGCGCATGGTTCGGTATTGGCAAAACATTCTCTGTATGCCGGCCATTGCTGCCTTCGTTTTGGATTGGTTGGTGTGGGATGGATTCTTTTGGTTGGGATTTATCGGGTTGGCTGGCTTGATGGCCTTAGGTGCACGTAAGACGAAATCCACCACCGTTGATGAAGACCACGGATGGATGCTAATCCTGCCCGAACACCGAGGAGACTATCAACCCATCATTAACCCTAACCGCAATGGTCTTGATGTGCGTTGGTTTCAGTTAGGCACGGTGTGCTTGGTGATTCTAGCATTGGTGATCTCAGCTGGTAGTTTTGTGTGGGGATATAATTCTCACGATGAAGATGTTGATCAGCAAGTTCGGGCCAATCAGATGCAAGATACATCGGAAATAAAGGATATCAAAGCAGATGCCTTAGAAAGTCGTTATGTGCCAATTATTCCGCCCAAAGGAGATAAGGTTGCGCTGGGTCAGGCCGTTCAAAAATTGGCAGAATCAGGTTATTATGAAGGTTCAGCTGAACAGAAGCTGGGCAGAGCATGGGTCCATTACATGCATAAGGGCTATGCTCTAGCTGCTTATAATTATGCTTTTTTGATGATGAGACTGGATGAAAGTGCGGGGGATGAGGTGAGAGCTTCATTTCGGCGGGCGGCTGAGGGCGGACACGTGCCTGCGGCGTATAATTATGGGTGTCTGAATTTATTTCGTGTACAAATGAGATCGGAGCATCTTCGAATTTTGGACTCTAAAAATGACGAGCGATATAAGGAGATGGGCCGGGTTTGGCGTGATACTTACCAGCGAAAAGCGTTAGTTGATACGCTTGAACAACCTTTGTTCTCAGCTGAGAATTCATTGGTAAACGCCTATTTGGCAGGCCACCCTCACGCCGAAAAGGTATTAATCGCTGTTTACGGTGAAATGGATTTGCATGGGTTTAAACCACGTAATAGTACTCTAAAAAACCAACTTTCTGGCAAGCCCTACAATCCAGGGCCCTTTGAACTCGATCGGTCAGACGTCGTCATGATCGAGTAACTCAGTCGAATACCCTTGCGATTTTTACCTTCTAAAGGCACATATTCTGTCGATGGGTGTTCGGGCATTCATGTATTTTCTGTGGAGCGCAGTTGTGTTGGCGGAGCCAACGCAGCATGACGCGATTCCGGTTTTGCTGCAGCGTTGTGTGATGTGCCATGGGCAGACGTTGAAGGATGGCGGGGTGGATTTGCGCACGAAATCCTCAATGCTGGCGAGCAAGGCCATTGTTCCCGGTAAGCCGGAGGCCAGCCCGATGATTCAGCGCATCCTTTCGCGCGCCTGTCCGCCGGATAAAAATATCAGCATGGCGGGCATTGAACGGATGGGCGACCGCGAGCTGCAGACCTTACGGGACTGGATTGCGGCCGGCGCGCCGGAAGTGGAGCAGGCATTGAAGCCGCAACAGGTGGATCCTAAGGCCCGCGAACATTGGGCGTTTCAACCGCCCAAACGTCGGGAAACGCCACGGGTGAAGGCGGCCGATCGCGTGGTGAATCCGGTGGATGCTTTTCTGCTGGCAAAGCTGGAGGCCAAGGGCCTGTCGTATTCGGCCGAGGCGGACAAACTAACGTTACTGCGTCGCGTGACCTTCGATCTAACCGGACTGCCGCCGACCTCCGCCGAGATGGCGGCGTTTCTGAACGACGAAAGCCCCACGGCCTTGGAGAAGGTGGTGGATCGTCTGCTGGCATCGCCGGCTTATGGCGTTCGCTGGGGGCGGCATTGGCTGGACATGGCCGGCTATTCGGATTCCGAGGGTAAACGCAATGCGGATATGATCCGCGATCACGCATGGCGGTATCGCGATTATGTGATCAACGCGTTTAATGCGGACAAGCCCTACAGCCAGTTTTTGATCGACCAGATTGCTGGTGACGAATTGGTGGACTACACCGATGCCGAGGCGGTGGATGAAACGGTGATCGAGAAGCTGGTGGCGACCGGCTTCCTGCGCATGGCGCCGGACGGCACCAGCGCCAATCCGGTGAACCGAGTGGAGGATCGGTTGCAGGTGATTGATGATGAGCTACAGATACTTGCCGGTGGGGTGATGGGCCTCACGCTCAAGTGCGCCAAGTGTCACGATCATAAATACGATCCCATCAGCCAACGCGATTACTATTCCTTCGCCGCCATCTTCAAGGCGGCTTATGACGAATATAACTGGCTCACACCGCAGGCTTTTCGCAATCAATGGGCT
>Ga0160423_10004434_pt1 | contig 11546 bp, 7 predicted proteins | sample CRUFie14St8metaG_FD_108191 | JGI IMG/M metagenome (GOLD analysis project Ga0160423, IMG submission 108191) | Marine microbial communities from the Costa Rica Dome - CRUD Field 142mm St8 metaG | ecosystem: Environmental > Aquatic > Marine > Oceanic > Photic zone | place: Costa Rica: the Eastern... | reverse complement strand
GTGGAGTAGGAGATCGCCCTGATGTTTGCCAGGTGCACCAGGGTCAGCACGAGGTTGTGGAGGGCCCTCCCCTCGCCCTCGGCCAGCGCGGCCTCCAGCTTTTGGGCAAGGACGGCAGCAAACTTCGCGATGAGCTCGCTGGACCCGAGCTGGGCGGCAAGGCCGAAGGCGCAGCTCGCGGTGACGGCGGCGAACTGCGCGGAGGCTCTGGGGCCCTCCACGGCAGCCCTCACCAGCTCACCGCAGATGAGGTCCTGGATCACTTTCTTTTGCACCTGGTAGTTCTGGACGATCGCTCCGATCTCGCACGCTATCCCTTGCACGTTCGACTCCGTGATCCGATTCAGCAGTCCCCTAACCTTTCTGGCGATGTTGTTGTCGAGCAAACCGGTCTTTGCCCTCAGACCCGGCGGCACGTACCTCCCCACCGGAGCCGGGGAGGCCCCGGGACCCGCCGCCTCGCCCCCATCTTCGAGGGTCCCGCTCGAGGAGGACTCCTCGTCGCTCTCGTCCTGCCCTGAAGACGGCGGGTCCGACGAGGAGGAGGAGGTGGCCGAAGAATAAGAAGCGGTCTCGCTCTCCTCCGCGGAGGAGTACGAGTCCTGCCGTCCCGAAGTCGTCGGGAGGCCCTCCAGGATGTCGTTCAAACCGTCGTCCAAGCCGAACTTGGCGTCGGCATTCTTCATCTTCAGCTTCTTCGCTAGTGATCTCCGCAAGCGCTCGTCCTTCTCGTTGTCCTCCCTGAACCTCTTCTGCCGCTCGTCCCGGGCGGTTGCGCCATCTTTGGTGGAGGCTGAACCTCCCTTGCGGCGCTGCTTTGGCCCCGAGGGCTCCCTTCGCTCCTCCTCCGCGGACAGGCCGAGCTCCCTCTGAAGCTTGAAGGGAAGGGCGAGCTTCCGCTTGTGCCCCCCATGGCCCCCTCGACCTCTTCCTCGACCTCTTCCTCGCCCGCCCGCCATCGTGGCCACTGAGGTCGCCCCTGCTGTAGGCAAAACCTGCAGCCTTTGATGGCCGAGCCGAGCCGATTCTCGCGAGATTTCCTTTTGGGAATCTTTCCGCTGAAGCTTGACCAGCTTCAAAAAAATAATTGCGAGGAAGGGGGTTCATCAAAGGTTGGAGGACGTCGACCGCGACCGGACCTCGAGGGGAACACGAAGATGAGCGCCCAAGCCGGAGAGAAGCCGGCCCACGTGGTCAAGGTCATCGAGAGCCAAATGTCCGCGGACCGGCAAGCCGCGGCGGTGGAGGTGAGTTTTTCAATTGTAGCTGAACATTGCCAAGGGATCCTCTCCCAACCCAAAATCCTGAAGGGAACACCTCGCCACTGGCTAGTTCGGGATCAGGAAGCCCCCTCCCGGCGTTCATGGTCTCAAAGCTAACGACTTGCTGACTCCGTGGCCCCTCCCAACCCAACTCGAAGGTCTGCATTGCCGCCGTGGAGAACAAGACCGTCATTCGTGAGATAGCTGCCTACGTGAAGAAAGAGTACGACAAGCGGTACCCAAGCAACGGGAAGGCTACGGACGGGGTCTACCACTGCGTTTGCGGAACCCACTTTGCCTGTGAGTCGCCGAGCTCCTTTGACGTTTTGCCACTCTGAGCTCTTTGGCTGGAGAGGCTCCAAGTTGGCGGTTCCATGCTGACGTTCTTTTGCAACTTTCGTTTCCTCCCACGCCCGCGCACCTGGTCGCAGCTGCTGTCAGCCACGAGTGCCACGGGTACATTCACGTCAAGGTGGACCAGCTGCACATGATCATCTTCAAGTCGAGAGACAGTCCGTTCGACGGAGAGGCGGAGTCCGTGTAAAGCCACTCTGCTTTTTAAACGGGGTGGGAGCACACGAGGAAATTAGGCGGCGGGCGAAGAGCGAGGAAGAATTGTACTATAACGACGGTACTCGGCTTTGTCTCCCTCCGTTCAAACGAGCCAATCACACTCAAAACCCTCCAATGGCACGAACGAATGAACGAATCCTAAGTTTCCCGCCGTAAGGCCTGTTTGCTCTTTGCGGCAGCGCAGCTCTCCGCATTCCTTGCTTCCTCTTTGCAACCTCCTCCCGAGACACCCGGGCGGTGTTCGGGGGTGGAGGAGGGGGCGGGAGAGCGGGCTTGGCCTTGCTGGCCGCCGGCAGCGCCTTCTGCAAGTTCTCCACCAGGCTCTCCAGCGTAAAGTCGTGGGGAATGGAGACCGCCCCGGTGTCCCAGACCTCGTACTGGTCATCAATCGCCAGGAAGATCCCCTTCATGTCGACGTTGCTCATGATGTACTCCGAGTTCTGTAAGAGTCTCTCGCACGCCGCCCTCCAGCAGTCCCCGTCGGTGCTGACCCTGATCACCTGCCTCGCCTTGAGGGCTCTCTGCACCTTTGCGAGCTCCTTGATCTCTTCTCTGCGGCCCTCCGCGACGACCTCGACCTCCCTGCTGAAGGAGACGGCCTCCTCGGAGCTGAGCCACGCCACTAGGGCACCGGGCGGGCAGTCGTACCTCACCATTGCCATTGTCCCAGACTTCTCAATGTAACCAAGAGAGGTGTCGCTGTGGACCAGAACAGTGAAGTGGAAAGAGCCCTCCCCCTCCAGGCACTGCGACGAGGACGGCCCGAGCGATAGGTCAAAGGCCTCCCTGGCCCTCAGGATCTTCCCTGCCCAAAGCACCGCGTCCTCAACGCCACTGGTGGTCCCGCCCCCGTCCCCAGCGTAGACAAAGTCTCCAACGATGGACTTGACCCTGAGAACGTCGCAGGCCTCCGGGATGAGCGCCCCGACCCTCGCCCTCCAGTACGAGTTGAGCTTGCTCAGCGTGCCCAGGAGCTCGCGGTCGATCTTCCTGAGCTGTGACTTGAGTGTTCTGTTGACGACAAGGTGGACCTCCCTGCCTTGCACGGCGCTGAAACCGCGTTTCCTTTCCCTGTGTAGCACGATTCTCTGGTTGGCAAAGGTGAGCCGGCTCTCGCCCTCCAGGGACTCGAGCGCAACCTCCAAGGTCTCCAAGGCGCCGACCTGCCACACCGCGTTGGAGCAGGACGTCCTCACGACGTCCTGGAAGCGGAGGTCCTGGAAGCGGTACTTGTCCACGATCTCGTCGCGCAGCCGCGTCGCGGTTCCCGAAAGCGAGCGGAACCTCTCGGACACGGCCACGGCCTCGGAGACCTTGGCGCGCATGTACTCGAGGAAGTCCCGGTCGTCCCCGGCCCCCTGGGAGACCCTCCTGAATCCTGCGCCCGAGTGCTCCACGCCGAACGCGTCGAACAGGTCGAAGAGAGAGTCCCGGCCGGTGAGCTCCACCCGCACCTCGGTGAACGCCGGACGGCTCTCTCGGTTGCCGGCGTTCGCGCCCGAAACGCTCTCGTCGAGGGTGAAGAACCGCAGGGGAAGGCTTCTGGAGGTTCGCCCGTCGGCGAGGCTCTCCAAGAAGGCGTTCAACGAGCTCAGCGAGCTCGAATTCACGTTTTGCTCGTCCTGGAAGAGCAGGAACTTGTCCGGGTGGATCTTCCTGATCACGGCGCGGACGCACCTCTTGCTCTCCGCGTCCAACATCGCGCCCAAGCGCACCAGCGAAGGCCAGTTCTTCGCGAAGACGGTGTGATTGTGCACACCTGTCCCGTCAACTGCTGACCTCCCGCTGCGAATCCAGATTTTTTGGATTGCGCGCGAATTTTCCGATCGAGCCATCAAGCCATCGCGGCAGACCAGGGGCCCAGACCACGGGGATGGTGTGGTGAGGCGGATGAGCAAGCGGCTGGTTCTGTACTCGGGGGACGACAAGGCTCGGGAAAACGGGAGCAAGTCCGCCTCGAAGCGCGTCGTGAAGCTCTTCCCCTTCTCGCGGCGGCGTAGGGCGAACAGGGAAACGCGGAGGAACGGGGTCGAGGCAGACGGGGAGAAGCCTTTCAGGCACGCGGACCAGGTCTGGAACAGAGCGCCCGAAGAGCGCAAAAAGTTCGACGCGTACGGGGTCTCGAAGCGACCTCCTTCCGCGGCCCAACAGCCCGGCAAAGCTGCGGTCGAAAGGCCGAGCGAGAGAAAGCGCCCGGCCGGCCCGACGGGGGTCGTCGACCTCGGCGGGCTCACTCCTCTGGAGCTTAAAGTGCTGGTGAGGTATCTCAAGAAGTCGCGCTGACGATGGCTTTCCGGGTGGTTTGGAAGCCCCATCGAGGAGGTGCGTGCTCCGACTGTAGGCGGAGGGGACCTGGGGCGCACCGGCCCGGCGGGGGCTCCGAAGCGGCCTCGAGGAGGCCACGCCCTGCCTCCTCGCGGTGCCTTCCCGACTTTGCCTCGGGTGAGGAGACCCCGCACAGCGGGTACCATTGGGATGGCGCCAGGGGGAGGTTCATGGAGGGCTGGTACTTCAAGGTGGCAGCCCCCAGCGGTAGCTTCGCGTTCATGTACTCGATAGAGAACCCCAACAGCTGGGACCCAAGCGCAGGCGTGGGGGCGCAAGTGATGGGCCCAAAGGACTCTTACATGCTCCAATACAGCAAGGATACGCGCAGGTTCTGGGCGGATGGCAAGAAGCTCGAGCTGGGGTGCGCGTTCAGGCTGCGGGAGAGTGGCCCGTACCCCTCCGGGATGTCTGAGAAGGGGGACTTTGAACGGAGGGTGGAGAGGGGCTTCCAGGTGTCGAGCTCGTGGCACCAGGGGCACCTCACCCTGGAGAGCCGGGGTGTTGGGGGTCACATCGAGCCCAGCGTCAGGGAGTGCTCCTGGGCGTACGAGACGAGGAGGGTTCACGGCTGGGGGAACTCCACGGGGCGGCAGCAGGCCACCGCAGGCCTGCTGGCCGCCCTCCCGGTGTTCGAGCCCCACTGGCAGATCCTGATGTCGCACGGCCTCTCCTCCGGCTGGATCAAATGGGGAGACGAGCTGCACGAGTTTAAGGACGCTCCCTCGTACTCCGAGAAGAATTGGGGGGAGGGGTTCCCTAAGAGGTGGTTCTGGCTCCAGTGCAACACCTTCGGGGATGAGGAGTGCACATCGCTCACTGCGGGGGGTGGGAGGAGGACCCTCCCGTTCCTTTTCGGCCAGGATGAGGACGTCGCGCTCATCGGAATCCACCACGCGGGCCGGTTCATCGAGATCGTTCCATGGAACGGGGAAGTCTCTTGGAAGGTCTCGCCGTGGGGCAGCTGGGCCGTGAAGGGGAGGAGCGGGCGAATCCGCGTCGAACTGGAGGCAACGACCAGGTCTTCAGGAACGGTGCTCAGGGCGCCTACTGTTGAGGGCCTTATTCCGGTTTGCAAGGACACCTTTGAGGGGTCGCTGAGGATGAGGGTTTGGGAAGATGGGGAGCTCATCATCGACAGGAAGTCGGAGACAGCGGCCTTGGAGGTCGGGGGAGGACCGTGGTGGGACACATGGGTAGGCGACGCGGAGATGAAGGAGCCTCTGCGCTCTTTGACATCAGGATTGACAGATTTTGAGGCCCCTCTAATGTGAAAAGAGTAATAACACAATCAGTTTACGACTTCCTCTTCTTGAACCCTAGTATCTTGGATAGTCCTTTTTTCCTCGGAGCTTCTCCGGACAGCTTTTCCACTTCAGGGTTAGCGTTCTTTGAGAGGCACCGGTTCAGGTATGCCAGCTTCTTCTTGTATCCATCTTTCCAGTCCTCGAACCGTAGCTTGAGGTTCTTCAACTCGTACACACAGTCCATGTTGTCAACCGCGGTGTGTCCAGAAACCACCTCCTCTATGAAATCGGCATCATCATCGAAAATGCTAGATTTTCTGCTGAACTCTCTGCCGACCTTCTCAACGCAGGCGTGGTGGCGTGTCGAGAGGTCTCCATTCTGTTGTAGCTCGTCAGTGATCATATCTTGCATTTCCATGCACTTCTGCAGCATCGTCTCCCCAACACCTTCCGCCAGGTATTCTCTGATCTTTGTGATGGTTTCTTTCATTGCCTTGAACTCCTGCGCATAACTGGCCTCAGTCACAATGAGTTGCTCCGAGAAGTCGAGCTTCAGTTCCCTCTCCTGCTGCAGCGCTGCTTGCAGAATTCTATTTTCTTCCCTCAGCCTCGCTATTTCAGCTTGTGCATCCTGAAGCACCAAGCTCTGGTGATCATCTACAGAAGGCTGGACGAAAGGAATGTTTTCACCACTCTCGACAGGTGCAGACAATGCTTGCGTCTCCTTAGCCACTGGCTCTGATCTCCGTTCTTGTTCTTGGGCAGCTTTCTCCAGAATTTGCGCCCTCCTCTCCTTCAAAAGGCTCTGGTATTCTCTCCTAGCAATGAAGGCTCTCACTTCGGTTTGAATTCTAACGGCCGCATGGCTTTGCCTGACTAGGTTGCAGAAGGCCTTCCTTGTGAGATACCTCCGGACGTAGGCCTGGGCAAGAATGACCTTCGATCGGTACTCTTCGTATTTGCGTCTCACAACAAAGGCTCTGAACCACGATTGGATTGTGACACTACTCTTCAAGAAGAGCTTTTGAAGTTGCTCCACCTTGCCCAACGCCCCTGCGCGCAAGAAAAGCCTCGTCAAACCAAATTGATATTGTGATGGATCGATTCCAAACTTCTTGAGAATGGCCAAACAGGAAGCCTTGGAATCCCTCTCCGATGCAGACGCACTCCGGCTTCCCAGCAAAAAGTCGTACTTCTCGTTGAATTGCTCATAACTGAACTTTGTTGGGTATCCCAGCCTAGCCATTTGAACGACCTCAAAAACTCCGCAGCACTTAAGCTGATCCAGCACAAGGTCCGATTTGAAGTTGTTCGGCACCTGCTTGCTGTTCGGCTTGATGCATCTCACATAGTGCACGCTGGTCTCGCCCAAAGTTTCGATCAGGGAAGTGAGCTGGCCCTTGAACGTGGCTGCGACAGACTGCTGGCGCAAAGTGGATTGCCTTCTTCCCGTCTTCATCTGGTTGTTCTGATCCCTCATCGTTGGACTTGATTCCAAAAGTTTGCAAAGCAATGAATTCTCATTGCTCGAGAAGAGCTCCACGAGATCAGCCGAGAGGTTGTCTCTGTTCTTATCCAGGAACTGGTTGACGTCGTACTCCACGCGTCCAGGGTAGTGTGCAATCGAGAAGCGCATCGGGTCCCTTGCATTGTTGACAAAGGAGCTGTGGCTCGTAAGCTGGTCCTTCAACTTCAACGCGAGCGTGGCGTCCGACGCCTGAGGAATGTTGATTTCGTCGGCAATGATGCTGATGAAGCTATCTCTCTGACCCTCAAGGAGCTCGAGGCAGTCGTCATTTCCACTGTACGGAATTTGCTCCCAAGCCAAATTCTCACTCTTGTATTCCCTTTGCTCCAACTCAATCAAGTGCCGGTTGAAGAGCTGCTGAAGCCTTTCATTAGCGTAGTTGATGCACAGCTGCTCGAAGGAGTTGATCTTGAAGCACTCAAACCCATAGATATCCAGGAGGTTGATATTTCTGTAGGACCTCCCTTCCTTCTTCTTCTTGCCAATGAAGGAGTTCATGGACTTGACAAGCCACTCAAATAAGGTCGCGTACGCATGCTTCGCGAGTGTGTCCCTTGCGCTCAGAGCCTGGTTAGCGTCCATGGACTTCGTCATCTGCTCGTTCCTTGCTCTGATGATGCGTGACGTGAGCACCCTGTCGAGGAGCCTCTCGTCCACGTCAAGCAGCCTCGCCGCAGTCTGCAAGGGCTTTGCGTTTCTGATCTTCGACTGCAGTCCGCCTTCTGTGTCCTCCTCAAAAAACTCAACATTTCCCAAGTGAAGAATTCCGGACAGGAGCCTGAAGATTCTGTCCTGCGTCGTGGCGTCGAAGCCGAAGGTCTGAAAGGCAGCCTTGACTTCCGCAAAGTCTCTGCCATCATCCGTTCCGTCAATATCAAAACATTCGCTTTGGTTCAGGTAGTCGAATTCCGAAGCATCACTGAGGGAGTACCTCTGCCTCTCCTCATCACTGCAGCCCTTGCACAGCTGGTAGAAGATGTGGTACGAGCGCTCCTGCTTCTGCACGTTCACAACCCTGCTCTTCTTGAGAAGGTAGGTGTAGATGTTCGCGCCTGAGATCTGGGTTGGAGAATCGAAGTAGATATTGATGAGCTTGCCAAATCTCGACGAGTTCCTGTTCCTGAGCGTCTTGGCGTTCCCGAATGCCTCGAGAATAGGGTTGGTCTGCAAGATGGCCCTCTCAACCCCACCCCCCGTTGACTTCGTGGACTTCTGGGTCAGTTGCCTCAGCACGAACTTGGTGTTCTCCGTTTTTCCTGAGCCAGACTCCCCACTGATCACGACGCTCTGGCTCTTGCCCGTCTCGAAAAGGTCCCCGTAAGCCCGCTGGGCCACCTCGAAAATGTGTGGCCCCTCCGAGGAGCCCGACTCGTACCTTTGGGCGTCCTCCGCAGAGTAGATCGGGAGTTTCTTGAAGGGGTTCACAGCAATGAGCACGTTTCCTGCCCTGGTGTAGATCTCATCCCTGTCATACCGCAGTCGAACGTTGTGAAGCACGGACGGCTCGTTCAAGTACGTGAGGTTCGTCAAGTCGGAGGTCCCCTCCAGGAAGTCCGGATTGCAGGAGCACACGGAGCTCTTCGGCACCGTGACCTCGTCGCCCCCCGCTGCTCTCAGCCTGCACCCGTCCGACCCAGCGTCTCCCAAATAGGCGTGCTTCAGCCAATTCTCCTGGCCATCCCCTCTGTGCCACACCAAGGCACCCTTGTGGAGGTCCTCCTCGTAGAAGTTGAGCCTCGAGGCCTTGCTCGCCTCGCGGCTCTTGCGAGGGGAGCTCCTTCCTGCGCGCCTCCCGGAAGAAGCGCGCTTTTTGCTTCCTTTTGTCATGGTCGTCGGGCCGATATCGACGAGCTTCACGTTCTCGATTGCTGCGAGTCCCTGGGCTCCATCGCTCATATTCGACCCCTGTTCGGCCACGACCGCGAGACCTGACCTCTCTTTTGCCTCGCCTTCTTCGACTCAACGACGCGCCCCCTCCCTCGCCCGTCCGGCACCTTTAAACGGTCCTCGGACAGCCAAGATGGAGGGGGACGTCCTGCGCAACGGCTTTTTATTTTTATTTTTTTTGGAAATGTCCAAATGATTTCCAAGGCGATGCCTTTGATTCTCGACGGCAGATCTTGGAGCCGGGAGCCAAGCCAGGAGCTCCTCGAGGTGAATGGTGGGGAGACCCATGGACCCCTCATGAAGGTGAAGAGGCGGCTCTTCCGGTATAGCAAGGGCGGGAGCCCGTCCAAGTCGCTCGCCAAGCGCATCCTACTTGCGTTCGTCCTCGTCGCGGCGGTGTTCTCCGTCTCCCTTTCCACCACCTCGACCCGCTTGCAGGCGTACTCGGACGGCAAGGAGGACGGAGTGGTGGCCGGCAGAAGCGCTGTGCGGGACCTGCCGCGACCACCGGTTCTGCTGTCGTCGCCCGTGGAGCCGCTAACCGAGAGAGGTGTTGGCGACGAGGCGCTGGGGCCAGAACCAGGGGGTGAGCCCGCTCTCCAGGCGAGCTCGAAACCGGAGGCCGCGGGAGACGAGGAGGGAGGTTGGGTGGACGAGGACGAGGACGCGGGCTCATGGGGCGAGCTAGCGGGCCTCGCCGCGGACAAAGGTGAGGAGGGAGTCGGCGACGACGGGGTCGAGATCGCCGAAGTTGGTGGGGGGGATGAGGACCTCGCGGGCAGAGAAGAAAGCGAGGTGCAGGAAAAGGACGCTCCTGTGCCGCAGTCCGTGGAGGTGGTGAGCGAAAGGAACGACCTTGGGGTCGAGGTTGAGGTCAGCGGCGACGAGGGTACTGGATCTGCTCCGGAGCGAGTGGAAGGCGGGCCGCCTGCTACGGGCGAGGGGGGGGAAACCTTGGACGCCGAGACGGGTCTTAGCCACGCTTTCCTTGCCGAGCTCGAGGTCCGGGGCGGGGGAATCGAGGACTACCTGAAGGACACCAAGGTCGACTTCTCTCACGTCGAGACCTCCGCGGAGGAGAATCACAAAATCGAGCAGGCGTTCGCCACGGCCCACTGGAAGGAGTGGCAGAACACGAAGAAGGGCGTGAACGAGTACTACAAGCTCAACGTGCTCTTCGACGACAGCCAGGAGGAGGAGCAAGTGTCTTGGAAGGAGACCAGGATCAGGATTCCTCCTCCAAAGCGCAGCCCCTCACGGACAAAGAGGAGGAGGAGGGGGGACGGAGGGGGACCCACCACCGCCGCGAGGCCTGGGAGCACTCAGCGGACCACCGTGGACGGGGAGGTGAGGAGGCTCCCCGTGAAGCTGCCCTGCGACGAGAGTGTGCTGCGGGGGTTGCCAAAGAGAGAGAGAGCCAGGACGGGCTGCTTCGCGAAGCCCAAGTCGCGGTCGAGGGCACGGGCGCGGGCACCGTGACGATGTCATGGCCTAATTTATGGAAATGTCTGGAAGCATCATCGAGTTTTTAACTGTTGCGAAGCATTTGCACGGCATTGATGGTCTCTTCCTCAAACACGACCCAATCCATCCTCTTACTCGCGCAGTGCTCGATCTCAAACAAACGAGGCGCGTGCCGCTCGTAGTTGGCCATTCCCTCCGCCCACTTGGGTACGTCCTCCCTCGTTTTCCAGTTTCCAGTAACGCGGGCTTTGAGTTGACGGCGGCGGCCGCCCGCATTCAAGCCCATGATAAGAAGGATCGTGTCCTCTGGAAAGAAGACCTGGCTACTTAATTCCCCCGAGGGAGGCAGGATGTGCTTGGTGTCGGTGTACAGGGCCACATTCTGCCACGGAACTGAACAAGAAGCGAGGAATCGTCACCAGCAGCAAAGAAGGAATGAGAGAAAGAGAGATCATATCGTCAACACTTTCATGCCCAAAATCTCACACCAACTCGATGCCGAATAATCTTACCCTCGAACCTCCTCTTCTTCGTGCAAACATCCTCGGGTAATCGTGAAGACCTGGTCCTCGATTTCTTCTTCTTGTTCTCGTTGAAGTCCACGTCCTCTAGAAGCACAGTCCCACTACGCTGCTCCTCATCTCCGCCGTCCAGCGGCACACCTGTCAGGAAGAAACAAAAGGAAAAGGGGTGGCGAACGCAGCGTACGGAGTACCCAGAGAGTTCAAGTCAGAAAAATGGCAGTGACAGAGAGACAGAAAGACGGACGGAGAGACAGTAAAAGTAGACCTCACACTCACCTGTGAAAACATCGATCTCTTTCCCGAGCTTGAGGATCTTGAGGTCAGCCTCGCGCGCCTCGGCGGCCGCCACACGAATCTTGGTCGCCGCCTGGGCCTCGGCAACCCGAGCCTCGGCCTCGGCAGTCCGAGCCTTCGCATCCGCCTCGGCCTCGGCAAGGCTGGCCTCAGCGTTGGCCTTACGAGCCTTCGCATCCGCCTCGAGCGCCTCGGCGTCGGCAGTCCGAGCCTTCGCCTCTTCTGACCTCGCCCTCGCCACTGCCACCTGAGCCTTCGCTTCCGCCTCGATATTCGTCCAGGCATCCCTTTGCAACGCTACGGCCCCTTCGGCTGGACTCCGGTTTCCGTCCAAGGTGACACCTTGACCTGGAAACAGGTTGTTCCGTAGCGGCACCGTTGCGGGCAGAGACTGTCCGGCCACAAAGCCGTTCCCGCGAGCCATCGGAGCAGGTTAGGACCG
>Ga0160423_10004433_pt1 | contig 11546 bp, 7 predicted proteins | sample CRUFie14St8metaG_FD_108191 | JGI IMG/M metagenome (GOLD analysis project Ga0160423, IMG submission 108191) | Marine microbial communities from the Costa Rica Dome - CRUD Field 142mm St8 metaG | ecosystem: Environmental > Aquatic > Marine > Oceanic > Photic zone | place: Costa Rica: the Eastern... | reverse complement strand
ATAGCTAAACCAGAGCTTATAGCTGCGTCAAATCGTGTTCGGTTAGAAATATCAAACTTAGCCCAATCTTCTAAAGTTCTTTGAAATGGCATCGTACCCATGATTTCTGAATCTCTAAAAGTACCCTCTAAATCTAATCCAATATGTTGTTCTATATAAGATTCTATAGCTGCTGCGTGAGACTGTTTTACATCTTCTGATGAATTAGGAATACCACCTAACTCTCTTTCTGTTTTAGATAATTTATTAAATCTTTTGTCTGGTCTATTCATGCAGTAACCCCTGTAACCTCTGTTTTTAAAATGATACAACAACCTTGGTTTGTTATTTTCACATAATAATGGCATACCATAAAATATACAAGCCATTAATACTTCTTCAAAAAATATCTCAGCTGTTTGTGGTCGTGCAATGTACTCCAAAAAAAACTCGTTTGATGGTGCATCATCCATGTTAAATTTTGTCATACCATGCAAAGCTCCATTAGAACCTTTTCCCACAACAACACCAGAAATATCATATGAGTCACATCCAAATGACCCTATATGTTCATTTCCAGGATATTTCATTCCTTGTTTTGTAAACGATCTATTTTGCAAATGTTTAGCTGGTGTCCAAGATACTAAAAATCTTCCACTTTTATTTGGACTAAATATTACATGTGTATCTTTTACACCATTTGCCCATTGAAACGATCCACGTGTTACGTGTTGCCCTAATATTAAGGAATCATTGTAATCTATTTGTTGATATATTTTTGTTAAGTTAAACAAAGATTGTTTACTTTCATCTCTAAAGGCATGTGATTCTGTACGAGGAAACTGACGATAAAATTCATTTAATGCGTCTGCATCAGAAGATAATGAGTCAACTTCATTTTTCCAATAGTCAATTGCACCAATACTTATATTCTCACCATCAATACCAGCTGTAGGTTTTTGTGGACAGTGCAAAACTGGCATACCAAATTTATCTATATAACCCTCAAAGTTCCATTCCATTGGTATAAACAAACTATATAGTCCAGATTTTGTTTGACCATTTTGATTTCTTTTAGCTGCATTTGAGTCTTCATATAATTTTTTAAAGTTTCCTCCACCTTTATCTAATGCATTAGATGTTGAACCCATCATGCACTTTCCTATAATTTTACTACCTAATCTTAAACAGGTTTTAGTAACTCTCCAGTTGTTTAAAATATTTTCTGGTCTTTCCCATTTACCACTTTCATCGTGTAATAAGTATTGAAGTTTTTCACCATCATATGAGTTATCAGAAGTGTTTTTCCAATCTATTGTTGTATCTAATCCTTCAAGATCTTCATCGTCAGTTACATACATATTTTTTTTAGTAATTTTAGATGCAGGTACACGATAAGCTAATTCGGTTTTAGGCTTATCCATACCATCTTGGATAGGTTTAAAAAAGAAAGGATAGTTATTAGAAATAGGCACAACTTTATCAGTAAACATTTTTTTAGCATCTGCACCAGTTTTAGATAGTATACCTATACGAGCATCTCTTGTTATTGTTGCTTGATTTACACCTTCACAAGAACTCATAAAAGAAAAACCCGAACGTCTAATTTTCAAATAACACATTCCAAAACTTCTGTTATCTGCTTTACAAGCTTCCCAAAATATATAAAATATTCTGTTTGCTTCTCTAAAATCAGGATGGCCAACATCTATTTTTGTCCATTGCAAATACATATAATGTGTTCCAGTTATATATGTAGGTATACCATTATTTAAAAACCAATATCCCTCTTCTCTTTTATCAAACTCGTTTTCTATATAATCTACCCAAGAATTTTTAAAGTTAGTGGGCATTTCATTCCATTGAAATATTGATGATATTCTTTTTAAAGCTTTTGGTTGAAGCTTTGGTGTCCACATTTGATTTTCTTTTTTTTCTTTTTGATTATCAAATGTTTTTGGTGTTTTAGGTAAACCAATTATTACATTACTTATCTCATATACATCGCCTAATGTTCCATCTCTGGATATAATAACTAAATTATATTTATCGTTATATCCATACTTCCATGTTTTTGCTTTGTTCTTTTTAGCAAGAACATTTTTAGGAATATAATTAGTTAATATTTTATATATTTTATTTTGATCTTGACTCTGCAAATCCTTTTAATGTATTACTTTTATTTTCTTTAACATCACCATTAAGTATATCTCTTTCTTCTTCTATTTTTTTTATAATTTCAAATGCATCCATAATACACAATTTTTTTGTAGCTGCTGCATTTTTTAATCTATCCGCAGCTAATTCATCTTCAGCATCATATTTAATAATATCTTCTTTAGCCACTTTAACTAATTGTTTTACAGCTTTTTCACCAGCTTCTATTATTTGTAATTTTAATTCTTTATTAGTCATTTAATTTAATAGTTATATTTTTTGTAAACATACGGTATAAAGTTTCTTTTTCAACCTCAAACTGATATTCACTTTCAGGTTCAAATATTATTTCATCTCCTTCTTTCATTCCTAAATTTAAAAGTTCATTGTTTATATATTTAATAATTCCTGTTAGCGGTTCATATTTAGAGTGTTTATCAACAAAAGAATCTTTTTTTTCTACTGGTTTTATAAAACAATATTTTCCAGGAGCTTTCCATTTACCTTTTGTTTTATATAAAAAGTATTGATCATCATCAACAAAAAACAAATTATCTTTAAAATAACTTTTACCACTTTTTCTATTTCCATACATATCATTATAAAATTTAAAAACATTATGGTGTACTAATAATGTATCACCTACTTCAATTTCTCCTTTATAATGTAGAGGTAGTGAAACAACCTCAGCATAACGATTAGAAAACATATGGTCTTCTTCAGATACGCTGGTTACAAAATCTATTCCTGCTATAGATTTTACATTGTCATATCTTCGGTTATTGTAAGGTTTTACTATAAACGAATATAAAGCTTTCATTAAAAATTAATGTTATATTCTAATGTAATAGGTAGTGTATATAGAAATTCTTTCCAAATAAAAACTTCATCATTTTTTTCTACCCATAATTTATAGGATTGTGTTTTTTCACTTGCTTGTATTAAGTGTATTTTATAATCACCCCCCAGAACAGGTTGGTTTACTATATAATGCATTGATCCTGATTTATAATCAGATCCTATTGAAATTTTTCTAATATCCATTTTATTTTATTTATTTTCCTCTACTAAACCTTTGTTTATTTCTTCTGTTATTTTCTCTACTATTGGTAATGTACTAATAGGTAAAGATTGTAATAAACGATTTATGGTTTTAATAGAATCATCATTTAATTCTACTCTCATTTTATTTTATTTAATTTTTATTAAGGAACAGCTACTATAGGAATAAAGTAGTCAGCTCCATTAATTCTTACTTTCCATCTTTTATTTGCTGTTACAGTAACATTTTCAATAGTTCCTAATGGGAATGTAACACTTCCGATAGATAATTGTCCGTCATCAGGTGCAGTTGAATTTTTACCAATACATAAAGAACCTGAACCAGAAGCACTGGTATTAAATCCTATTGCAATGCTATCAGCTCCTGCAGCTGTAGCTGTAGCACCTATAGCAATTGAATTACTATTAGTTGATGTACCTGCTTGTGCTTGTCTTCCTATAGCTATCGTATCTGTACCTTTAGAGTAAGTTGACCTACCAATTGCTATTGTGTCACCTCCTAAATCTTGTACAGCATCTTGAGATTTATATCCAATAGCTATATTATGACTTCCGCTTACAGTTGGTGCTGATCCAGTTGAACCTAAAGCATATGTTCCTATAGCTATATGACCTGTTCCGCTTAAAGTAGATGTAGCTCCATTGTTATCAATCATGGAGTAAGCACCTATAGCTACAGATTCAGAAGATGTAAAATACTGCATTGCACGTCTTCCAATTGCTATTTGATTTATACCGTTTTTTGTTTGATTATTAGAAGTGTGTTGACCTGCAAAAGAACCTAAAAACACCCCTCCACCTGCAGCAGTGCTTGAGTTATATTGACCAGCAGAAGTTCCAATAGCTACTATTTCTTCTCCTATAACATATGTTGTTGTTTCTCCAGCTAATGCGTTTGTACCTATGGCTACTCTGTTTGTTGCATCATCTGTTCCTGGTGTTGAACCTGTATTACCTCCAAACTTTAATGCGTCTTTTCCAATTGCAACATCTTGACCACCATAACCACTTGACATTGCTCCTACACCAACTATTGTGTTACCAGTTTGTACTGTAGCAGTTGCCAGTGCATTAAAACCAACAATTGTATTTGAAGCACCATCTGTTATTGATTGTGCTGCTTGAGTTCCTATTATTGTGTTTGAAACTGCAGAACCTGTTTCAGCTAAAGTCCCTGTTGAACTTTTTCCTATTCTTACATTGTTAGTTGTGTTTTCAATAAAAACATATCCTTTTCCTGATCCTGCAGTTGAACCAATTGTTAAAGAATAATCATTATGAACAACATTATTATTATTTAAAGAAAATACTGTGTTTGCTGAGTCATAAAAAAGAACTGTGTCTTGAATAGATGCACCACCAGATGCCCACGCAGGTAATATACCTTCAGTACCTGTTCCTGTAACAGTTCCTGTGTTAGTTGTGTAACCTGGTGAATTAGTAAGTTGACTTAAGTCTGTTATTGATGATGATACTTGAATTGTTGAACTGGATGATATTGTAAGTATCTCAACTTGAGCTGTACCAGAACTTCCTTGACCTACTAAAGTAAGAACATCTCCTGCAGTATATCCTTTTCCTGCAGCATAAAGCTGTACAAAAGTAACTCCACTTCCTGTAACACCTGTTACTTTTATGCTACATCCTGAGCCTGTTCCTCCTGTAGTCCTATATATTCTGTTTAAAACATAATCTGCTCCAGGAACTGATGGAGAAGATAAAGTTGCTGCTCCTTTATCTCCTATTGAGATATCTCCTGTTCCGTTTATTGTTACAGCATCTGTTATATTATTTACAGAAGTAACTGGAGTTGACCAAGTTGCATCAACTTTTAAAAATTTATTTGTTCCAAAATCTGCAATTAGTGGACCAGGAACAAAACCTTGTACACCATTTACTGTTGCACCATCTCCTAAAGTAAATACATTACCTGTAATAGATACATTATTTGGAACACCTGATGTTACTGTTACATCTAAGCCAGAGCCACCTTGAATAGAAAGAATACTATTATCACTAACAGTTGCTGTACCTGTATCTCCATTTAAAGTAAAACTACTTGTAGAAGTAACAGCTGTTGCTAACTGACTAACAGTAACGTAGCTTCCTTGATTTTCATCTATTGCTGTAATTTGAATTGTAGCATCAACCGTACCTGCTGGGGTTAAATTCGCTGCATTTATTGTTAGTACATCATTTACATTATAACCACTACCATCATCCACTACAACAAAAGAATTGTTGGTAGCTACTATATTTCCATTTATGTCTGTTAAAAAGCTGACCTTTAACCCTGTACCTCCTGAAGGTAAAACTGTAGTAACTACGTCATTATATTGTTGATTTGCTGGAAACTGACCAGCTGAAACAATTGAAACAGTATATTTTACTCTATCGTTTACTATAATTGAATCTGTATTTTGCAAATATCCAAGAGCAGAATTATTAATTCCATTAACAAATGAAGTAAGATTATTTCCTGATAAAACTAAGTTACTACTTCCATTATAAAATAATTCAATATTGTCAGATGAATTAATATTTATAGGAGATATTGCACCTAAAGTTTGCGGAGTTGTACCTGAGTAAGCAAAACTAATTTCTGTATCACTAACTCTTGTAACATCAATATCTGTACTTCCTGTAAACGTAATCTTTGATACATCATATTTTTGTGCAGTTTCTAATTCAATATCAATAGTAGGATTAGCGTTAGTTGGTGGAGCACCTGTTTGTGATACTAAAGCTCTTGAGTCTGGATTAATTCCAGGAACAGAAAATAATTGTATTTCTCCTTGCGGAGTAAGTGTTACACTTAATGTTTGAGGGTTACTTAATGAAGGGTAACCTGCAGCTTCTTGAATAGTAAGAATCGCACCTGAAGTATAATTTTTACCTGCTGAATAAACTGAAAATCCTGATAAAACTCCACCTGTATTCGTTGCTAAAATCATACACCCAGTACCAAAATCAGTTGACGTTGTTGAGAAGGCAACTGGATATCCAACATTATTCATTGTTTGATAAGGATCTATTGTTCCACCTATTGCACTAACCGATGCTATACCTCCTGTTGGTAGTGTTGCTGGTGTCGCAACATCTATTTCTCCAGAACCGACTAAAGTTAATGCACCTGTCAAAGCATTCAAAGAATCTACTACAGTACCTGCTACCGAAGGAACACCCCATGTGTTATCTGCACGTAAATAATGCGTTAACATTGTTGTGGTGTCTAAAGAACTTGTGTCTGCACTTAACCCTACTGTCAGCTCATTAAATGTAGATGCAGGATCGCTTATGTCAAGAGATATATAGCTTTTATCTACCGCTGGTGCTCCTGATATAGTATTAACTTTTTCTACAAAAGTTATTGTGTTATTTGTTACGTCTACTGTTCCTGCAAAACTGGCAGGGTTTGTTGCTAAACCAAAAGAAGTAACACCTGCTGCGGCTGTTGCTGCTATAGTAATAGAGTCCGTACCACTATCTGTAATAGAGATATTTGACCCTTCAACTATCTTAATAGTGTCTCTTACTCCTCCTGCATTAACTAAAGATATATCAGCTTCTGTCGGTGTTATTGCTGTTACCGTTCCTGTTACTAAACTACCTGGTGTACCTCCATTAACCGTAAAGGTGTCACCAACTGCATATCCTGTTCCACCAGCTACTACTGTTATTCCATTTAAATCTATAGCACCTCCTGTATTAGTGTATGTAACTGTTAAATCATTAGCACCACCTCCTGTTACAACTGTAGTACCTACTGTTCCTGGTGCTGTGTATCCAGCTCCTCCTGATGGGTTTGTTACTGTTGTTGTTGCTCCAGCTGCATTTGCTTCTAAAGTGTATGGATTGTCTGTTCCTGAGGATATATTTGTTATTATACCATAGTCATCTACAGTTACTGTTGAATTATTATACGTTCCTGCTGTAACCGCTGATTGTGCTGGTAAATCTACATTTATTGTTCCTGAGCTGGTAATTGGACTTCCAGTAATTCCTATTGTTGAATTAGATGATGACAATGCTATTGAAGTTACCGTTCCTCCTCCAGCTGAAGAAGCTATCGTAAGATCATTATTGTTATCTAAATTTAAAGTAATACCTGAACCTTGATCTATATTTACAGAACTGTTTCTTATTGAATCACTATTTTTTAAAGCTACTGTAGATGCATTTACTGAAGTAATTTGTAAAGTTCTTGCAGTAGTTGGTGCTGGGGTTGTTCCTGTTATTGAAATAACATCACCTACTGAATATCCTGAACCTGCTGCATTTAAAGTCATTGATGTTATTGCACCTCCACTATCAATAACTAAGTCAAAAGTTGCTCCTAATCCTCCCGCAGGACTAACTGTAGTTGCAACATTTGTTGGACTTGTATTTATAGGATAACCTGCACCAGCGTTTGTTGTAGTAGAAGTAGCAAAACCTCCAGTAGCAACAAAGCTTAAATCCCAATCATTACCTGGTGGTACTGTAAACCCACCTGTTTGACCATAATAAGTTCCAGAAATTATAGCAAAGACAGATCCTACCGCATCATTATTTCCTGATGTAATAGTAAATGTATCACCAACTTGATATCCAACTCCTGGATCACTTATTGATATTATTTCATCTACACCTCCTGAACCGTCTATTGTTATGTTTACTTTTAATCCAGAACCTGAACTTGGTGATACAGCAACTGTATCAAAAGTTCCAGCAGTAACATAACCAGTTCCTGCTACAACAGGAGAATCATCTACAATACTAACAGGACCTCCTACTACTAAGTTATTTGAAACTAAAGCACCTGTTATTACAGGTGATGCAGGTATTGAGCTATCTACTGATAAATTAATGTATGGTGTTGAAACAGCTGATACGTCATTTACCTGACCACCTCCTCCTGAACCATTAGTCCCCCAAATTGGTGTCGTCCCTGCTCCTTGTGATATTAAAACTTGGCCTGTAATTCCTGAGTCACCTTTTAATTGTAATTCACTAAAGTCTCCGTATAAATTAAAAGCTCCGTTTTGTGCTTGAATAATTCCTTCTGTAGGTGAAAGACCAGATGCTGCGTTACCAGTTAAACTTATTATTGAATTTGTTCCAGATGCTGTATTTCCATTATCTAATACGTTTTGTAATGTCGGTGCTATTTGAGCATTTGACCATACTGGAGTTGCTCCAATACCTTGAGATAAGAGAACTTGTCCTGCTGTTCCAGCAGCTCCTTTTAAACGTAACTCAGAATAATCTCCTGCTATATCTAAAGCACCATTAGTAATTTTTAAAATACCAATATTTGCTGATACTCCAGTATCTCCATTACCATCAACATTTACAAATCCACTAAAATTAAATGTTACACCACTTGCAAAAGATGATGTTGAAGTTCCTGTAAATATAACACCTACATCTGTTGCTGTATTTCCTTGTGTTAATACTGATTGTAAAGTATGAGGTGTAATAGTTGGGCCACTTGACCATTTTACACCTCCTGATCCTGTTGAAACAATAGTTTGACCTGCTAATCCTGTACCATAAATGGGTGGTGTAGGTGATACAGTAGTACCATCGTCTATACTAATTCCTGATGTTTGTGATATTTTTAAAACAGAAGAATTAACAAGATTAAAATCTCCAATATTTACATCTTGAGGATTACCTATGTTTACTGTTCCTGACCAATTAAAATTGGTAAGAGAGTCTCCAGAAAAATTAGCCAATGTTAAACCTGGTTGACTAATACTAAATCCTCCATCTTGTAATACTAAATTTTTACCAGCTACAGTATTTCCTAAACCTACAACATCATCCCATGTTTGACTTGCTCCTGTTGGTGTAGCCCACCTTATTCCTGTTCCTGTAGATTCTAAAAACTGTCCTACAACTCCATGAGTTCCTTGAGCTCCTGCAGAAATTACAGTCGGGAATACATCCACAGCTGTTAGTATTCCCGTTCCTGTAAGTGTTAAATTATTAGCTGCAGAATTACCAATACTTAAAACTGAAGTTAAGTCTTGAGCAGCTCCTCCTCCTCCAACTATATCGCTAACTTTAAAGGTAACAGTCCTATTATTATCATTTACGTCAGTACCAATTAGTAAATCAGAACCAGCGGGGATAATAGTAGGATACGCTGATACATCAAATATTTTAGCCATATAGTTTCATTTTTACTTGGTTATCTTCAAATCAGGTGTTTCTTCTGGTTTTTCAGTAACAACTCCTGTTTCTAAATTAATGGTAGCATTAACTCCATACTTTTCCATTAATGGTTTTTCTTCAGCCTTAAAAGCTTCTTTTACTTCACTCATTCTTTCTATTAGTTGATTTTGTTGTAAAACACTATCTCCTAATTGAATTTTTATAGAATTAAACTGCTTTTGCAGTTCTTGTAATTTATTTAGTTCGTCTGTAGTTAATTTTACTTCTTTTTTTGCCATTTGATTATAATTTAATTAGTTAATAAAGCACAAAGATACAAATATTTTATTTAAGAAATTACGTTGGAACATTCGTGTTGAACGAAGGTGAACCAACACCAGATCCTGTAAATCCATTGCCCGAACTATCAGTGTATGAAGTTCCTGTACCTTCATTAAATCTCCACCATGCAGTAAGGTTGGCAGATTGATTATAATTACCAGAATTTGCACTTAAATCTATAGGTGCTCCTGAATTATAAATAGCTGAAATATTAGTAGCATTTAAAGCTGTAGAAAATACTGCATAATTATTCATTTCACCATCAAAAAAGTTAACATTGCCATTTCTTCTCCACACTCCTAAACTTGAATTACCATTGTAAGCCAAAGTAACATTTTGATTTCCACTTCGTGTGTAAGTGCCACTATATGCAGAACCGTTAATATATATTAACCATGCATTTCTATTTTGTGTAGAACCCATACTTCCTGAAGGTATGACTACTGCTAAATGATACCATTGGCCAGTTGAAATTGTTGAATTTGCTGTTCTTGTAGTATTTCTATTGCTACTACCTGCACCTGTAAAACCTTGATTCAATCCCATAACATGAAATACTACAGCTCCATTTCCGTTTACAACCATTTTAAGACCATAGTAATTATTAGTACAGCAATTTCCTAAGTCATAAATAAAATCACCACCTCCTGTACCAAGAGTGTCAATATATACCCAAGCTGTTAAAGTAAGTCCGCTACTATTAATAGAAGATTGAGATGGGTTTAATGAAGAAGAAGTTTGATTTCCTAAATCAACATATTGTGAACTTCCGTTTAACTCAAGTGAAAAATTTGTACTAAATGATGAACCAATCTCAACTGCATTAAGTTTTTCTATTTGAGTAGTACGAGATAAATCATTTATCTCTGATATACTGTCTACCGCAACTGCATTAACCTTTGCTATAGACATATTAAGAAAGTGTTATAAATGTATAGTCTGGATTAAAAAATATTTGCCCATTGGTAGTGTCAAGTAATTGACCAACTATTCTAACGACATCACCAGAGGCACTTGGTGGTTCTGTTACTAAGTTACCTGCAGTTGTAGCTATATATAATAATTCACCATCCGTTCCTGGATCATAATTTAAAGTATATGTTCCTCTAATCAACATACCAACCGAGTTAGAAGCTCCATTACCTAATGCAATTGCTAAAGTACCTGATGAGGTTGACTCAGCATCTGCGTCAGCAGCTGCCCATTGGTCTTGTTGATAAACATATACCTTACCAGCTGTTACTGTAGTAGAATGCCAATATACTATATCACCTTGATATGATAAATCTGTTGTTGAGGTTTTGTCAAATTTTCTATCACTATTCCAAACACCATCTGTAATAGTACCTGTAGTATTTAAATTTGTTAGACTGGTTACCGCTGTTGAATCAAAAGCTATAGTTCCAGATCCTGTTATTGTTCCACCAGTAATTGGTGAAGTTGTAGCAATAGAAGTAACTGTACCGTTATTATCAGCTGAAATGGTAATAGTACCTGATGAGGTTATTGGTGAACCCGACACGCTTATTCCTGTTCCTCCTGAAACTGCTACTGATGTTACTGTTCCAGAATTTTGAGTTATCGCTGTCCACTCCATTCCTGAAGCAACACTTTTTAAAAACTTACCAGTTCCTGAGTCACCGTCTATTTGAATATTTCCAGTAGCTGACATAAGAATATCCGAACCACTTTCCATATTTAATTCGTCATTCAAGGTTAAAGTACCTGCCATTGTAATATCATTAACACCTGTAATGTTGTTATTACCCATAGCAAGACCAGAAGTCATATTGATACCTGCCATATCTGAAGATGAGGTTGTAGTAACCCCTCCTGTTACTGATACACCTGTATTTGTTGTTGTT
>Ga0160423_10004432_pt1 | contig 11547 bp, 8 predicted proteins | sample CRUFie14St8metaG_FD_108191 | JGI IMG/M metagenome (GOLD analysis project Ga0160423, IMG submission 108191) | Marine microbial communities from the Costa Rica Dome - CRUD Field 142mm St8 metaG | ecosystem: Environmental > Aquatic > Marine > Oceanic > Photic zone | place: Costa Rica: the Eastern... | reverse complement strand
CTCATAGGTGTATCTATTACATATTATTATGTTGTTCAAGAAAAAAAAGTACTTAAAGTAATTAATCCTATAGACTTAAACCCTGAAATGGTAGATGATTCTCAAAGGTTAAAACGAAAAGGATATGATCATAAGATAGGAGACTTTTCATTTAGAAATCAAAACGGAGATGTAATTACTCAATCATACATTGAAGGAAAAATTCATGTTGCGGAATATTTTTTCACAACATGTGGATCTATTTGTCCAATTATGAATCAAAATATGAAAAGACTTCAAGAAGAGTTCTCTCAAGAAAAAGATATTAAAATGTTAAGTTTTACAGTTAATCCAGAGATAGACAGTATTGAACAGATGAAAAGGTACTCAATGAGATATAATGCAAATGATAATCAATGGCATTTTTTAACAGGGAGAAAGGATAGTCTTTACAGTTTGGCCCGCAAATCTTACTTTGTATTAAAACCTGCAGAATCAAAAAATATGGGTGACGCTGATAGTGATTTTATTCATACAAATAATTTTGTTTTGGTAGACAGGGATAAAAGAATTAGAGGATACTATGATGGCACTTCAAAGTCTGGGATTGATTCACTTATTATAGACATTAACATTTTGTTAAAAGAGAAATAAAATAAGCTAGTCATAAATAAAAAAATAGATTCATTCAAAGTTGCTAACTTTATTCTTTCAATACTAAACTATGGAAGAAATAAACAGTTATAATTTTAGCGGCAAAAGAGTTCTAGTTAGAGTTGATTTTAATGTGCCAATAGACAAGGAGACATTAAAAGTTATAGACAACACTCGGATTAAGGCTGCATCTACTACTATTCGTTATATTTTAGACAGTGGAGGTAGTGTTGTTCTTGTATCACATTTAGGTAGACCTAAAGGCTCTTTGGATAAAAGATTTTCTTTAAAAAACATTCTTAAAAGTGTCTCTGATGTTCTTGGGGTAGATGTCTATTTTACCGATGATTGTATTGGAGATGAGGCTTTTAAGATTAGCTCTCAGTTAAAACCTGGACAGGTTCTGCTCCTTGAAAATGTGCGTTACTACAAGGAGGAAACAATAGGTGAAGAGAGTTTTGCTCAAGCTTTATCAAAACATGGAGATGTTTTTGTTAACGATGCATTTGGGACGGCTCATCGTGCACATGCTAGCACAACGGTTATTGCAAAATATTTCCCAAATGCTAAGATGTTTGGATTTCTAATAAAAAGAGAAATAGAAAGTGTAGATAGAGTCTTAAACAGTGAAGAATATCCATTAACAGCAATTGTTGGTGGAGCAAAAGTGTCATCTAAGATAATTATTATTGAGCGTCTTTTAGACTTTGTTGACAACCTTATTGTAGGAGGAGGTATGGCTTATACTTTTGTCAAATCAGCTGGTGGAAAAGTTGGAAATTCATTAGTTGAAGAAGATTATATAGAGACAGCTAAAAAAATCAGAGTTTCAGCAAAAAGAAAGGGGGTAAACCTATACATACCAATTGATTCAGTTATTGCTGATTCATTTAAAAATGAAGCAAATATAGCAGAGACAATGATTGATCAAATACCTGATGGCTGGATGGGATTAGATGTTGGCCCTAAGACGATTAAAGAATGCTCTAATATTATTTCTAAATCTCGTTTGATTTTATGGAATGGCCCTATGGGTGTCTTTGAAATGGATAATTTTAAGCATGGTACTTTGGGAGTTGCTAATGCAATTGTAAGTGCCACAAGTAAAGGCTCTTTTTCCTTAGTTGGAGGAGGTGACTCTGTTGCTGCAATTAACAAATTCGATTTATCGCAAAAAGTTAGTTATGTTTCTACTGGGGGCGGAGCGATGTTAGAATATTTAGAGGGTAAAGAATTGCCTGGTATTAAGGCGATTAAAAAGTGAGATAAAATAAGTTTCTCTAGAATTCTTAAAAGAAATTATTGATGTTAATAAAAAAATTAAAATCGTTATACTATTTTTTTTCTAAAAGAAGACAAACACTTCACTTAGATTATCCAGTTGAACTTAAACCACGATTCGTTCATGATTCAAATAAGACAAGGCGTTTACTTTATTCTATTATTGAAAAAAATAGACATGAAATTTTTTGTGAGTTGAAAAAAATCCTTTTTTTCAAAGAGGTTTTTGATAACTTGAATTTTTCCATTGATGAGAAAAATAGTGATCAACCCGTTTGGGACAATAATTTCCTTCCGGGCTTGGATATTATAATTTTGTATGGATTTGTTGCACTAATAAAGCCTAAAAAATATATCGAGATTGGATCAGGAAATTCCACTAAAGTTGTAAGAAAATCAGTTGATGAAAACAACCTAGATACAAAGATAATCTCAATTGATCCGTATCCACGTGCAGATATTAACCATTTGGCTGATGCTATTATTCGTATGCCAATCCAAGATTTAAAGGATCATTCAATGTTTGAACAATTAGATGCAGGAGATATTCTTTTTATAGATAATTCACACCGAGTACTCCCAAATTCTGACGCCACTGTTTGTTTCCTTGAGATTTTACCACTATTAAAGTCAGGAGTGATAGTACAGTTTCATGATATTTATTTGCCATATGATTATCCCCAGTTTATGTGTGATAGAGCTTATTCAGAGCAATATGTTTTGGCAGCTTTTATAATAGCGAACCCAGAAAAATATAAAATAATAATGCCTAATTATTTTGTTAGTGAGGATAAAGAATTAAGTCAAATTTTAAATCCAATTTGGTCTAATAAAAAATTAGATTTAGTTGAAAAACATGGTGGCTCATTTTGGATTGAGATACAATAAAGAATCATTTTGTTAATTTTCATATAATATTTCTTATAATAAAATTATTTTTGTTTTAAGTATGAGATTAAACAATGAGAAATGGATAAGAATCAAGAACTAAAAGATCGAAGAAGTGGCTCTATGTTAGGGGGTGGAGAAGATCGTATTAAACGTCAACATGCTAAAGGTAAGCTTACTGCTCGTGAGCGAATCACTTTATTGTTGGATGAAAATTCTTTTAATGAGATTGGACAATTTGTTGAACATCGTTCGAGCTCTTTTGGTTTAGAAAAAAATAAAATACCTGGCGATGGTGTTGTAACTGGTTTTGGAAGAATTCATGGCAGGTTGATTTATGTTTTTTCACAAGATTTCACTGTCTTTGGTGGCTCTTTGTCAGAAGCACATGCTGCTAAAATTTGTAGAGTAATGGACCTGGCAATGCAGAATGGTGCACCTATAATTGGTTTAAATGATTCTGGTGGCGCTCGTATTCAAGAAGGGGTTATCTCATTGGCTGGTTATGCGGATATTTTTTATAGAAACACAAGAGCATCCGGTTTAATCCCTCAAATTAGCGTAATTATGGGCCCTTGTGCAGGGGGTGCAGTTTATTCTCCTGCATTGACAGACCTTACTATTATGGTTGAAGATACTTCATACATGTTTGTTACAGGCCCAAATGTTGTTAAAACCGTAACACATGAAGAAGTTTCTTCCGAGGATTTAGGTGGCGCAAAAGCTCATGCAGAAAAGTCAGGGGTAAATCATTTTACAGTTTCAAATGATATTGAAGCCTTAAAGTTGGTTAGAGAATTAATAACTTTTATGCCGCAAAATACGGATGAGATTCCTCCTAGTCCAACGAAATTCTTATTTAATAAATCGAAATTAGAGACAATAAAAAAGATACTCCCAGAAAATAATAGCTTACCTTATGACATTAGAAAGGTTGTAGATTCAGTTATAGATGATAATAGCTTCAAGGAAATTCATAAAGATTTTGCGAAAAATATTGTTATTGGTTTTGCTCGTGTTGAGGGGAGAACAATAGGAGTGGTAGCTAATCAACCTCAGTCATTAGCAGGAGTTTTAGATATTGATGCTTCAAGAAAAGGAGCCCGTTTTGTTCGTTTTTGTGATGCATTTAATATTTCTTTATTAGTTTTTGAGGATGTGCCAGGCTTTCTCCCTGGAACAGATCAAGAATGGAGAGGGATTATTACACATGGCGCAAAATTACTTTATGCTTTTTCAGAGGCAACAGTTCCTAGAATAACAGTTATCACACGTAAAGCATATGGAGGGGCTTTTGATGTAATGAATTCCAAAAGTATAGGAGCGGATTTAAATTTCGCTTGGCCAACAGCAGAAATTGCTGTTATGGGTGCTAAAGGTGCAGCAGAAATAATATTTAAACGTGAAATATCGGAAGCCAAGGCCCCTAAAGAGACGTGGTTAGAGAAGGAGTCGGAGTATGCTGAAATGTTCGCTAATCCATATAGGGCAGCTGAGCGAGGGATTATTGATGATGTTATTCTCCCTGAGGAGACTAGGAGTAAAGTAATAGCAGGATTTAAAATGCTTGAAAACAAAGCGGATGTTTTACCTAGAAAAAAACATGGAAATATTCCTATGTAATACGAAGATAGAATATAAGGGGGTTAATTTTATTTTTAAATAATATTATTATGTACAGATCACATACTTGCGGTGAATTACGTTTTTCAAATATAGGATTAAAGGTCCTCCTATCTGGTTGGGTACAGAAGTCAAGAGATTTAGGGGGGATGACATTTGTAGACCTAAGAGATCGCTATGGGGTAACTCAATTAGCTTTTAATGTTGATGATGAAAAAGAGCTAACCGAAAAGGCAAGAAAATTAGGACGTGAATTTGTTATTCAGATTGAAGGTGAAGTCATTGAACGTTCAAGCAAAAACAAGAATATTCCAACAGGAGAGATTGAAATTAAAGTTCTTTCTTTAAAAGTATTAAATAGTTCCATAACACCCCCTTTTACTATAGAAAAAAACACAGATGGAGGAGAAGATTTAAGAGCAAAGTATAGATATTTAGATTTACGCCGTAGCTCTGTTCAAGAAAAATTAAGACTAAGAAATAAGGTTTCTTTAGAGACGAGAAAGTTTTTGGATTCAAAAGAATTTCTAGATGTTGAAACACCGGTCTTAATCAAATCAACACCTGAAGGAGCTAGAGATTTTGTTGTGCCTAGCAGAATGAATGAGGGAGAATACTATGCATTACCTCAGTCGCCTCAAACTTTCAAGCAACTGTTAATGGTTTCAGGTTTTGATCGTTATTATCAAATTGTTAAGTGTTTTAGAGATGAAGATTTGAGAGCTGATCGTCAACCTGAATTTACTCAAATTGACTGTGAGATGTCTTTTGTTGAGCAAGAAGATGTATTAAACTTATTTGAAGAATTAATTAAACATTTGTTTCGAGTAGTTAGAGGTGTTGAATTAGACGAAAAATTCCCCAGAATTAGCTATAGAGAAGCTATGGAGCGCTTTGGCTCTGATAAACCTGACACTCGTTTTGCTATGGAATTTGTTGATATGAATGAAGTTACTAAGAATAAAGGTTTTGCAATCTTTGATAGTGCTGAACAAGTTTTAGCTATCAATGCTAAGGGGTGTTCGGAATATTCAAGAAAAGAAATAGACAAATTAACAGACTGGGTTCGTAGGCCTCAAATAGGATGTAGAGGGTTAATTTATTTGAAGTGTAATCATGATGGGACCTATAAATCATCAGTAGATAAGTTTTATTCTCAAGAGGATTTAGATTGTTGGGCTAAGTTAGCGGAAGCTAAGCCAGGAGACTTATTATTGTTAATTAGCGGAGAATTAGATAAGACAAGAAAGCAAATGGGTGATCTTCGTTTACATATGGCTGATAAGTTAGGGCTAAGAGATCCAAATGTTTTTAACCCATTGTGGGTTGTAGATTTCCCACTTTTTGAGTGGGATGAAGACGAAAAACGTTATCATGCAAAACATCATCCATTTACTTCTCCAAAAGTAGAAGACATCGATTTATTTGACTCTGATCCAAGTCAAATAAGGGCAAATGCATATGATTTAGTAATGAATGGCGTAGAGCTTGGAGGAGGTTCAATACGTATCCATCATCGTGAGCTTCAATCAAAAATGTTTGATTTATTAGGTTTCACAAAAGATGAAGCAGAAGAACAGTTCGGGTTTTTGATGTCCGCATTTGAATATGGAGCTCCTCCTCATGGAGGTATAGCATTTGGTTTAGATCGTTTAGTTGCAACAATGGATGGTGCAGATTCTATTCGAGATTATATTGCCTTTCCAAAAAACAATAGTGGTCGTGATGTCATGATTGATGCGCCCTCTCCTTTAAATATACAGCAGATTAATGAACTAGGCATTAAACCAGAATAAATAAGTTTTTAAGTAACATATAATTTAATGAATTTTAATAAAAAACAGTTAGCTATTTATAATTCTTTAGAGGGGAAAAAAGTTTTATTTAAACCCATTAAAGAAGGGTTTGTAGGGCTTTATGTTTGTGGGCCTACGGTTTATAATAAAGTTCATTTAGGTAATTGTAGAACATTTATTTCATTTGATATGGTTTATCGATACCTTCTTCATTTGGGGTATAAAGTTAGATATGTTAGAAATATTACTGATGTAGGTCATCTAGTTGACGACAGTGATCAAGGAGAGGATAAAATTTTAAAGAAAGCACGTCTTGAAAAAATAGAGCCAATGGAGGTTGTTCAGCAGTATACTTTAGACTTTCATAAGGTTATGAATGATTTCAACTGTCTTCCACCAAATATTGAACCTACAGCCACTGGACACATTATGGAGCAGATAGAAATGATTAGAGTTATTATTGATAATGGTTTTGCTTATGAGTCGAACGGATCGGTTTATTTTGATGTTGAAAAATATAATGGAAAACAGAACTACGGAGAGTTGTCAGGCCGAAAAATAGAAGATTTAATATCTAATACTAGAGAATTAAATGGACAAACAGAGAAGCGTGCGCCCTTTGATTTTGCTATTTGGAAAAAAGCTTCTTCTGAACATATTATGAAGTGGCGATCACCTTGGGGGTTTGGCTTCCCTGGTTGGCATTTAGAATGTTCAGCAATGAGCACAAAATATCTAGGAGACGAATTTGATATTCATGGAGGAGGCATGGACTTGAAATTTCCACATCATGAATGCGAGATTGCACAGGCAATGGCTTCAAATGGCAAAAACCCAGTAAAGTATTGGATGCATGGAAATATGCTTACACTTAATGGAAAGAAAATGAGTAAGTCTATAGATAATTCTATTCTACCTGGTGAGTTGTTTTCTGGTGAGAATCATTTTATGGATAAACCCTTTGATCCAATGGTTGTTCGTTTCTTTATGATGCAGGCACACTATAGGTCTACATTAGATTTTACCTCAGAGGCTCTTTCTGCAGCAGAAAAAGGTTACTATCGTTTACTTAATACAATTAATGAGATTGAAAATTTACCTACTAATGAAGATTCTTCTGAATCAGTTTTTAAAATTGTCAAGAGTTTTTACGACGCAATGAATGATGATTTTAATACTCCTGTTCTAGTTGCAAATCTTTTTGAAGCAGTTAAATACATTAATTCAGTAAAAAAAGGAGATGTAACCATATCCTCCTCTGATAGAGAATTACTTAAAATAGAGATGTCTACTTTTCTTTTTCATGTTCTAGGCTTAAAGGGTTCAGATTTGAAATCAGAAGATAGATTATTACCAGTTATGGACTTATTACTTCAACTACGGGAAGAAGCTAGGAATAATAAAGACTGGGCAACTTCGGATAAGATTCGCGATGGTCTTAGAAGTATAGGTATTACTGTAAAGGATTCTAAGAACGGAAGTTCTTGGGATTAATTATTAAATAAAAATGATTTCTTTAGAACATAAAAAAAAACTTTTTTTAGTTGATGCTTATGCGCTAATTTTTAGAGCATATTTTGCATTTTCAAAAAACCCTCGAATTAATTCTAAGGGGCAAAACACATCTGCTGCTTTTGGTTTTACAAATGCACTTCTAGAGATTATAAAAAATGAGAAACCTACTCATTTAGCTGTTGTTTTCGACCCTCCAGGGGGTTCTGTTAGCAGGAAAGAAGAGTATTCTGAATACAAAGCAAACAGAGAGGAAACACCAGAAGGGATTTTGTCCATGATTCAACCAATTAAAGAGATAATTCATGCGTTTAATATTCCAATTATTGAGGTTCAAGGTTTTGAAGCAGATGATGTTATCGGGTCTTTAACTGTTATTGCAGAGGCTGCAGGTTTTAAAACTTATATGATGACGCCTGACAAAGATTTTGCACAGCTAGTCACAAAAAATGTTTTTATGTATAGGCCAGGAAGAGGTGGTAATCCGGCCGAAGTATGGGATGAATTTAAAGTTCTAGAGAAGTTTGACATTGATAATGTTAAACAAGTTATTGATATTCTCGCTCTGCAAGGTGATTCTGCTGATAATATCCCTGGTATACCAGGGATTGGACCAAAAACAGCTTCTAAATTACTAAAGCAATACGGTTCTTTAGAAGGAATAATAGAACACTCTAGTGAGCTTAAGGGAAAACAGAGAGAAAACATTGAAAATTTTAGTGCTCAAGGATTAATGTCAAAGATGTTGGCTACTATTATTTTAGATGTTGATGTACAATTAAATGAAAAGAACATGGTTGTCTCTGATTTCAACCCTGAAAAATTGCGGAATATTTTCATGGAATTAGAGTTTAGGAATTTAGCACGTAGAATTTTAGGTGAAGAAATAGTAGTTTCAAAAACTCCATCACTGTTACAAAAAAGTGGACAGATGGACTTATTTACAGAGGAAAAAATTATTCATAAAGCCCAGGAAAATGAGCAAATTAAAACAATAGAAACCGAAAAAAATAGTTATCATTTAATTGACACAAAAACAAGCCGTAAGAAACTAATTGAACTGTTGATGAATCAAAGAAAAGTTTCATTTGATACGGAAACAGATAGACTAGATGCATTACATGCAAATATTATTGGCATGTCTTTTAGTTTTAGACCAAACGAAGCGTTTTATGTATCGTTGCCATACAATTTTACAGAGGCAAAAAAAATTCTTCAAGAATTCCGCTCATTCTTTGAGTCAGTGAAAATTGAAAAAATAGCACATAATATTAAGTATGATATTCAAGTAATTAAACGATATGGCATAGCAGTTAAGGCTCCTATATTTGACACAATGATTGCTCATTACCTAATAAAGCCTGACTCAAAACAGAGCATGGATTTTTTATCTGAATATTATTTGAAATATAGACCAATTTCTATAGAATCACTTATTGGGAAAAGGGGAAAAAATCAAAAATCAATGTCAGAATTGCCTCCAAATGAAGTTTATGAATATGCTTGCGAAGATTCAGATGTAACGTTTCAATTAATGAAAATTTTTGAGCCAGAAATCCAAAAGCCCCATTTGAAAAAGTTGTTTTATGAAATTGAAATGCCGCTTGTCCATGTTCTTGTATCAATGGAGAGAGAAGGTGTTTCAATTGATGCCAAATCACTCAAAAAGTATTCAAATGAACTTGGAGAAAGACTAATAGAATTGGAAGGTTCGATTAAGGCAGAGTCAGGAGTTGACTTTAATATTGACTCACCAAAACAATTAGGAGAAGTTTTGTTTGAACGGATGAAAATTTCTGATAAAGTCAAAAAAACAAAAACAGGGCAATATGCAACAGGAGAGGATGTTCTTAAAAAGTTAAAAAATGCTCACCCTATTATACCGTTTATTTTAGATTATCGACAACTTAGAAAGTTAAAAAACACTTATGTAGATCCACTACCCAACTTGATGGATGAGGTTGATGGACGAATACATACAAATTATATGCAGACTGTTACTGCCACAGGTCGTTTGAGCTCAAATAATCCAAATCTTCAAAATATACCAATACGTTCTGAAAAAGGTAAAGAAATTAGAAAGGCATTTGTTCCTAGAAGTAAAGAGTTTAAATTAATGGCGGCGGATTATTCACAAATTGAATTGAGAATAATTGCAGCATTAAGTCAAGACACAGAGATGATTAATTCGTTTAAATCAGGGATTGATATCCACAAGGCTACCGCTTCTAGGGTCTTTAATGTCCCTCTAAAAGACGTTACAAGTAGTCAACGTAGATCTGCAAAAGCAGTAAATTTTGGCATTATATATGGCCAGTCTGCATTTGGTTTAGCTCAGAATTTAAATATTTCTAGAAAAGAAAGTAAAAAGATTATAGATAGTTATTTTTCTCAGTATCCAACAATAAAATCTTATATGGATAAAACCATTTTTAACGCAAGAGAGAACGGTTATGTCGAGACTATAATGAAGAGGAGGAGGTATTTAAATGACATTAATTCTGCTAACGCAGTTGTTCGTGGCTATGCAGAAAGAAATGCAATAAATGCTCCTATTCAAGGCTCTGCTGCTGATATTATTAAGTTAGCGATGATAGCAGTTTATCGTTCAATGGAAGAAGAAAAGTTGAAATCTAAAATGCTTCTTCAGGTACATGATGAACTTGTATTTGATATTCATGAATCAGAGACTGAATTAATGTTAGAATTAGTCAAACGTGAAATGGAATCTGCTGTAAATTTGGTTGTACCAATGAAAGTTGAAATAGAGCTCGCTGATAACTGGTTAGACGCACATTAGTCACCTTCTTTATCTGGTTCAGTTGTTTTTTCCCAATTTGTTGATTCAATGATTTCATCAAACACTCTTTCAAAGGATAATAATTTAGGTGGATACTTTAATTGACGACGAACTTTTTTAAATGTTTTATTAATGAGTATTGATGTTGTTGTATATGGTGCATCAACACCTTGTGGATGGTAGTATGTAGAGTCTAAATCTATATAATTTATCTCACGAGCTTTTTCTCTTAATTTATCAAGATCCGTATTATCTAATTTCGAATAGTACCATCCTTGTAATTCAACATTTCCAATACCATGATAAATTGCGTCACCATTTTTAAAAATCCTTAACTCATAAACAGGGCAATTTCCATAGCAATATTCACGCTTTATTGACGAAAACAAAGTAGATTGATCTAATCTTTTTCCTGTATTTGTCTTTTTTAATGTTTTACAAGCTAGTATTAGAATAAAGGGTACAATAAAAAACGAAATATGTTTAAGCATGAAATAAATTTTATTTAAAGTTATTTTTCTTGAACTGAAATTCAAATAAACTAATTATTATTTCTTGTTTGTTTAATGAAAATAGAGAGGAATCATCAGTTAACAATGATTTATATCCTTTGGCCCCAATTTCTTTATCCTTGGAAGATGCAAAGCGACTAGTTCAATTACCTTTAGATTGTATTGATGAGTCAGCCCCTGAATATTTTTATTTAATTAAACTAGCAAATAGTCATGTAGGTAAGTCCCTAGCTTCACTTTATGATGAGAACTATGAGGGAGGTCATTGGCTCTGAATTTTTGCTTTAATGAGCTTAACAAATTAGATTATTGAAATCTTAAGTCCCATCCTCTTTTAGATAATACCGTCGTGAAGGTGTGCAGCTCTTTTGCATTAGATATAGATTTATGAATTGACTTAAAATTAAGTTCTTTTCCCTTTATTATAGGTTGATTATTTATAGGAAATAAATAGTCAACTTGGCTTTTATATGATTCAGAAAAAGAAATCCATTTTCTCATT
>Ga0160423_10004431_pt1 | contig 11548 bp, 9 predicted proteins | sample CRUFie14St8metaG_FD_108191 | JGI IMG/M metagenome (GOLD analysis project Ga0160423, IMG submission 108191) | Marine microbial communities from the Costa Rica Dome - CRUD Field 142mm St8 metaG | ecosystem: Environmental > Aquatic > Marine > Oceanic > Photic zone | place: Costa Rica: the Eastern... | reverse complement strand
AAGTTGAACTCGTTCAGCCGGCTGAAGTCGAGGTTGCCGAGCCTGTCGAAGCCGAGGTTGCCGAGCCTGCCGAAGTTGAGGTTGTTGAGCCTGCCGAAGCAGAGGTTGTCGCAACCGAGCCCGTGAGCAAAGAAGAGAAGAAAAAAGCCGAGTTGGAGCGGGTGAAGGAACGTGCGAAATCGATTGACTTCACCGTTCTCGGCACGGCCAAGGCCAGTGAGAAAGACGACCTCAAGGCCATCAAGGGCGTTGGGCCGTTCATTGAAGAGAAGCTCAACGCACTCGGCATCTACACGTTCTCTCAAGTCAGCAAAATGAACAGCGATTTGGAAGACAAAGTCAACGAAGCCATCGAGTTCTTCCCCGGGCGTGTCAAGCGGGACGAATGGGCCAATCAGGCCAAGGTTCTGCTCGATGAAGCCACGAAGGGGGACGCTTGAGATGGATGTGGCCAGCGCTGCTGAAACCGGTGTATTCTTCCTGTTTGCTGCCATCACGCTTGGTGGAGCGCTCGGCCTCATCTTTGCCCAGCGAGTGGCGCATTCCATGCTCTCGCTGATCTTCTGTTTCATGGCGGTCTCCGGCATCTTCATTCTGCTGGGTGCTGAGTTCTTGGCCGCCATCCAAATTCTGGTCTATCTGGCCAGTGTTGGCCTGGTGGTGCTGTTCGGCATCATGTTGACCCGCCGTCAAATCCTCGAGGAGGACTTTGAATGAAGTTCACCTCGTTGTTCACCCGTCTCGGTCTTCTGGCCTTGGGTTTCATCCTCGTCGCCGTGCTCAACGACGACAGCGTGTGGGCGAATCCCGCTTCAACCACGCCCACCACCGCAGGCCTGGCCGACTCCCTGCTCAGCGAGTGGGGCTTTGCGCTCATGGCGCTTGGGCTGCTCATGGCCATGGCCATGATGGGCGCCGCTTACCTCGTTCGTGACGAACGAATGGAAAATCTTCTTTGGGAATTTGGAGGTGAAGAGGAATGATCGATCCAGCATGGGTCTCCGGCCTCTCTGCGCTTCTTTTCGTCATCGGTTTAGCCGGTGCTTTCACCCGAAAGAACGCCATCATTGTCTTGATGTGCATTGAATTGATGCTCAACGCAGCCAACATGCAGTTTGCTGCGGCTGCTGTGCACCACGGCGATACGACCGGATGGGTCTACACCATCTTCGCTATCGCCATCGCTGCGAGTGAGGTGGCCATCGGATTGGCCATCTTCCTTGCCATGTACGGCCAACACGAATCGATTACGCTGGACGACGTCAACGGCCTGAAGAACTGAGGTGGGATGATGGCAGGTTCAGGAAGTACAGAAGTCGTCGAAAGCACTGCGTTGGAATACGCACCCTACATTCTCCTTTTGCCCATGTTGGCCTTCCCCGTGATTTTGTTCCTCGGGAAAATGTTCAACGGCAACAAAACCTGGAAAGACGGGCTCAAGGAAGGTGGCCTCATCGCCCTCCCCGTTATGGCCGGCAGCCTTGTTCTGTCGCTGTGGCTTGTCACCGATTTCATCGGAGGCAGTGGCGCAGGTGAAACAGAAAAGTGGACGTGGTTCACCTCCGGAATGTGGGATTCAGGACAGGTAACTGTCCGGGAGATCTCTCTCGGCTTCGGCGTTTACATCGACCACGTCACGGTGATGTTGCTCTTCATCGCCTCCTTCCTGTGTCTGCTCATCAACACCTTTGCCATTGGCTACATGAACACCGACCCGATCAACGACAACCGCAACCACCGATTTTACGCGGAGTTCGTTCTGTTCTGCTCCGGTATGCTCGGCATGGTTCTCGCTGATTCCTTCCTCTGGCTCTTCATCTTCTGGGAATTGATGGGGTTGTGCTCCTACCTCCTCATCGGCTTCTACTACGAACGACCAAGCGCCGCTTACGCCGCAAAGAAAGCCTTCCTGACCACCCGTGTCGGCGATGTGTTCCTGATGGTTGGCCTGGCCATGTTGTGGACGCTTTTCCACCCCCACGTCGACCCAGCCTCCGGCCTTGGTGCGCTGGACTACGCCGTGGTCTTCGACAGCGAAATCATCGACAAAGTGGCCGCATCCAACTCCGGGACCCTCGCTTGGGCACTCGGATTGATGTTCATCGGTGCGGTGGGCAAATCCGCTCAATTTCCGCTCCACGTTTGGCTTCCCGACGCCATGGAGGGGCCAACACCTGTCTCAGCCCTCATTCACGCAGCAACGATGGTCAACGCCGGTTTGTACCTCGTCGCCCGAATGTTCCCCTTCTTCGGTGCAGAATCGATGCACGGCGAACTGGCCGATTTGGCGTTCATCATCGCCGCCATCGGTGGAACCACGGCGGTCATGGCGGCCGCTATCGCCTTCGTTCAGCACGATTTGAAGAAGGTTCTCGCCTACTCGACGATGTCGCAACTCGCCTACATCTTCACCGGACTGGGTGCAGCGCTCTATCTCGCCAACACCCTGCACTGGCATGAGTACCTCGCTGACGGCACCAAGAACCCTGACTACTACGTTAACCACGGCATCGTCATCGTCGCCTTCGGAGCCGCCCTTTTCCACCTGTTCAATCACGCCATGGCCAAGGGCATGCTTTTCATGGCGAGCGGTGCAGTGATCCACGAGGTTCACCACGCGCATCATCATCTGCACCCGCACGACGATGACCACCACGAAGAGTCACCCGAAGAACTCCTTATGCTGGCCAACTACCTGTCCGATACGGGACAATCCGTCTTTGGATTCTTCAATTCCATCGATTTGGACCAGTCCGGTGAAATTGACACTTACGAATTCCAAACGGCGCTCAAAAACGCTGAAATTGCAGACCTGCCGCCGTGGGAAATGCAGCGACTCATGAAGGCGCTGGACATGGACGGAAACGGCAAAATCAACGTGCCCGAATTGGAGTTGACCTTGGGTCGCGTTCATCTTGCATCCCTTTCGGGCGACGACCATGACGATCATCACGACGAATTTGACGCGCAATCCATGGAGAACATGGGCGGTTTGGCCTCCAAGATGCCGCTGACGGCGACGGCCATGCTTATGGGGTCGCTCTCCATCATGGGCTTCCCGCTCATCGGTGGTTTCTGGTCCAAGGAAGGCATTATCGCCAACACCTGGCGGGTTGCACTAGACGATCCGCGCTTCTTCTACCCGGCGATGTGTGTGTTGCTCGGTGCTGCCATGACGGGCTTCTACATGTCCCGAATGTGGCTCAAGACCTTTGCGGGTTCGCCCAAGACCGACGTGGCCGCCCACGTCCACCCAACCAACACGTGGATCAAAACGCCGCTGTTCATCTTGACCTTCATGAGCCTTGGTGCCATTGTGCTGGCCAGCATGGGCTTCACGCACTGGGCGCCTGACGAATACTACAAACCGTTCTTTGACGGAAAGAAATCCTTCCTCGAAGGCTTCGTCTACGAAATGGAACACGCCTTCGCCAACAGCGATTCCTTCTTCTTCGTCTTGACCTACGTGGCGATTCTCCTCGGTGCCATCGTCGGCCCGGGCCTTGCGCTTTCGCTGTACGGCGGCAAGCTCGATGAGGGGGAGAAGGTTCTGCCTTGGTTTGGCCCGGTTTTCGCCATCAATCACTTTGTCAAGAGTCGCTACCATTGGGACAACACGTCGTTCGGACAATCCGGCTTTGCCACCGCCCTTGAGAATCGGCTGTATTTCGACCACTACTACGACATGGCGATGCTCAAGATCGTCGCTGCCTTCTCCTTCAAGGCGGCGGAAGCCGATTCAAGCGTGATTGATGGCACCGTCAAGACCATCGAACGAACTTCGCAGCAACTCTCAACCAAGTTGCGTTCACTGACGACCGGCTCAGCCCGCGATTACATCCTGATGGCGGCGTTGGGAACCCTGGGGCTCTTTGCCTTGATATGGGGGGTGGTCGCTTGACGACCGATTGGATTTCGCTACCGCTCGTCGGTTTTCCACTGATCAGCAGCATCGCCATTCTGGCGTATGTGGCCTACGCTTCACCTGCGGCTCGAGAACGCATGGGACCTTCGATTCGCATGGCGACGCTCGTCTTTTCCCTCTTGATGTTGGCCCTCACCACGGCCATGTTCTTGGGTCATGAGGCCCTTCCGCTCCTCTTTGATTGGGGCTCTACGAATCATTTTGGTCAATTCAACTACGAAGTGCGGTATGTCTGGATTGAATCGTTGGGCATACACTGGAGCGTGGGCATGGACGCATTGTCCTTCCCCATGGTGTGGCTCACCACCTTCCTCTTGCCGGTGACCATCGTCGCCACGTGGAACGAAAAGAACGCTGCCGTCTACTTCCCGCTGGTCTTGATGATGGGCGGTGCACTCATCGGTGTCTTCGTGGCGTTGGATTTGTTCATGTTCTACGTGTTCTGGGAATTGACCTTGATTCCGATGTTTTTCCTCATCCTCAAGTGGGGCGGCTACGACCGAAAGTATGCTTCTCAGAAGTTTTTCATTTACACCTTCACGGCTTCGGTCATCATGCTGTTGGGTCTGGTCACCGTGTACTTCCTCCAACCTGAGAATCTCTCGTACGCCGGTGCTTGGACCGGTCGCACGTTTGACATCCCAACCTTGACCCTTCATGCGCAAAACGCCAATGCTGGAGGCGCCTGGTTCCTCGGCGAGAGCCTGCAGAAGATCCTGTTCGTCATGCTGATGATCGGGTTCCTCGTGAAGTTGCCCTCCGTTCCCTTCCACACCTGGCTGCCTGATGCGCACGTCCAAGCGCCAACGGGTGGTTCGATGTTGCTGGCCGGTGTCATGTTGAAGATGGGTGCTTACGGTATGTTCCGACTGCCGCTCGCGATGTTCCCGCATGCAGCAGAACACTTCCAGTTTGCGCTGATGGCTCTCGGTATGATTTCCCTTGTCTGGGGAGCTGTGGTGTGTCTCGGCCAAACCAATCTGAAGAAGATGGTCGCTTATTCCTCGGTGTCTCACATGGGTGTCATTCTCATCGGCATTGCGACCATGCAACCGCTCGGGTGGGCCGCCGCCCTCTTCATGATGTTCGCCCACGGCATCATCAGCCCCATGCTCTTCGCCGTTTGTGGCGCCTTCAAGCACCACTACCACAGCATGGAAATTGGGGCCATGCGAGGCATGGCCAAGCATTCTCCCTGGCTGGCGACCTCCATGATGTTTGGATGGATGGCCTCACTGGGCTTGCCGCTCCTGGCAGGTTTCGTTGCTGAACTGATGATGTTCTTGGCCCTGTGGCATTTCATTTCCGCCGAAGGATGGAGCGTCCTTTGGATGGTCGGTCCAGCCTTTGTGTTGGCCATCACGGCTGCCTACTACCTGTGGTCGATGCAGCGCACCATCTTTGAGGGCGGCGATGAAACCCAACCCCCCGAGAGTCTCAAGGGCCAACCTGTGCCCGATATTGGCGACGCTGAGAAGTTGGCCATGGTGATCATGGCGGCTTTCACCATCCTTTTCGGTGTGATGCCGTGGATTGCGCTGGACATGATGAACGGATGGACCGTGGCGTTCTTTGAAACGCTCTTGATTCCGATTTTGGGAGGTGCCTGAGATGGAGCAGATTGAACCCTTTGCTGAAGGCTTTGTCCTTGCTCTCGCCCCTGAATTTGTCCTCGTGATTGGCCTGTTTACCTTGATGATCGTCCCCAACATGGGCGATGCCAAGTTCCGCATTCCGTTGACGCAGATTCGCGTGCCGTGGTTGCTGGGCGGTCGCCGCGGTAAACTCGACAGCGACCCTCGTCTGCCCGGTTTGTTTGCGACGGTGTTCTTCACCATCGCCTTCGGATTGACGGCGACGTCGTTCGTGAACGGTATGACCAAGACCCAAATCATAACCCCCGGCGGTACCACGATGTTGCAAATCGATGAGTTCAGTCGCATGTTCGAACTCATCTTCTTCGGCGCCCTTGCCTTGGCGAGCGCCGCTTCCATCAACCGCCTCCCGGCGACCAGCCGAGCCGACCGAAGCTTGAACGGACTGTACAACAACCGTCGCCAAGTCGATTTCTACATCTTGCTCATCACGACCGGCCTCGGCATGGCTGTGGTTGCGCTTGCTCAGGACCTGTTCATGCTGTTCATCGGCCTTGAACTGGCCTCGTTTTCCACCTACGTGCTGGTTTCCTTCATGAAGGAGAGCAAGGAGGGCACGGAGGCCGGTATGAAGTACTTCATCGTCGGTTCGGTGGCTTCCGGTGTTGGCCTGTACGGCCTGTCGCTGCTCTATCTTTGGTCGGGCTCGCTTCAGTTTACCGACCTCTCGGTTGCCTTTGCTGAAAACGGCATGGAAGCACTGCCGCTCATCGCACTGGGTATGTTGTTGGTCGGCTTCGGTTTCAAGGTCAGCGCTGCACCGTTCCACTTTGCTGCACCCGACGCTTACGCCGGTGCTACCGCTCCGGTCGCTGGTGTGCTCGCTACCGCCAGCAAGGCGATGGGTGTGCTTGGTCTGCTTCGCATCCTGCTCGTGGTCGCCTCACCTGAAGCAACGGACGGCACTGCCGTCTGGCTTGTTGCGCTCGGTGTTCTTTCGGTCATCACCATGACGTGGGGGAACCTCGCAGCACTTGGCTCCACCAATCCCAAGCGCATGCTGGCTTACTCCTCGGTTGCTCATGCTGGCTACATGCTCGCAGCCATCACGGCCATCGGTGCGCTGAACTGGGAAGAAGGCCACATCAACATGAGCAACGATGCAGCCTTGGTGGTCGTCACCGCTCTTATCTTCCATCTTACGGTGCTTGTGTGTTTCAAGCTCGGGGCCTTCCTCGTCTTGTCGCTGCTCGAATCAGAGAAGGGCGGTCACACGCTTGAATCGTTGGGTGGATTGGCCAAGCGTGAACCGTTCCTCGCCGTGGCGATGTTCATCTTCATGATGTCCTTGGCTGGTGTGCCACCGCTGTCGGGCTTCGTGTCCAAACTTCTGGTCATCATGGGCATCGTCAAGGTCGCCCTGTTGGACGTTACCGTCAACGGTGATTTGGTCTTCTCCGACATCCACTGGGTTTGGTACCTCGCTCTGTTGATGGTCATCAACTCCGCCATCTCGGTGTTCTACTACCTCCGTGTCGGTCTCGTCATGTATTTCCACGAGCCAGAAGAAGGCCGAGAAGGCCCACTTCCCAAGGGGACTCCGGTTCGCTTTGCAATACTCGCCTGTCTGATCACAACGATTTACTTCGGTGTCGGTGCGGGGCAGCTGATCGCCCTGTGTGAATCTGCTGCTAACGCCTTGGTTGGCGCATGGTGAGCCTTCGAGCCGTCGGCAGGCCCTCTTTTGGGTGATGACTTCAAGAAGGGTTGACCGCTGGCATGGGCAGGTGAGACTGATTGGGTCGCAGATTTGAGGAAAAGGTGGACGTGGAAGAACTCGCACGTCTTGAGAATCCTGAAAATGCAAGTGACGGTAAAATCCGTGTCAAGATGCCCAACAAGAAAGTCAACGAGATGTTTGCGCTGGCCTCGCAAATTCTCGGCGGTCGTCGTGTGACCGTCCTGTGTGAGGACGGCGAGACGCGAATGGCCCGTATCCCTGGAAAAATGCGACGACGCCAGTGGGTTCGAGAGGGTGACCTCATCATTGTTTGGCCGTGGGATTTCCAAGATTCAAAAGCGGACGTCAAGCACCGGTACACCAAAACGCAGGCCATGTACCTCTCCCGAAAAGGGGTTCTCCCCGACGATGTTGACATGTTTGGTATGGGCACCAACGTTGACGATGATGGCGAGCATGACGACCTCTTCGCATCGGGCAGGGCCACGGATGAAGAGCCGGAGGCTCCAGAGGACGAGGCTGACGACGACCTCTTTGCGGATGATGACGACGACGATTTGTTCGCCGACGACGGCGATGATGACCTGTTTGCGGACGATGAAGCCGATGAGGCGCCCGAGGAAGCCAGCGAAGTGGTGGCTGAGGCGCCACCTGCTGCGCCCGTGGACGACATCGTGGAAGAGGAACCAGAAGGCGACGATAACGACGATGACGACGATATTGACGCCTTGTTTGCTTGAGACGATGAGGAAGTCACATGGTCAACGAGGACGACTGGGACGAGTTGGCCGGTCGCCCTCGAAAGGGGCGCAAACCTCGTAAAAACCGCAGACGTCGAACCAAATCCGAACGTTTGGACGATGAGCACCAACGGCTGGAGCAAAATGAATTTTTGAGCGGTCTCAACGACCGTCAAGGCCGCTATGAGTGGATGAAGGAAAAACGCTTCAACACCATGTTTCGCGACATCGAAGCCAAGATTCAGGGGGCCATGGGTTCAGGCACCTACGACTGGGTCGACCGACGTGTGTTCGACCAGGTCTTCGATCGCCTCACATTGATGGCTCTTTACAAGATGATGAAATCCGGCGTCATCGATACACTTGACTTCCCGGTCGCACGTGGAAAGGAGGCCCACGTCTTTCACGGGACCAACCTTGCAGGCGATACCGTCGCTGTCAAAATTTTCCACACGTCCAATGCCGTTTTCAAGAACCTCATCCAGTACATTGAGGGTGACCCACGATTCACGGGCTTGCGGAGAAAGCATCGGGATTTGGTTGAGGTTTGGGTTCGAAAAGAGCACCGAAACCTCAACCGTTTGGCGCGGTGGGGACTCAACGTTCCCCACCCGCAGGGTGTTCACAAAAACGTCCTCGTGATGGACTACATGGGCTCAGAAAACTCACCGTCTCCCAAACTTCGTGATGTTGACATTGAACATCCTCGCGAGGTTTACGACGATTTGCTTCGGTTTCTGGCGGTGTCGTGGCAAAAGGCCAAACTCGTTCACGGGGATTTCTCCCCGTACAACATCCTGTGGCACGAAGGCAGGACCTGCGTGATCGACGTCGGGCAAGCCGTTGTTGACAGTCACCCGAAGGCTCAGGAGTTTCTCGTCAGGGACGTCACCCGCTTGGTCGAATGGGGGCAAAAAAACGGTCTTGACGTTGACTTGGCCGGTGCCATGTACGATGTGCTCAACATGGATTTGACCGATGTCGAGCAGGTTGAATTGCTTGAGTGAATCACTCTTCTTCCCACGTGATGACTTCATCTTCAGCGAGTTCCATCATCGCCTCCACCGCTTCGCCGTCTTCTGGGTCCACCTGTGAGGCCTTCATCCGTCGGTTTCGACGCTCCTGCGAGATCTCTGCGAGACCGGGGACCAGGCCTTCAAATCCTGCGCTTCCTGCTTTAGCCGGCGCACGCTCTTCATGGACATCCAGTGAGCGGGCTTCAAGGCGAGCCCGCTTTCGGTCCCTTTCCAAGAAACCGATCACGGTTCCATGTTCCGAGCCACCTGCCAACATCTCAATGGCTTGACGTGCAGCGAACAATCCGCTCTCCTCGCCGACCAAGACCACCGTCGAGTTGTAGATGCTGATTTGGGTGTCGGTCAACTGCTCGATCAGCTTCCTGATTTTGCCTTGACGACCGATAATCCTAGCCCGTACTCGACGTTGTTGATTGGAGCGCTTTCCGACGAATTCTCGGATATCAACCAGCTCAAAGAAGTGGTCATCCTCCAGCAAGCGGACCGCCGCATCGGGAGCCATTCCTCGACCAATGGCCTTCACCACGTCTGGAAGTTTCATCGCTTTCACGGGGTCGTAGGAACCAACCTCGCCCCATTCAACCTCGATGTCGCCGGATTCTGAATCGATGATGAACTTGCGACAACCCGCCGCCTCTCGAATCGCTTTGCTGGTCGCACCTTTGGCACCGATGATGACCGCAATACGGTCTTTGGGTACACGGGGAAGCGACTGGCGCATGGACGGCCGTGAGGCCCGATGCTTTTCAATCCCTTGTCCTGCGCTGGAGGAAGGAAAGGGCGAAGCCAACAAGGATGAGAACGATGAGCGGAGGGGCAAAGGAAGGCACGAGGCCGGGGGCATCAAGGGCGGCTCCGGTGACCACGAGGTAGTTGTGGTTGTTGCCCTCGTCGTACTCGTCGATCACGTTGGCAAAATCGATGACAAGGCGTAGGTCAAACTGACCTGAGCGGGGTACGGTGTACTGCCAGACGATGGTTTCGCTGCTGTTGGAAAGGGTACCTGCGGGCAGATTTCGTGTTTCCATGACCGTCCAATCCACGCTGGAGGAGCGGTCTGCGGGTGCAGTTTCAAGACGCACAATCACGCTTCCACCGTAATCCTCGTTTGACTCGAGCACGCTCGTGATGGTGACGTTGCCGGTTTGCTCGCCCGGACGGACGACGATACGGTCCACGTTGGTCTGCGTGATGTTCCACGAGAGGTCAAGACCGGGCAGAATTTGGTAGGCGGATGCTTGGGTCGTGAAGGAATTCCCTGCCTCGTCCACCAGCACGGCGCGCAGCATCAAGTGCTGGCGGGACTTTGTCGCCCAACTGGCCAAGCCCACTTGGCCCGAAAGGCCGTTGACCCCCAAGGTCAACCATCGGCCTGAGAGGTCCGGAGTTTCGCCGACTCCGTTGGAGTCGAAACCGTACTGGATGACGGACGAGGAGTTGTCAATGCCCGAACCCGAATCTTCGGCGTTGAACACGATGTTGGCGGGCCCAATCCTGCTGGTGGTCAACTCGTCAACGGTCCAGGACAAGCCGATCGGAGCGGTCTGGTCAACCCGCACCGTCACGGTGCTGTTCTGACCGACGTTTCCGACTCGGTCAACGGCTCGGAGGTTGAGGGTGTGAACGCCCTCATCGAGGGTCAGCGTGATGCTATCGCTGGTGGTGGACGTCCATGCCTGCTGGCTCAGGGCGTACTGCACGCTCGCCACTCCGGAACCCTGGCCGTCGTCCGCTTCGGACATGAGGCCGCTGATGACGACGCTGCTGGATTGCTGCCATGCACTGCCGTCGCCGACGGTGATGCTGCCGATGCTGGGTCCCGTTCGATCGATGCCAACGAACAGGGTTGTGGTGGCCGAGAGTCCCGAATGGTCCTGCACAGTCAGACGAGGTGACCAAGTACCTTCTTGCATGCTACCGCTGCTCCAGTCCCATCCGTAGTTCAGCGAAGAAGGGCCGTCGGTTGGTGGCGTCCCAGGTCCGGGAACGTTGGCGAGCGTGGCTTGTTTCAGGTCGTCATCACTGGCCCCCCAACGGAAGGCGAGCGTGCCCTGTGCGTCGAGGTTGAACCACGCACGGTCGGCCAGGCTGTTGCCGGTGCCAACATCTGGATTGAGGACGGTGAAGGTGGTGATGACGGGGACCTGGTTCACGATGTCAAACCAGCCTGAGGAAGCGAGAGCGAAACTTTCGGTGTCGCTGTCCCAACCCGAGGCACGGAGTTTGTAGGTGTCGTTGGTGTAGCCTGTGGTGTCGAGGGGGAATAACCACGGGCTGGTGGTCAAATTGACCACGGTGGTCCAAGTGGATTCATCCGTGGTGATTTCAATCAATAACGATTCGAGCGTCCCGGTTCCAGCGATGCTGAAGGTCAAGACGTGGTTGCCTTTGATCTCATCGTTTTCTGCTGGCCCATTGGAAAAAGCGATGACGAGGTTTGAGGCTCCTGAGGCCGAAACAACGGTGGTATCCTCCAGTTCTTCGACGGGGGCGATGTCGTACAGGCCGTT
>Ga0160423_10004430_pt1 | contig 11549 bp, 11 predicted proteins | sample CRUFie14St8metaG_FD_108191 | JGI IMG/M metagenome (GOLD analysis project Ga0160423, IMG submission 108191) | Marine microbial communities from the Costa Rica Dome - CRUD Field 142mm St8 metaG | ecosystem: Environmental > Aquatic > Marine > Oceanic > Photic zone | place: Costa Rica: the Eastern... | reverse complement strand
TCCCGATTGACTTAATGCAGCGCACTCCGTTGCACTTCGTGCTCGTGCTCCGCGTCCTCACGCGGCGTCTTTGTGTTGGTTCCCCTCCCAACACAAATCCCACACGACCCTTTTCCTTTTCAACGGCTTTCTGATTTCTTGATTGATTGATGAATTGATTGCGAATGACCCCCCCGAAAATCGTACACAAAATTGAGCGCGAAAAAGGGCAACGTTCTCGTAGTCTTGTGTTGATTCGAGCGAGCGAGCGAGAGAGAGAGAGCGAGAGTCTTGTGGATTCGCGATCGCGGTCCTCGCCATGGCCGGCGGCAAGCGCTTCAAGACCCTCCGCTCTTTCTATCCTTTCTACCTTGGCGAACACAGGAACGGTGTCTGCCGACTGTGCCACTTTTTGGGCTCCAGCAACGCTTTGGCGCTCCTGGGATACGCGCTCGTGTCTCAGTCGTGGCAGTTCGCGGCCGCGATCCCTGTTGCTGGGTACGGTCCAGCGTGGGTTGGTCACTTCTTCTTCGAGAAGAATCGGCCGGCCACGTTCAAGTACCCGCTTTGGTCGTTCTTCGGCGACCTGACTATGATGTTTGACATAATCAGGGGAAGGATCCCCTTGCTTGGCGAGCTCCCGAAGGACTGCTACCGGGGGACCGTCGAGGATTAGAAGCAAAACGTGAGCATAATTAAATCATATTACTCCAATTTCGTTCGTTCATAGTCCCAGAAATTCTATTCCTCCTCCCCCACATACCACCCTCTCCCCCAGTGACGCCCCCAGCGTCTCACAACCTGTGATAGTTTGAGTGGTTGTTCAGCTTGCTGTTGTGGATCCCGTAAGTGAAGTAGCAAGCGTACCCCAGGGCGGCCCAGATCCCGACCTGCATCAGGGTCTGGACCTCCAGACTCAATATGAGGTGGGCGTTGATGATGACGGCAAACGCAGGGATCCAAGGCACCCAGGGGCAAAGGAAGACCTCCCCAGTGAACACGCTCGACCCGGCCTCGTTCGCCACCTGCGGCACCGCCGTCTTGCTGGACTGCATATTCTTTGGGAAGCACGCCAGGACGGCGATCGGCAAGAGCGTCAACACGACCATGACGCCATAGACCGCGGGATTCAGGCCAGGAAAGTAGTTCATCGCCACCCCGAGGATCAGGTTCATGACGCAGAAGACCGAGAGAAGGAACGAGGGCTTCTTGAAAAACCTCGCATTCGCCTTGCGACTCTCGGAATTGTCCTCGTACCTGACCACCAGTATGCCGAGAGACACTAGGGTGAAGGATAGCATGGTTCCCGCGGAGATCATCCCGGCCAGCGAGTCAATGTCCAAGCAGAAGGCCAGCATCGCCGACACGATGCCGCTGAGGTACGTGCTGAACGCGGGTACCTTGGTCTTTGGGTTGAGCTCCGCGAGCTTCTGGGGCACGAGCCCGTCCTTTGCCATGGCAAAGAAGACCCTGGGTTGCCCAAAGAGGGAGCACAGGGTGGTGGAGCAGAGTATCGTCGTCGTCCCAAAGGCCACAATGATGGCGGCCCACGGCATGTCGAGCTGCCTGAACGCGGCCGCCAGCGGGGCGTTCAGGTCGATGTCGGTGTACTTGACCATCCCCGTGAGCACGAGAGACACCGCGAGGTAGAGGCAAGCCACAATACCGAGGGTGCCCACGATGGCGATGGGGAGGTCCCTCTTCGGGTTCTTCAGCTCCTCCGACAGGATGCAGATGCAGTCGAACCCGACATAGGAGAAGAACACGAACCCGGCGCCGGTCATCACGCCGGAGGCCCCGTTGGGAAAGAAAGGCTCGTAGTTGGACTCCTGGATCTCAGAAACTCCCGCAACAACGATGAACAGGATGAGGCCCATGTTGACGCAGGTGATCACCAGGTTGAGCCTGGCGGACTCGCTGGCGCCCATCAGCAGGGCGACCGTGCACAGCACCACGATGCCAGACGCGAGCAGGGAACCCTTGTGGGACAAGAACGGGATGTTCAGCGGTATGTCGTAGATCCACCTTGGTGGGGTCAAGCCACACGCGAACAAAAAGCTCACGAAGTAATCCGCGAACCCCCTTGCCACCACGCTGGCGCTCATCCCGTACTCGAGGGTGAGGTTCCAGCCCACCAGCCAGGCTATGGCCTCCCCAAAGCACACGTAAGAGTACGCATAGGCCCCTCCCGCAACGGGGATCCTGGTGGCGAACTCCGCGTAGCAGAAGGCGGACAGCAGGCCGGAGAAGGCGGCTACGAGGAAGGAGGCGGAGACCGAGGGTCCCGCCAAGTTCTTCGCGGCCTCGCCAGTGACGACGAAGAGTCCCGCCCCAACCGTCGCCCCGATACCGTATGCGATGAGCTCCCACGCCGTGAGGCTGCGTTTCAGACCACTCCCCTCCCGCTCCACCTCTTGGCTCTCCGCGATGATGTCCTCCACGCGCTTCCTCCGCGTCAGCTTGTTCAGCCCTCTCGAGAAGGCGGACGTGCCCCCCACCATACCCACTCTATCTACGTCCTCTCCAATACCGTTTCGGTGACGCCAAGAGGACCCACCCTCGCTGCTGCTGGGGCTGTCCCCAAGTATCGGTGACCGTAACAAGGACTTGTTCTCTTCCCCGGATCCCAACGTCATCCTTCGCCCGCTGCCCCGCGCTGCAGACCCAAAACCCCGCCTCGTCGGCCGGCCGGTCTAGCCTTCGTATGAGCTCGGCCTTGCCCAGCCGCGCGCAAAGCGGCTCCCCCTCTCAGCCCAAGAGCGGTCGAGCGTCGACCCTTCCTCTGACAACCTAGTCCCCCTCCCCTCGCTTATGTCCTTCCCCCTCCTCCAGCTCCCATGCGTCGTCGTCGTCGTCTCCCGCCTTGGAAAGGTGCCGGCAGCTTCCCGCGCCCCGTCCCGTCTCTCGGTCTGCATGCAACTCTGTTGCGATCGGGTTTGTGTCGTGTTTGGTGGTCGTAAAAAGGCTGTAAAGGGTTGGCAGCCTTTTTTCGCCTTCCTCTTCTGAGAAGAAATCGGAGAGATCGATCGAAGAGCCTCTCTCGAGAGAAAACAGAAGAAGCTCGTCGGGGACTCCGCAGGTGACTCCGCAGGGGCTGGCAGTAGTCCAGTGTACGAAAGGAGCGGCAAGACGCGAAATCAACAAGGCACACGGTTACGGAGGAATTTATTTAGGGAATGCGAACAACCTCTTGCTGATTGTTGAGTGTACGTATTGCGTGTATTCTAGGTGTGTGATGGTGAATGCGGATTGGGCATCTTGCCCTGGAATCGTACACGAGGGAATACAATTCTCGCTTGTACTCGAGAATGTCAGAGTTTTCCTCGTTTTCTTGTCTCGGGGGGGGTCGGCTGCCAGCTCAAAACCAAAAAAACAGGGGAAACAAGACACAGTCACACAGGAGCACGGCGATCCAGGACCGACCTGTGATCAAAAGGAGAGGGACCGGACGGGCAAAGCAGGGGGGGGGAGGACACAGGACTCGTGTCTCTAAAATTGTATTATGACCGACGGAGGGGTGAGTGCAGAACGAGAGAAAGACACCCCTGGTGCCCCTGGGTTTACCCGCCAACAACAACAACAACAACAAGCCCTTTCAGTTCACGACCTGACTTTCATCCCATCGCCTCGCGTCGTGCAGAGCATCACCGCCAAGTGGGCCAAGTGGCTCTTTCAGGAGGACGTCGACAAGTCCATCGACGACCAGGCAGAGTACTTTTTGTTCAAATTCAACTCTGCTTCCGGCGACGAGGACGTCACCCGCGCCAAGGTGCGTACCCTTTGCCCCAGCACTCACCGCCGTTACCTCTTACCCTCCGGCGCCCCGATTCTGACGCGCGGCCTTCCCCCCTCCTCCTCTTCCTGTTGCCCCTTTCGCCGCTTTCTTTGCAGGTTCTTGAGCTGAAGGAGGAGTTCTCCAAGTTCGACGACAAGAAGAAGGGCGAGCTCGAGGTGGACCAGGCGATGAGGCTGCTGGAGGCCAGGCACGAGACCAAGACGTATACCGAGTTGAGGGAGCTGCTGAAGAGCATCGACCAGAACAGCAACAACTTGCTTAGCTTGCTCGAGTGGTTGTGCGCCTTCTTCAACAAGTCTTGGGAAACCTTGACCACCCCGGATGCGGAGGTCGACGTGGAGGCCATTAAGGCCGAGCTCATGGCCGAGGCGAAGAAGAAGGAGGAGGAGGCCCAAGCCGCGGAGCTTGAGTACCAGAGGGCGAGGGTTCAGAGCATGGCGGTCGGTCAAGGAGGCCTCCGCTGCCGCGAAGCAGGCCAGGCTTGAAGCGGAGAAGGAGATGACTGGGGTAAAGAAGGCCAACGCATTCTTCACTAGGATCGCTGAGGAGTCCCAGGAGGACGCCAACTCCAACATGACGATCGAGCAGCAGGTCAAGCACGAGGCGGCGCTGAGGAAGGAGAAGAAGCGCATCAAGGAGCAGGAGGAGCTTGCTCGCAAGGAGAGGGAGGAGGCTGAGATCAAGGCGGCTCAGATCGCAGAGGAGGAGCTGAAGAAGGCCGGCGTGGAGAAGGAGAAGGCTTACGAGGAGGAGAAGGCAAAGGTCGCCGCGGAAGAGGAGGCCAAGAAGCAGAAGGAGGCCGACGAGCGCGCCGCCTCGAGGGCGAGGCTGAAGGAGAGGATGAAGATGTTTGAGCAGAACTAGGAGAGGACACAATAATGTAAAAACAAAAATCAGAGAGAGAGAGAGAGAGAGCTCCGGCTCGCTATCACCCGCCGCCCATTGTGCTGTTGGAGGCGCCCCCGTCAAGGCTCACCTTCCAGTCGGACCCACCCTTGTCGAGCTTACAGAATGCGCCCATCTGCTCTACACCGGCCCTGGCTGCCTCGACTCTCCTCTCGATCTCCCCTCGGCTCGACAGAGCCTTCGCCTCCCGGAACTCAGCCCTAATCTCCTGGAGGATTCCGTCCCTATTCTTGCTCGGGTATACCCTGCCCAGCTTCAGCAGCCTGCGGTACAGGCCAAGGACCTCCGCGCGAGCGGCCATATTTCTATGCGTATACTCAACCCTTACTCCTCTCGTGGCAGAGCTTGAAGGCTTTCACCTCTATGTCCAGATCGAGGGGAGGGGGGGGACCGGGCGAAAGGTTCACGCGTCAGAAACACACCCGCACGCGCCGCGCCTTCCAAACGCGCGTTCGTTCCAAACCTCACAACACACTCACCTTCCTGACACTTTCTCCAGTCCCTGTCGTTCTCCCCAAGGCAAGCCTGGTTCAGGGTCGTTGTTCGGGGTCAGACACGACTAACGCGATCGATCGATCGATCGACACAAGGAAAAGGCGGGAGCACCGCTACACTTACCTCGAGCGCGTAATACGTTCGTGAACAACCGGCTTGCTCGATGACTTTCTCGACGTCGTCCAGATCCTCCTCAACCGTTCTCTTCCCGTGATGCTTCCCGTGAGTGGTCCCCCCTCCTGACATGCAGCCAGCCGACGCGCACGCGCACGCTCGCTCGCGAGCTAGCGCTAGGACCCCCCCTAAGCCTCTGAAGGTCCTCCGCAAACACCACACACACACACACCCGCCGCGCGGTCACCTGATCGCCCGCGGTTGCCGCGGTTCCACTGGCCCCCCGGGAGTGCGATCGATTTTGGCAGTTCGCGACGTGGCTCGCGATCCGAGAAAAAAGCGGAAGGCAGGGAGAGGGAGAGGTCGAGGGGGTGGAGGATGCCGCGGGACAGCACGACGCTGACTTTTGTCATTGTAGGGGAGGAGACGCCGATATACGAGTGCGAGATCAAGGCCGGCGCCAAGGTAAGCGAAGGTCTCCGGGGGCGGCCCATGGGCGCGCGACTGACACTGTTCCCCCTCACCCTCTCGGCCCTCTCGGCCCTCTCAGCGGGAGGAGACCGTGAACTACCTTCACGAGTTCGTGCTGCACGCCTCCCTGGACAACATAGACGAGGCGATATGGACCACGCAGTCGTGCTATTTGAAGCAAGTGGATCGGTACTATGACTTGACGGTCTCCGCTTACGCTACAAGCAGCCTTGTGAAGTTCTTGTTATTGCACGACTCGAAGAACGACGACGGGATACGGAGCTTCTTTCACGACATACACGAGTACTACATCAAAGTGAGTGAGCTTTCTTTCTCTTTCTGTTTTTGTACCCTCCCTGCAGCACTACGAGGGAGGCGTTATGAAACTGACCCCCAAAACGCCCAAACCATGTGCCAGATCATGCTCAACCCCTTCCACACGCCGACGACGAAGATAAAGTCCAAACCCTTTGACGAGAAGGTCAAGCTCCTGGCCCAAAAGTACCTTCTGTGATAAGGGCGTCGGGGCACGTGCCACGTCGGATTCTGTACTTTCCATATCATCTACTTTACACGAGTTTTTATATAGAGTTAAACAAAACACAAAACCAAACGAAACAAGGAAGTCAGGCCCTGGCCTCCTCCGTCCCCTCCTCCTCAACGACGCGAGTGCTCTCCTGCCTGTACCTCTCCAGGATCATACCCTCCAGGCCGGTCACGAGGGGGTCGAGTGGCTCGAAGCTCCTGACCCTCTGCTCTCCATCCTTGGACGTGTACACCACCCTGGACACCGGGAGCAAAAGCCTGGACGTGCTCGAGATGAAGCAGCCCTGCCACTCGTCGATCTCCTCCAGGGACGGCGGGCTCAAGTCGACCTCGACGCCCTCCCTCTCGCACTCCTCGAGGAGCAGCTTCCTGACCGTGCCCTCCAGCACGCCTTCTCCAGCCGTCTGCAGCCGCCCTCCCTTCACGGCGTAAAAGTTCGTCTGCAGGCCCTCGAAGAGAAGCCCAGAGTCGTCGCACAGGACGACCTCGTTGCAGTCCTCCGGCTTCTGCAGCTCGAGCGCCCTCCTCTGCCTCGTCCACTCGCTGTCCTTCGCCATCGCGTTCTTCCTGGGCTTGCCGTTGACCTGAACCTTGACCGGCTGAGTTGGCCTGTCGCCAAGAGGAACCACGAGGGTGAAGATGTCGCGCTTCCCGCCCTCCGAGGTGGGCTCCCACGTCATCAGCAGCGTGACCTTCATCTCCTGGCCGGGGTTGGCCTCCCGAAACCGGCACATGCCCGCGGCCATGGACTCCTCCACCAGAGGCCTCAGCACGTCATAGGACAATCCCTCCCGGAACTTGGCGAGGCCTGCGTCGCTCGCGTCGTCCTCGTCGCTCTCGAGCATCAGCGTCGCCGTCTTCACCAGGCGCTCGACGTGGGCCTCGAACTCGAAGACGGCAGTCGTGTCTACCGAACGAGCGGTCGTGTACGCACCTCGTTTTCCCATCAACAAAAAGTCTTGCGTCGACTCGTAGGGAAACGGACCGCAAATACCGTTGTGCACGAAGACCAACGAGCGGTCCATGTTTTCGATGTCGTCACTGTTGTAGGAGGCCTCCGGAAGGGCCGCGGACGAGCTGAACGCCCGAAAGGACCTCGAGGCCCTAGAGGAGTCGCCTGGAAACACCACGGACCAGGCTCGGGCAGGTGACGTAGCTCGTGGCGCCGCGAGGATGCTTCGTTCGACCGACGTGACGGTCCAGGCCGCGTGTGGGATCTTGAGGTGGTCCTTCGATCCTCGCACCGAGGTGCGTCCGCCTAGCGCTATCCTCCTCAGGGCCTTGAGCCCCAGTTGCATTGTCAAGGGCACCTCACCCGCACCTTCTTCTTCTCGCTCTCCCCCTTTTTCGGTTTGTGGCCCGCTTTCCGCCGGAAGATCTTCAATCCGAGTTGGCCCGCCCTCCTCCCATTGTTTTTCAAGAGTACAAATCCCATCTCATGGGGTCGATTTCTCACGCGTGACCGCGCAGCCAGGAATTCCAGCATCCGAGCTGGATCACGAAAGGGACCTCATCCTGCTGAGCAGGAGATGTCACAGCTCGGCCTTGGCGGCCCCGAGAGCGGAGACGACGTCCTCCATGACGTCCCTGCGCCTGTCCGCGAAGGGCGACGGACCCTCCCCCGGGATCTCAACCCTCCTCATCGAGTGGTGCGTCCTAATGAACTCCAAGACGTCCGGCTTGCTGGTGGGGTCACCGCCGAACCAGTAGGGAAAGTCCTTGTACCTAGCGGAGACGTACTTCATGGCGGGCAGCCTGCGCGATCCCTTGAGGGAGGGCGCCGGGGTGAGCACCGCGTCCACCTTGACGATCGAGAGCTCCTCCTCGAGAAGGTCGGAGACTTCCCCGGACGCCACCAGGTCCTCCAGCAGCCTCTCCAGCTTCAGGGCGACAGAGCACCACCTCGCGACGTAGACCACGAGCGTGTCCCTCCACGTCCTCCTCATCACCCTCCCGTGGCTCTGCTCGCTCACTTCCCTCACCGACGACTCGCCCAGGCCCCAGAAGGCCTTCATGTGGTGGGCGTGGAGCTCGTAATCATGATCCGGGACGATCCTCGGATCGGAGGAGCCGCCCTCGCCGTCCGCGCGATCCGATTGGAATGCGAGGCAGACGTGCCTCCCCTGCCCGTCCATCGCCTCGCCCCTGAGCCTGAGGAACTCGTCCAGCGCCTCCGACGCCGCCTCCTCCGTCACCTCGCCCAGCTGGCACAGCGCGACCGAGGTCTTGGCGTCAGAGGAGACCAAAGCCAGCGCGGGCAGCCTGAGTTCCGTCAGCCCGCTGTCCTGAAGCAGGGTGGTCCTGCCGTTCTCAGTGGCCACGGAGGACACCGCGATGAAGGACACGTCGTCGTGCGAGGCGGCGACCCGCCCCAGGGCGCGCTCAGCGCTCGAGAAGGCGGCGGCGCCCTCCGCGGTCTCCCTCTGTCCCGGGTCATAGAACAGGTAGGCCCTGTCCGAGCCCCTTGCGAGATACCTCGCGTAGGTCAGGGCGGACAGGTTGCCGACGAGCGGAAAGCCGTGGCGCTCAATGAAGGCCTCGGCCTCGGCGGCGCCACCCTCGGCCTCGAGGTTGCCGTGAAACTCGACCGTGTAGTTGTGGCGCTTGGCAACAAAGATGGTTGGCAGTCCCCTCAGCCCATAGGTCTCCGAGAGCAACCTGGCGCCCTCGGCATCCGCCACGGACGCGGCGAAGGGGATGTGGCCACGCAGCCGGCGCGCCAAGTCCCGGAAAGACTCGCTTGGGGCGCCCTCGGAGGTGAAGACGCCGCACACCGCAACGCCCCTGTCGGCCAAGATTTCGTCCACGTCTGCCCTTGACCCAACTTTCGCGACGGTAGGGCCCCGGAACCCGAGCACGAAGGGCACGAGGCTGTCTGTCGTGCGGAAGCCCTGGAGGTCCTCCCTGGCCTCCGCGATTTCATGACCGCCACGAAACAGGACCATCGTTGGGGTCTGCCTCACCAAGTACTTTTGGTTTAGGTGGTGGGCGTTCCTGGAGTCTATCTTCACGACACTCGCCTTGCCGACGAGCTCGTCCGCGGCCGCTTCGAGCACGGGCTCCAGCCTCTGGCAGTGTGCGCAGTCAGGCGAAAAGAACTCCACAAGGAGGAGCTTCTTGTGCTTCTCAATGGCCTGGTCAAGTGTGGTGGCGTTTAGCTCGAGAACCTTGAGGCCGGCGCAGGGCGAGGGACCGAGGGCCAAGGACGCGAGGAGGGCCGCGAGGAAGGCCAAGGTGGGGGCCAGCCCCCTCCTCGCGCGGGACGACATCAACCCGCGCGATCGAGATCCGTGTTCCTTGCGCGACCACTTGGGGGTCGACCGCGGCCAAGGCGCGATCTTGGACAGCTTTGGGGGAAACAGAATCTGGACTCCAGATGGCGCGAAGCATGGTTCCGAGCGCGGTGCCCACGCGAAAAGGGAAGGAAGCAGGGTGGGTGGGTGGGTGGGTCTTCATCAATAATAATTCTGTTGTATAGATTCTTTTTACAGCCAAAAGTCTCGAGCACCCAGCCGAGGCGGCGGCCTTCCTCCAATGGCGACGGCACTGGAACGTGCTATTAACCATCCACGGTCTCCGGCAGGTTTCCGTTGCCGCCAGCCTCGCTTCCGACCGTCCCGGGGTCGTAGACTCCCTGCTGGCCATACACCTGGGGAGGGGGGGGCGGCATGGCCACCCCCGGACCGCCGTAGACGGAATAAAGCGCAGCTGCGGAGTTCGGGTCGGGTGGGACACCCATCTGGTTGGGCGGTGCCAGGACGGTCGGCGCCGCGACGGCCGACCCGTTGCCAAAGGAGTAAACCTGAGGAGGGTACGAGTACATGTGTGGCGGGTAGGGGTAGGGGTTGAGGCCTCGCGCGTCGATGGGGATGCCTCCAGGCATCATCCCTTGCGGAGGGAAGCCATAGTTTGGCAACGTGTTTCTCATGTTCATCCTGTTCATCCTCCCTCCCCCTCTCCCCATTCCTCCCCCGCCCCTTCCCTTCCCTCCCTTGCCGCCGTACCCCTTACTCTGCTGCCTTGGTGTCGCGGACTTCACCTCCACAAGCTTCCCCTTGAGCTCGTGGAACCGGCTCTTGGCGAAAACCTTGTCGTACGTCTCCTCGCTAGTAAAGGTGATGAACCCGAACCCCCTGGACCTCCCCGTCAGGTGGTCCTGCAGGATCTGAGACTCGGAAATCTCGCCGAACTGCTCGAAATACTTCCTGAAGTCCTCGTCCGTGGTTTCCGCGCTAAGGCCGCCCACAAAGACCTTCCTGCGGGTGGTGGCGGGCTGCTGCTGCGAGGGCTGGCCGCCAACGCCAGGGGCGGCGGATATCTTGGCCTCCACGACCCTCCCGTCGATGGTGTGCTTGTGGTTGCACGCCTCCTCGGCCTCCGCCCTGGTGCTGAGGGTGACAAAACCAAAACCTCGGGAGCACATTGTGCGCGGGTGGCGCATGATGCTGATCTCCACCGTGGTGCCATAGGCCTCGAAGACCTTCTTCAGGGACTCCTCGGTGGTCTCCCACGCCAGGCCGCCCACGAAGAGCTTGACGGGCCTGCGAGCGAACGAGCACGCGACAAGAAAGGAGGGGTGTGGGGGGGTTGTCAGCCTTCGCTTTCCGAAAAAGAAGAAGAAAAAAAAAGTCGAGGACGGGCAGCGTAACCCCCGGATTCGGCGCACTCACCCGTCGGTCTCTTCCTCGGCTTCGGCCTCAGCGCCCTCGCCGACCTTTAGGCCGGAGAGGTCGGGCACTTGGACGGCATCTTCGTTTGAACCACTCGCCCGGTCCTCCTCGTCCCCCGCCTGCGCCGGAGCGAGCCCCGCGGCGTAGTCCGCCATCTTCCCTTGGCCGGCCTCCGCCCCGAACGACTCCCCGTTCTCCGGACCTTCCTCCGCAGACATTTACCTTTCCCGGACACCACAAGACGCTCTAAACACCGTTACGAGCGCGCCAGCCGAGTGAGTCCTCGTACCTTCGAGAAGACACAACTTTTTTTTTTCTCGTAAAAACCTCGCGCCGCTTCCCGCGCAAGTCGTCGCGCCCCCCGAGTGTTCGTAAACGTAGCCCCTCGCGCACCGCGCGATCCTACCCTATCCTCCTGCTGCTTTCGCTGGGCCGCACCCCAGCCCAACCAAGCGCCCTCCTCTCTGCCAGTTCTCGCGTCCGCTGCTCGATTTTGTTGGCCCTCTCCCCCCCCCCCCCCCTTCCCCCGGGCCCCAAAGGTTTGCCGGCCCCGCACCCCGGGTTCTGGACCC
>Ga0160423_10004429_pt1 | contig 11554 bp, 13 predicted proteins | sample CRUFie14St8metaG_FD_108191 | JGI IMG/M metagenome (GOLD analysis project Ga0160423, IMG submission 108191) | Marine microbial communities from the Costa Rica Dome - CRUD Field 142mm St8 metaG | ecosystem: Environmental > Aquatic > Marine > Oceanic > Photic zone | place: Costa Rica: the Eastern... | reverse complement strand
TCGTATTTAATTTTTCTATTACAGCATCTAAATCTCTAACTTGTGCATCAGCAACTTGTTGAGAATATTCTTTACTAGGTCTTGTTAATACTTGAACTATCTTTGCCATTATCTTCTTCCATCTGGTTGTGTATCTAATCTAAACGTACCAAGTTTCCAAGATTGAGATGCAGCTGTATTTTCTATTTTAAGCGATATTGCTCTTGCTCTTGCACGTGTATCTACTTTAGTTGTAGATGAACTTATATCAAAAGGTCCAAGTGGTGAACTAGATTGTGAATCGTTAGAATAATTACGTAAGTTTAATGTAATTCTAGTATTACCAGTTTGTGATATAAAGTCAGGTACAAATCTTCTTATCTTCATAATAAACTCACCATCACCTTTAAACGTTGCTACACCTGATGATTGACCTAAAGCGCCTCTCTGTTGTGTAATATCAAAGTCTCCAGATTTAATATTAGAAGTGATAGCTGTAGTTGCTCCACCTTTTATTTGATCTGTTCCTGTTTCATGTTCAAAATATGTCGTGCATCCATCTGTATTACCAACCACATCATAAGAATCATTACTACTCGCATCATATTCCGTAGCGTGAGGTAAACCAAATATAGCTGAATCTTTCCATGTGCCTCTTGCTAAAGTTCCTGTAGTCCATACTGGTCTTCGTGGACTTGAATCAAAATAATTATAAGTCACACACCTATCAACAACCGTTGAACCTGAAGAACAATAAAACCAAGTAATCTCACCAAACAAATTATTTAAACCTGCGTTAATTAACTGTGAGGCTGTAGTGTTTAAATTTGTAAAAACAAAATCTTCTACTAAACAAATCATTGATTCTAGATTACCTGCGTATTTAAAAAATCCGTTTTCAGAAAACCAATATGCAGCACCATCAACTTCAATTGCAGCATTCTGTCCAATCAATCCACAGTTGGTGCCAACTTGTGCAAAACCAAATGTAAAAGGTGATCCGACAAAACGCATGGTAAATAAAGATGTGTCAGACCATATATAGATAGCATCTCTACCTCTAACTGCTCCTACAATTCTTGATCCATCTGCTAATCTCTGTGTGCCAGCTGTATTTGTTGCTGTGGGTGTGTATGAATTTATATTTTCTTGATCTGAAAATCTTATAAACATTTCATCTTGAGTAGTCTTGTCACCAATCGTTGTTTCAGTTCCAAAAAAAACTAAGTGACGATCTGGTGTAGATACTATCATATCTCTTGATGCAGTTGGTGCACCAGATATAATTGTTGCTCTTGTACTGGTTGCGTTCGATGCATCAGCGTTCCATGAAAAAACTTCTGCATTGTGAATTAAAGCAATTACAGTTTTACCAAAAGCATCGATACTCCAAAGACCTGGATCAAGAACTAAGTCTCCTGATGCAGCTTCACCCCATGCAACATAGTCTGATGAATTAGTTACTGTTGCACCATCAGAGTGTGCTGATCTTGTAGAATTTCTGACAGCTCTTGTTATACCTGTTAAATCATTACCAGAAATACCCGTGTAAGAAATTTCTTCATTACCAACTTGAATAAAATTTGTACCTGAAGATGGAAAGTTTGTTGTGCTTGTTAATGTGATAGAAGTTCCTGATCCACCAGTTCCTGCTGTGTCGTCTAACAATGCGCCATTTAAAGTTGTTGTAACTGCTCCTGATGCTTCACCACTCCAAGAACCTAATCCCCAACCAAAACCTGGTAATTGTTCTGCAGGTCCTACAGTATAATAAGCTTGAGATCTTATTCCTCCAGAAGCTGTGGCTCCTGATCCAGTTTCATTTGATGGCATTGTAATTGTAATCGTAAGTGCCGTAGCCGAAGTAACCATAAATTTTTTATCATTAAAATCGGATGCACCAAAATTAGATCCAGTTATCGTAGTAAAACTATCTAAAAGCACAATGTCATTTGCATTCATATTGTGAGGAGTTGGATAAGTAATTGTGACTTCAGCGGATCCATTAGTAGTTGTAAAAGCGTTTGTTAAAGTTACAGTTGCTCTTATAGGATGTATGTCATAGAATACACCACCTGTATAAGCATATAAAATTCTATTTGTTCCTATAATTGAATATTTAATACCTTCTTTATTAACTAAATGAAATAAAGCTCTAGCTGAACCGGTTAATTTATGATCACCTAATTGCTTCCAGCCACCTATTTTTTCAGGTGTGCCATATCTAAACCTTACATTATCACCATCAACCCATTGTCCTTCGGCTGTGGTTTCAGTGATCTGTTTATTAAACCCTGGTTGAAATCCAATTTTTTGTAGCATGTATATCTTATAATATGTATTTAATTATTTAGCAATTATGATATTTATATAAATCTATCATACAATGTTAAACATTGTAAATCTATTCCATTTATGTTATAAAAACCTCGTATTATAAGAAAGTAATAGAAATAATACATTCATATGAATCTAAAGTTTAGCTATTGGTATTTTAAGGATGCACTACCTCATAAGGTATGTAGTGATATATTAAAATTAGGTTTATCAAAAACCAATAAATCAGCTTTAGTCGGTAATAGTAAAAATAAAGATATCACAGATAAAAAAATAAGGAATTCAAACATCGCTTGGTTAGATGAGAGATGGATCTATAAAGCTATTCATCCCTATGTTTATGACTCTAATCAAAATTCAGGTTGGAATTTTGAATGGTCGATTACAGAAAATTGTCAATTTACAATTTATAAAAAAGGACAGTTTTATGATTGGCATCAAGACTCTCATTTTAAACCATATGATTCAGGAGCTTTACAAGGTAAAATTAGAAAACTATCTATGACTATTTTACTAAATGATGCAAAAGAATTTAAAGGTGGAGATTTTTTATTTGATTTAACAACACCTAAAGATAAGAAAAAAAACATAATTAAAGTCAAAGAACTTACAACAAAAGGTTCAGTTATAGTCTTCCCTTCTTTTTTATGGCATAAAGTAGAACCTGTAACAAAAGGAACAAGATACTCTTTAGTAGTTTGGAATTGTGGTAATCCATGGCAATAATCTTAAATACATACTCACCTTTTTCTGTTCCTATATTTGAATGGACAGATGTACTTTCTAAAAATGAAAATAAACAATTAGAAAAATTTGCTTTAAAATTAGAAAAGAATGAAAAATCAGAACATAAAAGTAATGAAGGTGGTTTTCAATCCGAAGGAAAAACACCTGAAATAGATATAGAATTAAAACCTTTATATGATAAAATACAACATTGCTTCAATGAAGTTGCATCTCAGATGCAATACAAAAAAGATATCCAGGTTGATTTAAGTAGAGGTTGGTTTAACGTAAATAGAAAAAATAGTTATAATCAATTACATACGCATCCAGGATGTAATTTTGCATGTTGTTATTACATTAATGTTCCTAAAAACTCAGGAAAAATTATTTTTAAAAATCCAATTCAAGCAGAGACACATATGAACCACTTTGAATATAAATCTTACCATTCATTCAATAGTATTGATTATAATATTAAACCCGAGACATCTAAATTTTTAATGTGGCCAGCTTATATGGAACATTCAGTAGAAACAAATAAAACAGATAAACCAAGAATTAGTTTTTCATTAAATATTAAAATATATGACATTTAAAACAAATCATTTTCAAATTATTAAATCAGCGATTTCAAAAGAAAAAGCAAAATTTGTTTTTGATTATTTTAACTTATATAAAAATAGAATTACAACATTTTTAAGTAAAAGATGGATCCCTCCTCATGATACAACTTATGGTAATTGGAATGATGGCCAATGTAATAATGCTTTTTGTTGTTATGGTGATCCAGCCATGGAAATCTTATTACAAGAATGTAAATCTATTTTAGAAAAAAATACTAAAGTTAAATTAATTGAAACATATTCTTATGCTAGAATATACAATAAAGGATCAGAATTAGAAAAACATTTAGATAGACCAAGCTGCGCTATATCTTGTACTATGAATCTTGGTGGAGATTTATGGCCTATCTTTTTAAAAGATAAACATGGCAAAACAAATAGAGCCGATCTAAATCCAGGTGATTTATTAATATACAAAGGATGTGAGTTAGAACACTGGCGTGAAAAATTCACAGGGAATAATTGTACTCAAGTCTTTTTACATTACGTAGAAAACAAAACTAAAAACAAGAAATTAAAATGGGACACTAGACCTCATTTAGGTTTACCAGCTGATTTTAAACATGAAAATATTTAAATTTAAAACAACACCTAAATCAAGTTTAGCCCCTAATTATGCTTTTACTATTGGAGTTAATTATATCGATGAAGATGTTGATTGTAAGACTTTATTAAATCTAGCAAAAAGTAAAAAAGATTTATTATCGTTGGATGATCCTGTGATTAAAAAATTAATTGAAATGTTGCTTCAACAATACCGAGTTTATATTTTTAACGCAGGATTAAATTTAGAAGATTGTTATCTAGAATGTAAAACATTTATATCTAAAAAAGACACAGATTATACTTTAATTAATAAAGACGAACATGCTTATATTTCTATGAATTTAGATTTAATTTCAAATAAAGGTACTACTAATTATTTAATGCCTTTACTTAGTTCTCTTAATTTAAATAAAAATGAACAACACAGTATACCAAATGTTATAGGTAAAGTCACAGTATTTGAAAGTTCTATTCCTTTTTATTCTGTTAAAAATAAAAAAGAAAGAGTTAATATAATATTTAATATCCTGACTAGAGAACATGTTGAACAAATAAAAAAACAAGATAAAAAAAGATTTAAAAAGATTATAAAGTTTTATGAGCAGGCCTAAAAAAAGAAATAAAAATTATACCTCTGAATTAAATTATAAAGTATATAAAAATTTTTTACCAAAAAAACTATTCACAGATATAGTTGATATACACCAAGGTGTTAAAAACACATTTAGTTTTCCTTGGTTTTACTCAGGCACAGTGGGATATAAAAATGAAAAAAAACTAACAAAAATAGATAAATTAAATAATTTTTATTTTTCATCTTTGATATATGAAAATGGAAAAGCTTTAAGTCCTCATTTTAATTTATTAAAAAATATACTTAATTACATACCTGATTTTAAACAGTTGATTAGAATTAAATCAAATCTCTATACTAATTTAAATAGGGTTTATGAACACACTCCTCATATAGATAAAAATGAACCTCATAAAACTTTAATATTATATTTAAATACCTGCAATGGTTTTACTAGACTTCAAGACAACACCATCATTAAATCTATTGCAAATAACGCTGTAATATTAGATGGAAATATCTATCACAATAGTTCTACAGCTAGTGATAAAGCAATTAGGTTAACAATAAATGTTAATTATAAATCTTCCCAAGAATTGGAAGTATGATTAAATACTTTATTTAAATAAGAAAAAGTTTCGGGATCTTGATTTAAATCACCAGCGACCCAACCTTTTGTATTACCAGAACTTGTATAAGTTGCATCATCCCATTTATAAGTATAACCGTCTAATTTAGTTGGTCTTGGTAAAGGTGGTTGCCAATCAAAATTAGCATCTAAATTCCAATTAGATCCTGGTTGTTCTTCAATAAAAACATCATTAACTGAATCATAAGAACCTCCTATGTTTGCATACCTTCCTCTAAAATTTCCATTAACAGAAGTTTGAACCCATGTTGAATTAGGTTCGTTAGATATTTCTTTACATTTAGCAATACCTAATGCTTCTTGTTCTACACCCTCTCCATCAATAATATCATTATTATTAATGACGATAACGTTTATTACTTGGTTATTTTCATCTAATTTTGCAAAATGTGCCATAATTTTTAAACTGCTATCTGGTATCTAACGACAACAATTCCTCCTCCGCCAACTTCAGAAGTTGGTCTTGCGTTTGCACCACCAGAATAGTTACCGCCTCCACCACCTGTTGGATTATTACCTGTATCTGCACTTTGGCTTGAACCATCTTGTCCTCCGCCGCCTCCAGCGACATAATAAGGAGAAGCGACCCATGTTACTTGATAGCCAGCACCACCTTGTCCACCATTTGGACCTGGAGGTCCATTTTGACCAGCAGCGTTTTTACCGCCGCCACCGCCGCCGCCGTTATTACCGCCGCCACCGCCTTGGCCACCATTATTTCCTTGTCCAGGAGATCCAGATCCACCAGAAGAGCCTGCTCCAGCACCGCCGCCTCCTCCAGATCCACCAGGAGTTCCAGCAAAGTCTTGTCCGCTTCCTCTACCTCCTCCAGTGCTAGTAAGTCCAAAAGCACTTGTGTTTCCACCTGTACTTGCACTTGAACCTCCTCCGATAGAAATAGGATATGCTGTAACAGTAGCTGTAGCTGATCCTGTTCTTAAACCTCCAGCGCCACCGCCACCTACAAAGTCACCTTGATATTGACCTTGTTGAGCTCCGCCACCGCCAGCACCAATAATATATTCTATTGTGTCATATGTTGAGTCTGAAGCTAAAGCGGATACAGTAAATGTTCCGCCTGATGTAAATGTATGGATTCTATAATTACCATTGTCTGCTTCAGTTCCACCTGAAGCTACAATAAACGTCAGGCCGCCTTGTCTTTGACCGAAACCACTTGCTGCTGCGGCTCCTATCGATCCAATTATAGGCATCTTTTTATACTCCTCCTATTATGCAAACTGTGTTTGCGCTGCTAATGCCGTAAATGCAGCATCACCAGTTTTAATTACAGTGTATGTGTAAACATCAATAGAACTAGCATTACCGCCAGATGGTGCTGAACCACCTTGCCATTCAGGTGTAACAGAAGATCCGTCAACTTGAAAAGCATTATTGTAATATGCTGACGAACCATTTGTTACTAAGAAAGCAACTGTGATTGATTCACCTGTATCCATAATACTGTTTAATGTATTTGAACCATCACCTCTGATATTTACTGTAAAGTTACCTGCTGCGTTTGTTGTGTGGTAAAGAACAGCTTGTGTGATTACATCATAGTTTACTGTTCCAGTTGTACCCGTTGCAGCGATAGTTATTTTTTCTGCTAGTTGCTGAATTTTACCAGCACCTAAAGTTACTCTTCCAATTCCTTTTGGATTAATGTTGAAGTCAATGTTAGAGTCTCCTCCAGTCGCTGCTATCTCAGGTGCGTTACCTGTTGCTGCGTTAGTTACATCAATTTGGTTTACTGCTGATGCTGTTGTTTGGAAAACAATTTGCTCATTACCGTTTTCATCTTGTATTCCGTGAGCGTCATCAATTTTAATATTGTTATCGTTAGTGTCTAAATCACCACCTAATTGAGGTGAAGTATCTTCAACAACTGATTTAATACCTGTGTTGATTGTTACTATATCAGGATTTGTACCATCATTAGCTGCAGCAAAAACAAGAGCATCACCTTTGTCTGTTGCAGAAAAAGTAAATGTATCACCTGATCCAGATGTATATTTAAATTGTACTGTGTATGCACCTGATGTTGAGTTTCTTAAAAAATAAAAAGTTTGAGCATCTAAAGGTATAGTTACAATTTGATTTCCTGTAATCGTACCTGTAAACTCAATCATTCTGTGAGACATTACAGCTCCAGTTGATCCATCGGAAACAGCTAATGCAGTAGTTTGTGCACCACCAGCAATTGATTGTTGTGTAAATCCACCAGAGATTTGTTCTAAAATTTGTAAGTTTGTATTAGTTTTAGTACCCCATGTACCGGCGTTTTCACCAGTTGCCTGAAGTTCTACTCCTAAAGGTGTATATGTTGATGCCATAATTTTTCTCCTATGCTACGTCACTATAACTTGTATTTGATCCCGTTGCAACATCTGTATACGATGAATTTGAACCAGTGTCAACGTCAGAATATGCTTGTATTCCAAACCCTGAAGCAGTGCCAAATGCAGCTACAGAAGCAGTCATAGACTGACCTGTTAAAGTTATATCAAGACTTGTGTCAATAGTCAATCCTGTTCCAACACTAGAAGTTGAGGATTGTCCCGTAATTCCCATTACATCTGCAGGGCTCAAAGAACCATTACTAGAAGTTAATCCAAAACCAGTTGGAATTATAATTGGATTTGAAGATACAGTAATATCTCCAAGACTAACTGTAGAGCTTAATCCTGTTACACCCATTACATCAGCTGGAGCTATAGATCCAACAGAAGATGTAGCTGATTGTCCATCTACTCCTATTCCTTCTATAATGTTTACAGTTCCAACAGAAGAAGTTGCAGATTGACCAGATAAAGTTACATCAGCATCAGTAATAATAGTTGGACTACCGGTTGAAGATGTAGCTGATACACCTGTTGGGAAAACATTTGAAGTTAAATCAAAAGTTACTGTGCCTAAACTTGTTGTTGCTGATTGACCTGTTAATTCTGCTACTGCATCGTTTGCTCTACCCCATGCTTCTTCACCCCAACCATCACGGCCCCAACCAACTTCATTGTAAGCCTCTACTGAACCAATTGAAGAAGTTAATCCAAAACCTGTTAAAGATACATTATTATCACCAATCTGACCCCATTCACCATTATTCCAAGTTCTACCACCCCAACCTTTTTCATTAAAAGCTTCTATAGAACCAACAGAAGTTGTTAAACCATCAGGTGCTGTAATATTTACAACAGGATTATTACTATCTCCCCAAGATTCTGAGTTCCAAGTATTTCTACCCCAACCATTCAATGAATAAGATAAAACACCATCAGCATTTAATGAAGTAGTTAGTCCGCTAGGAGCGGTAATTGCTGCATTACTTGTTAAGTCAAGTGTAAGTGAACCAAGTGAACTTGTTGCTGATTGACCTGTAACGGTAAATTCTACAACGTCCTGTGCTACAACACTTCCTAAAGATGTTGTTGCTGCTTGGCCTCCAAGTTCTTGAGCAAATGCAACACCCCATCCAGAGTTATTCCAAGCTTGTCTACCCCATCCAGCTTCGTTAAAACCGTCTGCTTGACCTACTGAAGATGTTGCCGAAACACCTGTTATTGAAACTGAAACTGTATTTTGTGCATTCCAAGAGTTGTAATTCCAACTTAAAACACCCCAAGTATCTGAAGCTGGAGTGTTTGCTTGTCCTCCCATACCAGAGTGATTGGTGCAATAGTAATATAAAGTTGGTGCAGAAGCGGCTACAGTAATTTGTGTGTAAGCCCCGGAACTTCCTGGTGTTCCGTTTGTAGTTACACCGGTTGTGTATTCAGATCCGCCACTGTGCGTTCCATCACTCGTCGTTGAAAATCTAAAAGGGTGACTACTGTTTGAAGAATCAGATTGATCAAAAATATAAGTATAACCCTCAGCTAAATTAATTGTATCTTGTTGCACACCGTCAATAGCATATTTATTTCCAGAGTCAGTAGAAACAACTGTTACTGCAAGCGTTCGAGAATAACTACTTATGGGAGTATCAGCTTGTCCACCCATGCCAGAGTGATTAGTACAATAATAATATAAAGTTGGAGCGGAAGTGGCTACGGTGATTTGTGTGTATGCTCCAGATTGTCCTGGTGTTCCGTTTGTAGTTACACCGGTTGTATACTCACTGCCACTGTTATGTGTTCCATCGCTTGTTGTTGAAAATCTTAATGGGTGTGAACTGTTTGTTGAATCAGATTGATCGAAACGATAAGTTCTACCTTCAGCTAAATAAACTGTATCTTGTTGTACGCCATCAATAAAATATTTATTACCGGAGCCGGTAGAGACTACCGTTACTGTATAAGTTCGAGTAACGGACATCCGTTAACCCCCCTTACGCTATTCTGATGATCGCGTTTGATGCGTCTGCTGTTGGAAACTGAATTGTGAAAGTTCCACTTGTTACAGTTTTATCTGCTCCAAAATCGATTGCACAAACTGCTGCATCTGAAGAATGTGAATCATTAAAAATTAGACATCCTCTTGCTGTGAAAGATGCTGAAGTAAAACTTGTGTCAGCAAAATCACAAACAGCTGTTGATGAATCTAAAGTTGGAGTCACACTCGTAAGAGCATTTCCTTTTGCAGTGTAACCAGTTCCAGAAACTTCATTAGAAGTAGTATACGCAGTTGTACCTGCACCAAGTGAAGCTGAGCTTGTGTATAAAGCTAAGTTAAAAGTATTACCTGACGATGCAGTAAAGTTGTGTTCACCTTGTAAAATTTCTTGTTTGAAACTGTTACATATTGCCGATGTTATTGCCATAGTTTATCTCCTACTGTTTAGCTGAAGGTATTGGTATACGAACAGTTCCGTCTGTATAGTCGTCTCTCTTACGTCTACCAAGTTGCTCTGCAGCAAACTTCTCTACCTCTTGTTTATACTTATTTTCGTATAGTGTCAACATATCTATTGGACCTTTTAAGAATCCATATGCTTCTACTAGACATGCATATAATAAGCCATTTGGAAAATATTGGCTAATATAAGTCGTTGTATTTGAGCTAGATAATCCATCAGGGATAGCTTCATAATGTATTTTAAACTTAAATGTACTACTAGGTGCCGGAGCTAGCATTAAACGGCCTGACGTGGTGTCTGAGACGCCTGTAGCACCACCAAACATAGCATAGTATTTAGGTGTTCCTGTTGAAGTTTCAGCTGGAATATATTCTTGTAGATAAGTTTCATCTTTTTTCTCTAGCCAAGTATTAGCTCCTGTAGCTGCTGATGTAGATTCATAAACTTGCACACCTTTTACAAATAAAGTTTTTGCAGGTACATTTATTGTTGTTTGTCCAGTGACTAAATTACCAATTTTTTGTTTTTTATATGCATCAATAGGTACATCTCTTAAAATTTTAAATTCAGCGTCTTCAATAATTCTATTACAAATAGCTGCAGTTAATACATTAGCATCTACTTCTGTATAGTTTCTAATATCAGTTACTAAATTATCGTATGTAAATCCTGCCATTATGCTTGCTGTGTTACAGGTCCTGCTGTAACAAAGTTTCCTCCTGATTTTTCTGTTACTGTAGCATTTGATCCACAATCAAACACATAAGTATTAGTTGTTACACTACTTATACTAAATCCTGAACTATTTTCAAATATTGTAAATGCTAGTCCTCCAGGGCTGCCATTTACATTTCTAAATCTAACAGTATCGCTATTTGATCGACCATGATTTGGTTCTGTTACTGTAACACTTGCAGATCCACTTGTTAAACTAAATGGATTACTTGGTAACATATTTTGTGTTGCCGGTTCTGTTCTAGCAGGTCTAGCATTCATTAATCCTTGAGGATCACCTGTATATCTTCTAGGTTCTAATTGTGGCTGTTTAGCTTCAAATTCTGAAATATGCACAAAAGATCCATTCCATTCTTTAACCATTTCTTGATATGGAAACTCCATACCAGATCTATCAGATATTGCTTTTGCGTATTTTCCACTAGATAATTTAGACATTTGGATAATAAGTTTTTGGTGTTATAAATGAACTAGAAGAAGAACCATCTTCTTGTAGCGCTCTATTTAATTCATCTTCATATAAAAGTTTCATTTGTTGAACAAGTTGTGGATTAAATTTTTGAGCTAAATAAAAAGCTAATCCTGAT
>Ga0160423_10004428_pt1 | contig 11554 bp, 2 predicted proteins | sample CRUFie14St8metaG_FD_108191 | JGI IMG/M metagenome (GOLD analysis project Ga0160423, IMG submission 108191) | Marine microbial communities from the Costa Rica Dome - CRUD Field 142mm St8 metaG | ecosystem: Environmental > Aquatic > Marine > Oceanic > Photic zone | place: Costa Rica: the Eastern... | reverse complement strand
TTAAACTGTTCAGATTCGCGAAGAGCTCTCTTAATAAAGCTCGAAGATGGTACTTTAGCCACTGCATGTGATATGACACCTAGTGGTATATGGTGCAATACTTCTACAGCACCTTCGTAATTGACCTTTCCATTATGGGTGCCACACACTTGTAGTACATCACTGCTATCTGTAATCACTTCACCGGGCAATGCAGAACCGTCTGGTTGCACATACGATGGATACAACGATCTCAAATTAGGAACTTTAACAACTGCAAGCCCCACAAGGTCTCCCCTTTTGAGTTTACTTCCAAATATGTTTGCCATCATGCTTCTTCCAAAGACATCGCAATTGTAAAGTTTTTGCAACATGCTGTTAGCCATCATATCGTTTCGCATGACACCAAAAAATTTCCATTTTTCAAGTAGTTCGTCCTTTGTTTTTGCTAAAAGCTTGTCACTGTGTCTTCTAGACTTGTCTGTGGTTGGTAGTTTGGCATTCTCTAGTAAATAATTAAGAGTTGGTAAGTCGGCAGCGGTGCACATTTGTGGGTTACAGTCCGCATCGGCGACAAAAATATAAGAACCCTGACGAAAGCCGTTTTCATAGCCACCGGACCATGGTCGAATCAATAGGGGTAGTGAGGCGGTACTGTTTGTGTCGTATGTTATTTTCGAGTTTACAAGCGTGGGATTACGCATTTCTGCAAAAGAAGGCGGTGCAGTGCTTCCCGCCCTTGGTCCACCGGGATCACGCAAGGAACCAGTAGTTGCAGCATTAGATATTCCAGAATCGGGTCTTCCTCTTAATTTATTCATATTTTAGATATATGATATCGATATATATAGTCCGATTTTAATATTTTAGGTGAATTCATAAGGTTTTATACTGTTGGTTGCTTTTTTCTTGTTTTTGGCAAGTGGACCGTTGTAATACTTAATGAGCTCCAATTTATGCTTGGACAGTTTTACCCATTCATTCATAGCTTTAGAATCGAGTTTTTTAACTCCAGTTTTACTATTCATGGTAGCAACTTGGTATTTTCTAAAATGAACTTGCATATTATTAACAGCCATGATCTCCTTTGACACAATGTCTTTCAAATTTAGACGGTGTAGGGTATAGTGTCTTCTGATTTGCTCTACGGTGATTTCTGGTGCATACTTGTTCTGATTCAGTATGGGTTGACGCTGAGAGTTGTACACCATGGCCATGGTCTTGTAAATTTCATTTGCACTTGTGGTACCGGTCATATTTCGCTCTAACTGATTCAGTCTGTCGATAAGAGATGCGTCTTCTTGAGAGTGTGTACATATGGGACAGTATGTATGATCTTCTTCGGTAAGCATGTCACATGCTTCGTCAAAGCCTTCGTCTTCCATTTCATTGGGATTGCTTAAAGACAATTGTTCAAAGGGTCTAGCCATTTAATGGTACAGGAATTGAATTTATAGGTGTTATAATTAATCTTCTGGTAAATCAAAGAAAGTACCCATCTCACGAGTATTGTCCACAACCTTTTTCTCGTCCAACATACTCTGTATCGTCAGGTTAAAGTCCATGGCTTGAAAACAAACACCGTTCAATTCCTTCCTCAAAATAATCAACCATAGTACAAAAGCATGAGGAAAGCTCTCACCGTCGTGACGGTATGTTTTGCCTTTGAAATACACATGGTACCTCCAATAACGACACATAATTAGTGGTACAGGCGACCGTTCAATACCTTTCATATGCTTGTGAATGTTTGGTTCCCATACGGTAAATAGTTTGGTAAAATCTATGTCGTAGTGAGACCGAAAATGGGCATGGACCATCTTTAAGTATAGTATGTCTCGTATGCTGTTGGATGCAACCATGTCTTCGTATTCTTGGTAAGTGCATATTTTGGACAAGGAAGTTGGGACATTTGCTGGGAAACGCATGTACAGTACAGCGTAGTTGCTAACCTCGTCACCAAGCTGGTCGTGCGATCCTATGGCATGGTCACCGTAGTTGATGATATGGTTCCATAGGAAGTCTGCCAAATTGTCTCGAAATCGTCTAGAGAAGATGTGTTTTTTCTCAACTACAATCCAGTCTTCCCAATTTCCCATTCCAGAAGACCCATAGTCTTGCACCGGCCATTTTTCGTATTGGTAAATGGTTTGATGAAACCAGTAGTATCTCCCCAAGCCAGCAATAACACCCAATGGACTTGATTTAAGATAGATGTCAGTTACAGGTTCGGTGTAACGCTCCATATCCATCACTGTATCGTCGTACATGAAAAGAAGCATTTTTGCAGAAACCCTCCATATAATCTCTAATAATTCCTTAAGTCCATCAGATGGTAGAAGACGTTTCCAATGAAGGGATATAACATCCAACATGTCAAGCCATGTGCTCATTTTCCAGTCTTTTGTATTTCTAGACTGATACATACGCAAACGATGTGTAACGCAAAACTGGTGAACCCTGTCGGATAGAAGGGGGTATTCGTAATCATATTGCATTTCGATTATTGTAAGTAGCACCACATAGACCAACATGTTGTGCGCCCATCCGGGCAATCGTCCCGGTATTGGGGTGTATAGCCGGTGAAAATGTTTCATAAGGTAAGTATGTATTTTATGTCTTTGTTTGGCTAGTTGTTCCTTTGGTATATCCTCTTTATTTATTGCACTATTAAGTAATACATCGTACATGTCTATTAAATACAAGTACATATCCGTTTCATCTGTTTGTATGTCAAACTCTAGGGCTTCTTCTATCGTTTGGATTCGATATACGGATTTATACGGCGTTTTAAACATTTAATGGTGCACCGGAATACTTATATACAAACAAATGAAATTAAAAAAAGGAGTATATATTGATTAAATATCTTAATAAAATGTGTAACCCAATAAAGCCGGTTATACAGTATAGTGTTTTTTCAGTTGTAGCTGCTGGTTTATTGTTTTTAATTTCAATGGTGATAAATGTCGGTGTTCAACATGTAGATGAATTATTGGTTCCGTGTCAGCATGGTACACAATATTCACAGGGCAAATGCCGTTGCGACGATTCTCCTTTTAATGGAACATATTGTTCCGAATGTCTGTGTGTCAATGGCTTTTGTTCTACCGAACCAACCATTCATTTTAAATCTAGTGACTATGGGTGCAGGTGCCCGACACAGACCAAATGGTTTGGGTATTTGTGCGATCTATGCAATGCTCAAAACCAAAATGGAAGATGCAAAGGAAGTTGTATCAACGATTACTACGGTGAACGGTGTAACAAGAAATGTTTTCCAGACATGTCATATGACAATGTAAATAGAGAGTGTGAAGATTTGATCCGACAGGGTGGTACCTGCAACGTTTGCAATGGTCATGGCACATGTGAAGAAGGGGAATGTGTATGTGACAAAGACTACTTTAACGAAGGTCCACGTAAGTGTTTTCAAACCTGTCCAACTGTATTGAATAAAACTTGCTCTGGTCATGGTCTTTGTGAATTGTTTGGAGATAGAGCAGGTTGCAAGTGTGAAAATGGATGGAACGGTATTGCTTGTGATATTCCATGTCCCGGTGTCGAAACAACGGGAATTCCTTGCAACAACAATGGAAAGTGCATAGTAGATTACAACGAAAGAGTTGCCACATGTGATTGTAGACAAAAGTTTCGTAAAGAGGATTGTTCTATCGAATGTCCGGGTGATTATATTCCTTGCAATGGTCATGGTACATGCGATAATAACGGTGTTTGTACGTGTGAATCTATTTACACCGGTCTTTCTTGCAAATGCTCTGACGTTGATACATGCAACGAGAATGGAAGGTGCATAGAAGACAATTGCGCGTGTTTTGGAAATTTTGATGGTGAAAACTGTGACCGATGCAAAGAAAATTGGCACGGTGATGACTGTGATTTGTTTTGTGACCCATATTTGGAAGCTTCTGGGAGTTTTCTCGAAGCAGGTGGGTTTGGGTGTTATGGTCACGGTATTTGCATTGCAACTGGTAAAGAAGTTCATTGCGAATGCAATTTAAATACGTTTGGACGTTTGAATGTAGGAGGTGCAGTGCGAAACCTTCAAAGTTTGTATGACCCTGAAATAAATTGCAGGGATTGCAAAACTGATTATTTTCCTAGGTATTCTGTTTTTAACAGAGAGAATCGTGTGTTCGCTGTCCCTTGCCAAGAGAAATGGGTTCCGGTACGTTGTGACTATAGGGGTGTTCTTAACACTGAATACAATGGTGACGAAGGGGTAAATTTATGTATATGTGATCACCCGAATTTAGACCCAGCTACCGACTGTAAAAAATGCAAGGAGAATTGGTTTCCAAGTGAATCTTGTGATAATTTCTGTATACCAGAAGGTATGTTGGATGATACCTGTGATGGAACCATAAATTGTACTCAGTGCAATGGTCATGGGACTTGTACAAGTCAGGGCGTATGTGATTGTGAACAAGGGTATTCAGGAGACCAGTGTCAAGTGCATTGTGCTTCTATAAATGACCAAGAATGTTCTGGTCACGGCAAATGTGTTTCCACACCAATGCAACAGTTACTGGAATACGAATTCAGAAGACAATCTGGTATAACATCTTACTCTTGTCAGTGCGATCCTCAAAGTATCGGAACAACTCCGGAATATTTCGGATCAAAGTGTGAACATAACTGTGTGAAACCTCCTTGGGAAAATTCCGTAGAATGCAATGGTATGGGTAATTGCACGATATTTATGATTCAATCACCTTTGGGACAAACATATGACTGTGTAACAGACCAAGATTGTAAAACAAATAGTGAAATATCCTCTATATTGTCCGGTGAAATAAACTGGTCTGAAGAAAAAGGTCCATTCTGTCATAGTTTAATTGAGACACAACCACTGGGCTGTTCACGCACGAAGGAAGATTGCTACGATATTATTAGACACCAGAGACCAGAATCCATGAGATCACAAGTATGTGTAGACGCATGTCTGGAAACGATAGAAGCTATCGATTGGCATGAATATTGCAACGAGATAAAAATTCATCGTCAACCCGAAGTATTCAAAGACTGTAAATCTGTTCAAAGTTTTTGTCCAGCAAAAAACATACCTTCGTACTGTAATACTATGGTAGATTTGACAGACGGTGTAAATGTCTCACAGAAATTAAATTACCATTATGAGTACGACAAAAGACAGTATCCGTTCAAGATGACGATGGAATACCGTATTTCAACTCACGCTGTACTGCATGACGAAGCCGAAGCAGAATTTTTAAATACTATTGTATCCGACTACAAACTACCCATTGATTTTTGTTCCAAACACGGTGTAAGGTTCCCAACGATATCGTACGTAAGGGAGAACAAACAATATATTTGTAACGGTGCTATACAAAATAATTCAAACTGTAGTGGTGTTTTAGCCGACAGTGAAAACAACTTGTATAAACCATTTATAGTGGTATGTCCGAATTCTAAAAAAGAATATGAAACATACGTTGAGGCAATATCCAATCGAGAAATGGGATGTATTGTAGAAGAATTGGATAAAGAATACGTCAATAGTACGGACGATGGAATACAACATATACTAGACACGTGTAATGCAATCAAAAGTATTTTTCCAACATGTGAATATCCTAAACCGTGCGATTTTAACCCATGTGCAAGCGGCTACAAGTGCTTGAACGACGGATTATTGGCCGATTGTGAACATGTCGAAGGACCTAGATCAAACAAGTGTAACAAAGGAACAAATGTATCACAGACAAGATATTCCGTGAGTTATAAATGTGCAATAGATGTACCGGATACTTCTTGTCCAAGGGATATAACATTTAAAACGAATGTATTCCAACACTGCATTGACAATAACCCTATTGTATCACCGGGGGAAGCTGAATTTATACGATTCGAATTTAGGGCTCCAGATATACAAAATTATTCTATCATTGAATTTGGAGACATAAGTGTCTATGTATCCCAAGGCCAGATACAGTTAAACGAGACCAGTGATCTCCAATCTTGTCCGGTTGATAATCCAACTTGCACCGATATATGGAGATATCAAGCAAATCTATGGTATACAGTTGAATTGGAACGAAATGGTACACATGTAATCATGAGAAGAGGCGATGCAGAAATTGTAAAGGAATACATAGGAAATTTTGATTCCTATAATATTCCTTATGCAAGTGCATCTTTTAGAAACATTTGGTACGAGAAAAACATACCTTCTCCTTATTCATGTGAGTACGAAACATGTGATTTGGATGTCTCTTACCGAAAAATATGTTCGGATATCATTCACAACATTGATTATCCTTCTTTGATAGAGCCTAAACACAACATATTGGAGGTCTGTTCTACTATATTCGATTCGGAACAAATTAATTTGGATCTTAATTACGAAGAGACAGAGAAAGTGCAAAATTTAGACTGGGATATTTACTGTAGTTTTTACAATGCCTTTGAAACAAGTAATGTATCTTCAACCTACACTGAGTTAGAAGATTACACCAATTGCCAAGAATTTATAGATCCATTGGATGGCAACAAGAGTTGTATTGAAATGGGGTTGTCATATAATTGGACAGAATCTTGTAAAGAATTGCGCGATGCGACTTTGCCTTCGTCTATCGTATCCTCTTGTCCAGAGACATGTTACAAACACCTTTTTACTGATACAACCTGCAATAGACGATCAGAGTTTTTCGATTCAAACACACACGTCATCGAGAATTGTTCGATGGATTGGTATGATTCATGCTTAAAAGAAGCAAAGGGTCAGTATCCGGGTAAATGTTCTGCTGTTGAATGCGATTGTCAGTCAGAAAAAAATTTAGGAATTACCGGTGAATCGTGCGAATTGTTTTGTCATGTTGGTTCCGATGGTTCGCCTTGCTCTGAGGATAGTGGTTTAGGTAAATGTTCATATACAAAGCAACAACAAAGTAGATTGAATATTTCTTCAAAACCATATAAAAATGTATGGGCTTTACACGGTCAATGCAATTGTTTGAGACAAGAAGGTGACAGATCTTGTGACATAGAATGTAGAGGCTGTAATGAAGAATCTTACGACGGTGGTCAAATTGGTATTTGTGACAATCGACTTGGAATATGCAAATGCTTACCTCCGTTTACAAATATTAACTACATCACCCGAACGAATTGGAGGAACGAAAGCATTGAAATGAATGAACGAGAATACAATGACGGTAATTTGACGGGGCATGAATTGTACCGTGTTCGAATGATGCAGGGTAGGGAATCATTTATAAAAAATGCATTGGAATATTCCCTAATAGAAGAAAACATAGAATTACAGGTCATATCTAGTCCACCGGAGTGGCAAGGTGATTTAACACTATGTAAAAACAAAGTATACGACTTTCTTGTGCCAGATGGTTATAATATGGTATTGGTAGAAGAAGAGGCTTGTACTTTTTTGGGTTGCGAACAAGGTAGATACATTTCAATGCCTGCTTCCATTGCTACTATCAATGGTACATATGTGTTTAATACCACAGGTACATATTACTATCTGTCCGAAGGTTACGACACTATGGTAAACAAAATAACTGTAGAATCATGTTCGGGGAAAAAAGTTTATGATGGTACTGTGAATTGGGAAACTATATACAATGATTTTATAACTTTTCCAAATCAATATTGGTGCAATGATCGTCAATGCGATCAATATGATATTGTAATGTTGGGTAATATGGAAGATGGCTCCAGTAGATACAATTATGATTGTAATTTAGAATGTCCGGGGTTTAACGAAACGACACAGCTTTCGTGTAGTGGACGTGGACGTTGCGGTGTTACGGGTAATTGCATATGTGACCCAGCATTGATTTCCTCAGCTGTTTTAAACATAAAGCAGGTGAATGGTGAAGAAACCATAAGCATTGAATCGGATTCCAATTTGGAATTGACAGGGTATAGAGGTGAATCTTGTGAAATAGTCTGTCCCGGATTCAATGAAGAGACCGGTGATATGCGCTCTATATGTAATGGTCACGGCACATGTGATTTAGCTGGAAAATGTGCATGTGAAATAGGATACATTGGAGATATGTGTCAATTTACTTGTCCAGTTGTTGACGGTAGTATCTGTACAGGCCATGGAACATGTGAAATGACTGAAATATCCGTATCTTTAGATACATATGAGGGATTTAGTGACAACTGTCAACATTTTTCTGGTGTAGGACATTGTAAAAATTATGCAATACTTGAAAATTTGACATATGTCGATGTTGCCTCAACCCAAATAGTTGGTGAGAACAAACATTGTACAGTTATAACGAAAGAACAATGTAAATATTGGGCAGAATACCAAAACATTAATTATAATTATTTGGGAGAATTGAATACTGTAAGTCTCCCATCCGGTTGTATATTTACAAGCAACAAACAAACATATTACAACAATTTTGATGGAGTTGAATGTGGTACACTGGATACACTCTGTGTATGTAAAGCAGATACACCGGATGAAACATTCTGTTCTGTAAAAGACAATCATTTGATATTACATACGAAAGGAGGAAATGATTTTATTGAAATGAAAGGACTCTACACATTTGAAAAATCAACACATTACAATACTTTATCAGACGCAAAAGCAAACTGTAACAATTGTTTGGCGATTCAAAAAGACCCACCAGTAGGGAACACATACTACATTGTACAGTCTAGTAACAACCTCCGTCAAACATACAACAAACCATATACATCTCTTTCTACACAATGTATGTTTCCTTCTCCTATTGGAGATCCTATTCCTGTAAATGTTGATTTAGACGATGCGATACTAACATGTATGACATATTGTGAAACCGATCCAGAATGTAGTTCATTTAGTATTGATGTAAGCAACCCTGAACAAAAAGTTTGCAATTCGTGCGATTTATACACATATAGGAGTAACTATTTGTGTAATGATAACGATGTAAGGATATTTATGGGAGAATTTGCTGGTAGCAATGACAATCCATGTACAGGAGATGCAGAGGATTGTACAGAACGCTGTGCCAATGGTTGTAGAGACAGATTGACTCCAGTAATGGGTTCGTGGGATACCGTTGATCAAAATGGAGGTTTGAAAGGATTTACCATCGATCCTTTCGATGGAACTTGCTTTTGTAATTATCTTGACTGGGATACTTGTGATAGATCTTCTATGGCTCATGATTGGAAGCGTTACGATATGAAGACGCACGATACGGAATATAGCAAACAAATATATTTTCAAATGATTCCATATCGCACAGATCTAATATCTGTAAATCAAAGTGTTTGCAATTTAATATCGACTTCGTTGAATGAACCTTTCACTGTACAGTCCGAAGAAGACATGCCGTCGGGTTGTATATACACAGGAGTTTCATTAATATTTAACACATTGACAACAAATATGGACCCTTCGCTTAAATTGAAACTGGTTGTAAATACTGAGAATTTATCGGGTGAATTGTTGTATAAGCAAACATATGGTAGGTCGGTATCAGAAGTATCACTAAGTGGTAATTTTGTACAATATTTAGATACAAATTGGAAAATAGATAGAAGTTATGACCATGTTGCAATCACCGAAGCTTGGATTACATCTTGTAACGATTATTGCCGACTTTCCAACAATAGATTCAGTAATACTATTTCAAATCATCTGTCAAGTACAGGGTTTTATGTCCAAACGAAAAACGCAAAAGTATTACGTTACTATAATTTCATACAAGACTATGAAAGGTATGACTTAGGTACTGAGCGTACCTGTCAACAGATATGTCCAACGTATTATCATTGTTCTAGAGCTTTGTATACAACTGATTATGGAGCAAGTAGATATGAATTCCGTTGTAGTACATTGTTTAGAACATTTGGAGATTCGGATTATGTTTCACCGGCTAGCAAATTCATTACATCAAATACGAACGTATATTCAATGCTAGAAATAGGTCCTTATTGTTTTTGTAGTAATATAGAGCAATTTGTTGACAGTGGTGACGAAACATCCTTGGGTGTTTATGATCAGAGAGGTGTAAATGAACAATTTATTGGAACTGAACTTTGTAATCAATATGCTGAAAATGCCGACATGGATTTTGCATCAAGAAACGATGAGGAAAACCCATACGGATGTTATGTATCGAATGATATAGTATATTTTAACGAATGTGGTGGAAATGATTTAAATTGCCCTACGGCATCTGTCGAAAAGCAGATACTTCTCTTGGAAAAAATAAAAGCTTTTGTTAATTTTGATGGTGACAATGGAGCAAGCTTGACACAATCATATTGCGAAGGATACGCCATTTCATACAAAAGACCTTTCTTTTTGACACACGACAATAGTATTCCAAAAGGTTGTTCTATGATAAGTTCTATGGTGATTTATAATACAGACGCGACTAGTAATATTCCATGTGGTATGTATTGGTGCGTTCAATATTTCACAAGTTCAACACTGACATATAAGTATGCAGTAGAAACCTACCACTTTGTACAAAATGAATTAAAATCGGGTGAAAAATATACAGTTTATATAAAAAGCCCTCCAAGTTTGTGCATAACAGAAGAAGCACTTGCTGTAGATTCTAATATACAATCACCTATAATTACAGCTTTGAAAAGGACAAATCACGAATGTAATGTTGAAGTAGTATCTGACACATGCGAGAATAAATTGAGTTTGAACGAGTGTATTGACGAAAGTCATGCTATCGTTGTCACCAAATACAATAAACCAGACGGATGTTTTACAGAATCTGACATTTTGTACTTTAATGTTTACAGTGATCAATATTATAGAACGGTTCATGGTAATCCCACCAATTCGTCTCAGACGGTATGTGAACAATATAGCGGTACACTAGGTTATTGGGATAGTGGAAAAAACAAAAACAATTATCCATCCGGTTGCATAGATATAAACGGGGTTGTATTTTACAATGAAGTACAAACGGATCGCCCATGTTTTTATAACAATGCAATATGTATACACCATTGTGACAATATATTATGTGGTACCTACACGGAATTGACAAATAATGGTGATTTTTCCATGACTTTGGAAGAATGTATTGAATATGCTCAATTAACAAATGAATCGTTTAGTATGCAAACGGATAGTACCTCTATACCTTCTGGTTGTATAATCAAAACAGACGGTTTATATTATAATGTAAATCAAAACAACATTTCTTGTACGGCGACAGATATATGCGTAAAACGTATGAATAGAAACTGTTCATTTGAAAATAAATGTCTATGTAAAACAAACCGTTACAAAGACAAAACATCCGACATGTGTTTAGAAATTGAAAATGAACCTATAATAGAAGTTACCATAGTACAGGATAGGAACACGGAAGATGAAATACGGTACTCAACAGATTGTCAAATACTAACAAATTCTTCCGTGCAATGTACACAATGCAATTGTTTTAGAGATATTAATTATGGACACTGGGATGGTACCACATGTTCAACTTGCTCTATAGGATATGGAAAGTCACAATGCAACACCATATGTCCTGAATTTGACGGTGAAAATAAAGATTCTATGTGTAGCGGTTTTGGCCAG
>Ga0160423_10004427_pt1 | contig 11556 bp, 10 predicted proteins | sample CRUFie14St8metaG_FD_108191 | JGI IMG/M metagenome (GOLD analysis project Ga0160423, IMG submission 108191) | Marine microbial communities from the Costa Rica Dome - CRUD Field 142mm St8 metaG | ecosystem: Environmental > Aquatic > Marine > Oceanic > Photic zone | place: Costa Rica: the Eastern... | reverse complement strand
TTCAGGTGATGGTTCTAATTTAACAGGTATATCTGCAGGATTAACGACTGATACTGCATTGAATACTTCAGGTGGTATAAATGCTGGAGATTCATATACAACAGGTATAAGAAATACTGCTATTGGTTATAATGCTTTAACATCTGATACTACAGGTTCTGATAATATTGGTGTAGTACCTGCTTTAGCACCAACATACTTAAAGTGAGCACTATCAGGATTATGATTGTAAACATATTGCCAACCATAACGTTTACCATTTGCTTTCAACCATTGATATCCTTCACCATTAATATCAAGTGCTTCTCCAAATAAGTGATGTGATTCTGGATGTCCGCCAATAGCAGTATTTTTTGCTCTACTTCTACCAGAACTTGCAACAAATGATGCTAAGTCCATACCAGAAGCTTTCATTGCTGCAGCAAATTGCTCTGCTGCTGGTTCTGACAATACAATAGGTCTATTACTTTGATCTTTTGTACCTTCAATAGTAAATCCAGAACCTGTCTCAGGGTGAGTTGCTGGTTTGATAGTCCCTGATGCATTTTTATTTGATTTTGTAGTTGGTCGTTCCTGAGAATCATCACCAAAACCAAGGAAATTCTTTAACCTTCTAAAGTTATTTGTAAAGAAATTACCACCACCTTGAGGTCTGTTTCCACCAGTATTTTGACCAGATGTTAGAGGAGTAGACTTCATGTTCTTAACATCAAATCCACCAACTTTCAATGCTTCAACCATTCCTTTACTATATCCATCAGTGGTATATCCCAATCTAATGTTAGCAGGATCCGCATTAGGTGAGTATGCTTTTGCTACAGCAGCAATACCATCTAAGGGATTACCAAAGGCATTATAGTTTTCGGGGTGTCTATTTACATCATGCCATAGTTTGATATTATCTTTTACTGAAGTGAATAAGTTATCATATTTTGTCCAACCTACAGAGAATCCATCCCTAGGGATAGTACCAAATCCTCTATTACCAGTTTGACCGAAAGCGTTAGTTCTATTTGTGCTATTATAAACACTCCTCATGTTAGGATCTAAATATCCTGTTTCATGCATTGCTTGAGCAGCAACAATTTGAGGGAATTTTGCTCCGCCTGCTTTCTTTGCTAACTTGTGTACATGATCAAAGGCACCTTTCTTAGAAAGTTTCTTACCTGCAGGTAAAGTTCCTCCTTGAGAGAAACCAGGTAATCCAAATCCTCCAGATTTTGCTTCACCAATTCTTTTATTGGTGAGGTTGGGCATTCTCTTAGTCGCAGGAGTGTCAAAAGGAACAACAAATGCTCCACCATCTGCCTTTCTAGCAACGTATTCAGTACCATGACCAATGAATGCTGTACTTTGACCACCATCAAGTGATACGGGATAACCAGACTGAGGTCCGCTAATCCATCCACCTGCCGCTTTTTCTTCGGGTTTACCCATCCCAAAGAACTTTTTAATACCACCAAAGAAGTCACTTAGAGGAGTAGATGATTCTTCCCCTGATTTAGTATCGTCCTTATTACCTTTATTCTCTTCTTTTGGTGGTGGTTCATCGCCAACACGATTACCAGATGTCATTAATGCAAGACTTGTACCAGTCACGATAAGACCAGTAAGACTTCTTTTACCAAATCTCTTTCCTAGTCTTGTCTTACTTGCCAGCAACTTATTTCTGAAGAACATCAGAACTGCGCCGAAGTCCTTGACAATATTCATTGGGTTACTTAACCAACGAATTCCAAGTAATAAAGTTCCTAGTCCTGCCGCGGCCTGTAGTAATCCGCCAAGTTTTTCCCACCAACTAGTTTCGTCAGATAATAATGTATAGAGTCCTTCAATGGTATTGACTACACCAAACTTAGCAACATCAAATATAAATTTGGCGATTGTTACCAGTGTATTAACAATATTCTTGACTTTCTTTTGATTTTCTTCCTTAGATAACCATTCTAATGCTGGACCGATAATGGCAATCTTCAAGAGACCACCTAACAATCCAAGTAGACCCTCTAAGAAATTAGGAACTCTCGCTTTAGATAATGCAGCAATAAAACCACTACCCCTTTTAGCATTAGGTGTAGTATAGTTTGGTTTAAATTTTACTCTATTCTTCTCTGCTAATGCTAGTTGACCTAACTGAATCTTCTTAATATCTCCTACTACCTTCGCAAGGGAATTAAGAGTATTACCTAAATTATTTGTCGCTTGTACGTTTGCATTAATAGTTTCTACAACTGCCCGATTTTCTTCAGACACTTTCTTAGTTCCGCCCACCGCAGCGGGTGAAACGAACTTATAAAAATTAATTTTAGCGCCTTTTTGTACGGTTGCCATTTAATTAAATCTTGCTCAGTGTAGTTTCTACTGCTCGTACTACTTTTGTTCTCTCTATATTTATAGGTACTGCCTGAAGAATAGGTTCGATCTTCTCGATAATAAGAGGAATAGGTACGAAATCTAATGCTTGTTTTAAAGCATATTTTGCTGATAGTCCATCCTTACTTAATGCTTTAGTTGCAACATTATCAACTGTAGCTAAGACTTTCTGATCAATACCTAATTCAGCACCAATCATTTCGATTGCTTTAGTAGGATCTCCACTACTCATACCAGTAATTGCATCCACTAGACCGCCAAGTCCAAAGTGTTGAGCAGCACCTTTAATCATTGATGATGGATTGAATCCACCTGAAAGTACACTATCTGCTAAGTTTGCTAGGTCAGGACTGATCATTCCTAATCCACTCTTGATAGCACCACTAAAATCACCACCTAAGATTTGTTGACCTAATGAACCAACAGGTCCACCAATCATACCTAATCCTATATTTGCGGCATTCATGAAGTTGCCTGTCATCAAGTTTTGTCCTATCTGACCTATAGGACTATCAAGGAATCCAGTAACTTTATCTAATACACCATTAACACCTGCCATCATGCCAGGTGCAAAATGGTTCAGTCCCATCATAACTGCACCCATCGGATTACCCGATGCGAGAGATGATATAGCACCGATGCCACTTACAATAGGTGCAGCACCAGGAATAAACATTGCTGCTGTTCTAACAATTGGATTGTTTACAACACCACCAACAAAATTACCTACGCTACTAACAGCATTACTAACACCCTTTACGACACCACTAACTGCCCTACTGATGCCCTTTACAATACCACCCAAGAAATACTCTTGAGGTTCTTGTACAGCACCACCAATAGATTTGCCTTCACCTGGTGGTTTGTCCTGCTCCTTTGCCTGACCAAAAATTGCACCAATTTCATCAAAGGAAGGTAATTTTTCACCAATAGACCTCAATCCATTTTGAAGACCACTCATGCCAAGTTTGGCAATTAATGCATCCTCGGGTTCTCTAGGATCAAAATCAGGAAAAGCCATACCTGCTAGATCTCTAGCAAGCATGAACAGGTCAATACCAAATGAAATTCCAGAACCTGGAGCGAACCCCAGTGGAGGAACAATAAAGGGTGCTGATGATAAGTCGAATAAAGCAGAAGCAAAATCAAATACTGAACCAGTAGGATCATTGCTAGTTAATCTGTCATAGGCAGAAACAAGACCAAATATACCACCAATAATTGGCCAACCATTAGCACCAATAAATTTCTTGGCCTTTTCACCAAAGTCACCAAGACCGTTGATACCGTTTTTCTTCAGTGCTTCAATTAATTTCCCTACATAAGGAATCTTTCTTAATTGGTCACCAAACTTTGCTCCAAGACCCATAACAAATTTTATGGGTTTCTTTAGGTTATCCAATAAAGGACCAACCAGTTTCTCCATTACGAAGTTTTTACCAGCAGTACCTAACTCATTAACCATGTTGCCAAACTTGGCAAACTGAGAATTGATACCATTACGAATTGCTGTTGCTTTTTCTGCAGCAAATTTCATAGCAGAATCTGCTGCTTTTCTGAAAGTAGAACCCTCTTGGAAGGTTATATTTTTACCTGTAATTTCAGCACCAGATCTAAATGCCGTTCCCTCTTGGAAAGTAAGGTTTTTCCATGAAGTATCAAGGAAACCGAATACACCTTTTGTTATCGACTCACCTTGCTTTTTAAATTTATCCATTAGGGCTGTACCGCCCTCTACAGCATCATCTAATAATTTTTGCCCTGTCTCTACAACATTTTGTCTTCTAGCTTCATCAAAACCTAAAGAATCAGCGAGTTGAAGCGATCTATCGACTGTAGCATTCCAAAGATTTTTTGGATCTAGGTTTTTGAATAATTTTTGTGTAGACTCAGATTTTAATACCTTATCTGCCTCAGTTGACATACTATCAATGAGACCTGTGCCAAAATTTTGAAATCTTTTAATTTGTGTGGCACTATTATCTACAAGATTACTTAATGGACCAGGTTTATTTCCAAGAAGTTCATCAACATATTTGTCATATCCACGTCTATTGTCTCCAAACGGATTCAGAGTCCGAACACCAAGAGCACTCCTAAGAGGTTTCTTAAGATTTTCAAGTTGGGTACTAAGGAATCGAGTAAATCTGTTTCCTTTTGGTTTTGGTTTCTTTGGTTTTCCGTCTGGTCCTAGCTCATCAGCACCTGGTTTTGGTCTTTTATTTCTTCTATTGGGATCTGGATCTGGAACCTCATCTGCCAGATCGAGCAGACCTAAAATGTCAGTAATTAAACTGAATGGATTCATCAGGTATTTCAACCCAATAATTCCAAGCATCATATCACCCAGACCCTTCAGTCTGCTACCGAAGTCTCCATCTTCTGCGAATAATGCTGACCATCCATCTAAGACTTTGTTCGTTAGTGTGGATGCCCAAGAAAATAACTTATCAAAGACAAATAATGCCTTATCTAAAAATGTTGCTAACTTTTCTCTATTTGATTCGTCACTAACCCAATCTAATATTTCATTGGTGACAGCGAAAGCGCCAAGTGACAGTAAAAAATTACCTACGGGTCCTAAGAATTTTTCAACCCATGAAAAACCGCCTTTAAGACTCTTTTTTGCTTGATTCTTTAGTTTACTACCAACTCTTGCTTTACTTGCCTTTTTAATTGCGCCTTTCTCTGCCGCATCTTCTGCCCTTTGATCTGCTTCTCTTTGGGTTCTCTGTCTTTCTGCACGTTCTCTTAACTTATCATTCTTCACCATCTTGATATTGATCATCTCAATATCTTTGACTAGCGATCCAATACCCTCAACAGTTTTACCTAATCTATTTGTTGCTAAAACTTGCTTTCTGGCTGCAAGAACAACAGGTGACTTTATGGAGGAAGTACCTGGATTATAAAACTTGAATGGTTGTATTTTAGTGCTAGCCACTCTTCGCCTGTTGCTCCTTCATTCGGTTTTCTTCTTCTTTGAGGAAATTGACTAATAGATTCACATAAATCTCTTTCTCCCAAGGCATTAAATTATCAATGTACTCAGGATTCCACTTATGATGATGCATTAAGGCAAAATTGCCCTCATAATATGCCCGAAGGTTTGTGTGCAGGAGGGCTATGCGAAAAAACTCGCCAGTCCTTCTAGAACAACTTCACTTTTCACGTTAGTTTTAGGGTTAGTAACCTCAACGGTATGAGACAATTTTGGCATGGTTTCAAAGAACTCTTGAACCTGTGCGAATTGCTTACTATTCAGATTATCCAAAAACTCAACTTTCTCATCATCTGTAGCATCATTACAATCATATACCTGTTCTTCAGTAGCAATAGTCACCATGCATGATGCCGCCATTGTGAATACGGTATCTACATCTGGACCACTATCACCAAAATTCAACTTAACAAAGGTATCAAGTCTAGGATAGTCAAATGTGACTGCCATTTCATCAGAAAGTTTGATTTCTTTCTTATGCTTTTTATCCTTAACTACTTTGATTTCGTCAAGAGGAATTGAAACTGTTACTTCAGTCTCACCATCATCAGGACAAACAACTGTTGCTTGAACAGACTCACCAACTGACTTAGTACGAATTTGCAAGAACAAGAATTCAATGTCGAATGTTGCAAGTTTATCAATATCTTGAATATCGGTACATTCTCTAAGAATGCCCTTGATAGTCTCAAGTAGTTGTTCTTGATCACCAGTTTCGGTTGCTACTAGGAGCAACTTCTCTTCTTTTACAAGAAAAGGTCTGTAGTTAACAATAGTCTTACCGTCAGACGGCAATTTCACTTTGTACTTAGGTACATTTAATTTAGGTAATGCCATAGAAATTCAATTCAGTAATAGTATTTAGGCGGTTCCCAAGAGGGAAGGTAAGAATCCAGAGAACAAGGTAACTGCATTTCTACTAGTATCAGTGCCTGTGAAATTATCAAAACCAGAAGGTGTTGTTAAATCACGGACTAAACCAGGATCATCAAATTGATCTTCAGTGAAGAAACGGTATCTTTCATAGTAGAAACCTACCTGCATGTTCAAAGTTTTTGCAGTAGCATTATCAAGTCTAACTGATCCGATGTTATATGGGAATACATTAGACAAGATGTAACATCCAGTCAATTTGTATTTTCTAGCGAGTAAGAAGGGATTACCTGCTTCTCGTAATGCTCTAATCAATTTAGGATCGGTGTATACATAATCACCGCCACCTCTCTCCCACTTATATATGACAAGAGAGGGACAAACATATTCATCATAGTACCTAGTATATTGAGAGGCGTCACTTGCCATCAATTGTGTCCACCTTTCAAAGAAGACCCTAGTTCTCATAGATCTAGGAATCAGGAAATTAATATTGATCTGACTGAAAGCAGTATTGGTTGCATATTTAAAAGGAGATCCAACAGCTTGAACTTGACCAGTAGTTATCTGCTTACTAGGAAGTTGTACTGTATTTGCATAATAATCTAAGAGTGTATCTAATTCACCCTCTACTTGCATTCTATTTGTGTTAAAGTTACCACCACCATTTATCAACATTCTAGGTGTGGCAAATTTTACTGAAAAAAGGTTAGAGAAACTTGGTGAGTTGTCTCTTTCCTTTGAAAATGCCATGAACTCTTGAAAAGAGTTATATTTCGCTCCTTGTGGATTTGGGATTCCCATTAGATTTTAAGTTCCTTTTCTGTAATAATTTTGAATTCCCATTGTCGATCTAAACAGAATTCAGTTGCAGCTTTCCATTTCGCTTTGTTTACGCTCCAAGTCACGACCTCATTAATATACTTCTTAGTCATCCGTTTTTGTGTTTTAGGTTCTTTTGTCTGCCTAAATGGTTTAACTTCGACTAAATACTTTTTACCATTGATTTTCATGTAAAAATCAACGAAGTATCGATGGTATTTATTATCAACTGGAGATCTGTAAGGAATAACAATTTCCTCACTGCTCCACTCTTGTACGCTAGGTGTTGTATCACACCAAAGCATGAATTTATATTCCCATGATGAGCGAAATATGATCTTATGGGGATCACCCTTATATTTGCGCGGAAACTTAGGACGATAAGTGCCTTGGTAATATCGCATAAATATATAGAGACCACTGTAGTATTTATATCGATAATGGCATCATCTACTCTTAGATATCCTTTGTCACCTCCTGTAATTGGCAATTCAGTGGGTGATGGACCAACACAGGCAGTGGATTATGTAATGTTTCGTCGGAAACGAATTAATTTTGAAGAAGGTGGCAGTAAAGGTTATAATCAATTAAATTTACCTGGTAATAAAGTATCATTCACTCATAATGACGTTTCGGTATATCTTGCTATGCCGCAACAACTAGCAACTGCTTACAATCCAGCATATACAACCCAAAATTTGGGTGTTGGTGGTATGGCAATGGCAGGTTTAGATGTTAAACTAAATGCAGAGGGAGATGATGCGGGAGTTCTTGATGGTATCGTTGAAGTCCTACAAAAAGCAGCTGGTAATGCTAGACCAGAATTTCTAAATGCTGCAAAAGCGCAAATTGCCAACTCTGCTAGTCAAATGTTAGGTATTGGTGGAAATATTAACGCTAATACTATTGCACAAATTTCAGGTGGAAAGGTCTTTAACCCATATACTGAACAATTGTTCAATAATATGACATTTAGATCTCACTCATTCAACTTCAAGTTGTTTAATAGAAGTCCTGAAGAGGCGAGAGAAAATTTTAATATCATCAAGTATTTTAAGACAGGTGCCGTTCCCATCCTTGGTAAAGGTGCTAGTCGTTTTATTGAAGTACCTGATAAGTTTGATATTAAATTTGTTCGTATGAATCCTGAAAGGACTCAATTTACTGATGCTAACGACTTACATTTTAAGATTTTTACCTCTGTTTGTGCAGGTGTAAATGTAAACTACACTCCAGACGGTCAATATAATGCATTTGCAGAAACTTCAATGAGTTTAGAGGATGGAAAAGGAATGCTACAAGTTCCTGCTGTAGTATTAACTCTAAATTTCTTAGAGACTAGATTCGTAGGTCAAGAAGATATTGTGGAGGGATATTAATGTCATACTTTTCAAAATTACCAAACGTATTCATTGGAGAGGGAGTTACGGATGACGAACTCTTCAAATACAGACTTACTAAGAATTTATTCCGAAAAGTAAGATCTAGACCCGACTTGAATAAGTATGTAACCTTCTTTGAGGCACATTCGGTCAAAGATAATGAAACTCCTGCTTCTATCGCATTTGATTTATTTCAGGATTCTCATTTTGATTGGACTATTCTATTAATTAACGATATTACTGATTTCTACGAGCAGTGGCCAAAAGACTTAAATACTCTATCTGAGTATGTACAAACCAAATATAACGATCCAGATGATGTTCATCATTACGAAACTAATGAGATTTTATATAACGACATTACATTCATTAAAGCAGGTGTTCAAGTAACTGCTGACTATCGTTGCGTTTTACCTGATTTAACAACAAAAACTGCTGAAGAGAGTCGTTATCCAGTTTCTAATTATGAGCACGAATATTCCTTAAATGAGGAAAAACGTCAAATTCTGATTCCTACGAATGCAGTCATTGATATGATGATTGAAGAATTTGAAGATTTAGTTGGATATGAACCACATGCTGAACTTGATGAATTAGGCAATAAAAAGACGCCTCTTAGTATTGCGTCTCGTTTCCTTAATAATATTGGTTCCCAGAATTTCCAAAATACTGGATTAATTACTAATAATGGTAATGTTGGTGCTATCACTTATGATGATGGTCCTACGAATATCGGATCTTCTAGTCAGGTTGGAGTTGCAACATCAACGACTACAACAACATCTAATGGTGGCGGTGGTGCAGTTAGTACATCATCTTCATCTTCTCCAAGTCCCTCTCCTTCTCCTTCCCCTTCACCATCTCCATCGCCTTCTCCTCAAAGTGGCGGATCTGGCGGATCTGGTTACGGATACTAAAAAACCTTAGAGACCCAATTTTTGCCGCGATTTTTTTTGCGACTTTTTGGGAATCTAAGGCCGATTTTCGTTTTGGGGTCAACCCCCGTCGATATCACATCCAACTACTGCACCGCCGACAATACCTAGTGGGATTGCCCACCAGCGACCGTCACCACGGGACAGAGCAGCACCTGCTGCACCTCCTGTAATACCACCAAGGACTGCACCTTGAGAACAGTCATTACCATCTTCATCGTGATGTAACTGATCAGGGAAACGTTTCTCTGGAAGATCATACAGTTTAGGTCCTTGCCCCGCACATGGAACTTCAACCTTCTCTCTGTAAGAACTCACATAACCAGGTCTCCTTGAGTTACCAGGAATATATTCTTCACGATATTCATATCGATAACAAATGTTTTCTGAAGCAAAACCATGATCAGATTTGTAGTCACGGTATGCTTTGTAGTTTGAGTAGTCACCAGTTGATTGGTAATTAACCCTAGGACCACCTGCCATGGCAGGACCAGCAAGAAGCAAAAGTGCTAAAGGAATGAGTTTCATCTTAAATACTTGTCCATTCTAAGTTTGATGTAATACATCCCGATCACCCAGACCGAGAAGAGGAACCCCTCGCCATAAGACATGGAGTTCCAAGCGCCAACTGCACTGTCTAGCATCGCCAGAGTATCTGGCATTGCTAAAACTTCTGTACCCATTACTCTTCCTCAGCGAGACGAGCGAAGTAAGACATACCATCCTCTTCATCTTCTACGGGAGCAGCAGCAACTGCTTTCTCTCGGAAGTCCTTGACCTCTGCTGCCCAATCAGGTTGGTTAGAGTTCACGGTGATGTCAGGAGCATTGAATCCACGACCTTCAGACTCATCCTCAAGGGACTCATCGATACGAACGGGAGCAGCAGTGCGTCCCAGAACAAGATCAAGACGTGCCTTGAGTTGTTCGTAAGATTTGAAGTTCTTGGTGTCTTCAAACTCTGCAAGAGAGTATGCGTCCTTCCAGATAGATTCGAGTTTATCATCAGCGAAGTTACCGAGAGTGCTAGGAGCAGCAAACTCAGACTTATCATAGTTCCAGTATCCATCGACCTTGCGGATCTTCAGTTTGAAGTCAGCACCTTTCCAGAAGTTGAAAGGATCGATAGGAGTCTCGTCTGCAAATGCAGGTTGCATTGCTTCAACGAGTTTGTCGAAAATTTTCTTACCAAATTTGTAGAGGAAGACTTTTCCTTCATTTTCAGGGTGAGCAGGATCACTCACAACATAGATGTTGGAGTAGTAAGAAAGTTTACGCTTCTGTGCGCGAGCAGTTTCTTTATCGTGATCAGAACCAGAGTTCCAGAGTTGGCGATTGAGTTCACCGACTGGATCATCTTTGCCGATAGTGGTGAGAGAGTTCTCAATGTACCACTGACCGCCAGGTCCTTTAAAAGCATGACTCCAGATCTTTGCCCAAGGCATATCTTCGCCATCAGGTGCAGGAAGGAATCGGATTACTGCATAACCGTTACCAGACTTGTCCAGTTCAGGTTTCCAGAGACGCTCATCAGCGCCACTGCCTGCAGCAGGTTGGTTGAGTTTTTCGATCTCTTTGGTCAAGCGAGCAAATGTATTGCCAGCAGAAGACGCTTTTTTAAGTGATGCGAAAGACATAATTGTATTTCTCCGTATTTGTAGTGTGTGTTGTGTGCTACTGTGTTATCGTAGCATATTATTTAGGTCTCGTCAACCTCCCTCTGTGCCGCTTGTTCAAGTGTGCTAACCATAGCATCCATACACTCAAACAGGTCACTGTAACCAAAGGCATTGGTCAAAGCACTGATCCTTGTCTTCATGTCGGATGCTTCAGGGTCATCCTTGGCAGCAAGAGCGAGTCTAAAATAAAAGTTTCGTTGTTTATCGATGAGCACCTTACATTCTTCAATGTGATTTAGTTTCTCATCTTTACTCATTGACGGCAGTCGAGACGTTACTGCCGCTATTTGTTGATAGGTGTTAAAAATATCTGACAAGCTTTCTTGTACTTGTTCTGATTTAAAAAAACTCATAGTTTTAATCTAATAGTTTCCAGAATTACATTCTTGTACTTCTTACAATCAATAGAAAGAAATGGTTCATACTTTTTGATTCTCATTCTGGTTTCTTTCCACATAGGATCAGTCAACTTTTTATCTAGATCGTCAACAT
>Ga0160423_10004426_pt1 | contig 11556 bp, 4 predicted proteins | sample CRUFie14St8metaG_FD_108191 | JGI IMG/M metagenome (GOLD analysis project Ga0160423, IMG submission 108191) | Marine microbial communities from the Costa Rica Dome - CRUD Field 142mm St8 metaG | ecosystem: Environmental > Aquatic > Marine > Oceanic > Photic zone | place: Costa Rica: the Eastern... | reverse complement strand
CGTTTCACGATAGACTTTCATCTGATTGTCATCTAGGTCGTACCATGTATCTCCTTCATCCACACCAACAGTAGGTGGTGAATTCGATTTAAACTGATTTGCTGCAAGTTGCTCGATTGCACCTTGCAGAGTTGTTGCTGTTACCATTCCTGTAGGCTCAATTGTTACTGTTGCCGCAGTATTCGAAGGAGTCGGAACAGCAAAATTATTTATATCTACCGTAAATTGATCCCCTTCAGAAATTGAAAGAGCTACAGTATCTCCAAAGTCTCCAGCAGTTTGTCTAGCATATGCAACAATAGTAAGTTGATCGCCAGTAAGAGCTCCCTCTGTAAGGGTAATTGTTCTTAGATCAGTTCCAACAGTATAATCACTGCCTTCTACAAGAATAACACCATTTAAGTAAACTTCAACAGCATCGGCAATATAAACAAGTAGTGCACCATTAGCATCAGCACCATTAAAAACAGTTTGACCGGGAGTTGCATTAAAGCGAAAAGTATTTAGTATATCTCCCATGTTTTATCTCGTTACTTCTGGAGTCAGTATGATCTCTCCTTGTAAAATTCGTTTTACTAAATTATTACCTGCCGTAAAAATTTCTAAATCGTAAAAGTATAGACCAGGAGTCATCGCAGAACTTGTAGCGTTTGATAGCTGCATTTTTACTACTCCTTGCGTTGCGGGTGAAACAACTGTGCAAGTAAATGACGCAGAAAGAGTTGCTGAAGTTCTCTTTGGTCGAATCTGTGCCCGAGCGCCATAGCCTGTCAAATCTTTAACCGCGCCCTTGTCAGACACCACTAAATCAAAGACAAAATCGGAACCCTGGTCTATTGTTAGGTTGTGTTTCGGCGCTGCCATTTTATTTCTCCATGTGATAAATTATACTTCAAAGGACATAAACTGTCAAGAAGTATTTTTTTGGTGGTTTTGTTAGCTTGGCTGTGTAGGCCAATCTGCTTCTTCTAGGTTGGGCCAGTTTGAGTGTGAAGTTATATCTCTCAAAGCCTGACGATAAGTTGCCCATTCTGCTTTCTTAGAATCTGAAAGAGGGCTATCCGGCATCTGTGTCCAGTCACTTCCATAGAGAAGAGCAGATCTATGAAGACGCTTTTCGTTTTCATAGTCAGGAGTAGTGTCTTTTAGTACTCCCTGCCCATCTACTATTTTTTCATAAGTATCTAAATCAAATATTCCTTCTATATAAGACTGGCCTTCTTCCAACATACTTTCAACGTCTGTAAAGTCAAAACTTCTTCTTGAAATTTTTTCTATAATTCCTGTGCTTGTATTATATATTGTTATTTCTTTCATGTCTATCTCTTTAACATTGTTGTTTCAATGGTGGGACGAATCCATTTTACTTGTTCTGCACTTCCATAAGAAGAATTTACTTTCCCAGAAAGTTTATAAGTGTAAGTATTACCTGCAGAGATTGTAGTTATTAAAGGTAGTACTAACGTAGTTACATTTGCATCTCTTACCGCAAAGTTAGTATATGTTGTATTATTAATTACTGAACCATTTCTAAGTTCTTCAATTTTTACATCAAAGTTTATTCCATCTCCAGTACCGTACGTGCCATTATCCAGTGCTATAACTGCAATAGTTGCTTTGGTAACCATTGTAGCAGCGTGTCCTGTTATACTTTGACTTAGTTCAAGTTGCTGATAGGTTGTAGTATTTTTACTTACTATTCTATCCGCTGCGTGATCCATAGTATGTTCTGTTATAGCATTGCTAGCAACTTGAAGAGTATCAACTCCTGAAGTAGATATTTTTAACCCGCCAGCGCCTCCAGTAAGAGTGGTGCCATCTAAATCAAGAGCTTGGGCACTAACTGTTCCTCCAGAGTCTATATTTCCTTTAAAGTGAGCATTTCCGCTAGTATCAATATAAAATTCTTTTGCATGAATTGATCCGGCGCTATTAAATGTTATACCGCCTGTAGTATATCCACTTGTATCTTTTGTGCCGCTAAAAATAGCAGTGCTATCAATATTCCAGCCTCCAACATGGCCACCATCCATATCTCCGCTGGAATTATAGTTATCGTTGTCTAAATTTCCGAGACCTACATCATCCTTATCGGCTGCAGTCAATGTATTGCTTTGGATAGTGCTCTCGTCTTTCTCGGCTGCGTCACCGAAAGATTTACCAGCACCTAAGACATCCTCAGCAGTAGTGTTTGAATTGAGAGTATTCGTTTCAGTAAGAGTAGTGCTACTGCCTGCTATTCTTAATGATCCTTGTATAAATAAAGTGGTACCATTCCAAGTTAGTCTATTTCCGGAAGGATCTCCAACACTAAACCTATATCCACTTGAATATCCTAAAAAGAAACCCGAATTTCCAGTATTAAAGCCTGTTTGTCCGCCGCGAATATGTCCTGCTGTACCTACGTTTATTCCGAGCGAAATATCACCATTTGTATCAAAATGTTGAGACTTATCTAGAGCAGTATTTGCATCACCTTGTGCACTGCTCGCTGCACTTGCAGCACTGCTCGCTGCATTTGCAGCAGCAGATGCTGTTGTATCATCTGTGAATCCACTGTCATTATCAAAAGAAGAGATACCAATATTACTTGCATTCTCAAAAGTAATATTTCCTCTAACATTTAAATTGGTACCGTCCCAAGTAATTCCTTTTCCATTGGTTGCAAATGGATTGCCTACACTAAAGAAAGGAGTAGTTGTATTTCCTGTTTTGAATCCAAGAAAAACACCCGTTCCACTATTATTTGCAGCATTTATTCCACCTCGAATATGCCCTTGAGATCCTACATTTATTCCAAGAGAAATATCTCCATTATCATCAAAATGTTGAGTTCTGCCGTCTCTTGATTCTATCCATTCTCCTGATTTTATTTCGTTCGCACCTACACTCGCTGCTACATAAACAGCATTTGCACCATTTGTAGTATTTACCCAAATATCTCCTACTGAAACAGCTGTTGGAATAGAGCTCTGTCTAAACACTCGTACTTTTGAATCTGCAGTGTCTTGTGCATCATCTGCTTTTCCATCTGCAGTACTCGCTGCATTAGCAGCACTACTTGCTGCAGCCGAAGCACTACTTGCTGCAGCCGAAGCACTACTTGAATCTTGAGCTAAAACCCATTCACCTGCTTTTACTTCATCAGATCCATCGGTTGCTGCAACATATAGCTTATTGTTATCATTTGTATCAATCCAGATATCCCCAGCTTTTACTCCTGAAGTTGGAACATTATTCTGTCTAAATACAGCTGCTTTTGAATCTGCAGTATCATCATTTGTAAACCCTGTAGTACTATTATCGAAACTCTCTAATCCAATACTACTTGCATTATCAAAAAATATGCTTCCTGCTACTTGAAGATTTGAGCCATCCCATTTTATATAATCGGTGCTGTTTCCAAGATTTAATTGATGCTTGCTTCCATCCCATCCAAGAAAAAATCCTGCATCATTATCGGAATAAGAAGTTTTATTTGTAGTATAAAACTGCCCTGCATTTGCAAGTACAAGATTGCTTCCAACATTTAAAGTATTTGTTGTAGTTGTATTTGCAGCAAGTTTATCCGCACTTAGTGTGCCATCAACGATTACACTTCCACTAAAAGTTTCTACAACTAATGAACTAAAATCAGAAGCTGCTACAGATCCTCCAGAAGTAGTACCGGTTCCATTATATACACGAGTTCCTGCTTTGTCTGCTGAATTGTCTGTAACTGTTACTCTATCATTTGGTCTTATAAATCCATCAATTGAAGCTGCAATAACTGCTGTAGCTGCTGCTTGTGCGGCTGCATTTGTAAGAGTTCCTGCAAAGTCTGATGCATTTGCGGCTGAGATACTTCCATTTGTACTCTCTTCAAAAGTAAAGATTCCACCATCACGAGATGCTTTTATTGATTTTGAAAAAGTAATTAGTATATTAGTTACTGTAATTCCATTCTCATTATCTATAATTGGAACTAAAAGAGAGCCTGTTATGACTGTAAGTCCTGATGCAATTGCTGAACTTCCTGCAAGAGTTATTCGGCCTGTACTAGAATTTACTACTTGAGTAACATTTGTCGCTGTTATTGTTCCATATTTAAAAGTACCTGTAGCAGACCCAGTTGAAGCATAAGAATAAAGTGTTGAACCCTTACGAACTGTAATATCACAAAGAAATCCTGTCATGGAGACAGCACCAGTAGTATCTGCTACAAAAGTATGATTTTCATTTGAACCTCGAACAGTATAACCACTAACTCCCGGATTTCCAGTATCGCCTTTACGAACAGCCGGACTTGATAAAAATGCTACTGCTGCAACACTAGACGAGGCACTATCTTCTCTAAGTCTTACTTGTATTTTTTCTGCTTCTGCTTGAGAGAAAGTATTTGGATAATTATATGTATAAGTAGCTGTTGTACTACTAGATTGAACTTGACTATAACTGCCTCCTGTACTCTTTAAAAACTCAAAAAAAGCTGTTCCTGTATTACCCGCAGGAGTTGCCGTTATTGTTACACTAGATGGGGAAGGATTTCCTCCAGTTTCATCATACTGAGATCTTGGCCAATCTAAACTAACACTTCTGCCCGCTTTTGCAGCTCGTTGTTTTCTTAATGTAAATACTTTTGCAATTGTAGTCGGTGCAGAAAGTCCTGTTATTGCATTAGCAGGAATTGATGCAGTTACTGTTAATGATGCACTCTCCCCTGTCATTCCAGAAATTGTATAAGCTCCTCCCGATGTTATAGAAAAATCTGAAGAACTAAAACCATTCAAATTTGATTTTACAAAAGAAGTTACTTGAGAAGTAATATCTGTATTTCCAAGTTCTATGGTTATCTGTCCACCTACTTCTGAAAAGTCGGGATTGTTACCTTCTTCATCTGTTTTTACTAAAGTTAAACCCGAAAAAGACATTACAAGACTTTCTTCAAGAGCTTTTAGACTTGCATTTACAACTTTGCTTTGCCCGCCCGAGGCATCATCATTAAAAGCACTGTAATATCTTCGAGGTGCTTTAACTTTTGCAGAAGTATTTTGCGGTTGAGAAATATTAAAAGCACGAATCCAGTAATAAAAAGTTTGAAGAGTAGTACTCTCTGCTTTTATATCAGTAAATGTTGTTTGAGTTGCAGGAACCTCTGCCAAAAGACTAGCATGAGTAGTAATAGGAGTTGCTGCATTCCCAAGACTTGTAGCTCTCCAGATCTCATAGCCTCCATTTACTATATCAATTCCATCGGAAGCTGACCAACCAAGAACTATAGGGCTGGAGTTTGAAGCACTAGATGGGGTAGAAAATACAGGCACTGAAGGAATTTTTCTCAAAGGAGTTACAGTGCTATCACTAAAAAATCTACTTTTTGTGTTTCGAGTAATTAAATATACATCATCCGAATATTCAGACGCAGAAATATTTATCAAGCAGTTTGGTTTTAAAGTAACTGAAGTTACACGAAATAAAACTTCGCTGCCCGTGTCCCATCCAAATCTAGGATATTTTACGCGAATAAGATCGCCCGCTAAAATTTGTGTACCAACGGGGCGCATCTCAAAAGAAATAGAACGAGTTAGCCTTGATTTATCCAAAACTTGTTTTGCTGCCATTCGAGCATTAAAGTAGTTAGTAATACCCGGCATAGAAAAATTAGCAGATCTTTCTATTCCAGAATCTTGATCTTTATATTCTCCTACAAAGTAAGATACTGATCTATCATCAAAATGTAGTTTTGGATCAGAAATGGAAGCATTTACAGTGTTATATGACTTACTAAAACCCTCATCTTTTAGACTAATTTTTCCAATTATATCTTCGTCCGTAATATAACGAGTTTTTATATCTAACAGAGAATTATTGTCATTAAAATTAGCATCGCTCTCTTGACCAGTATTATCTCGTGCTGCTTCTACTTTTAGATGAAATTTTCCACCAGCAGTAAAAAGCATTCCATTAAAATGATTTAGTATACCTTTTAAGTTATCCAAAACCGGACGAGAGGTATCTATAGTTAGTCCTCCCTGATGTCGAGTTGCATAACGTTGTTTTGGTGCTTCCCACCCTTGATATTTCCAATAGGTTACAGCATCGGAATCATAAAAAGAATAACCGCTCTCTCCTGTTTCAGTTCGTATAGGATTACCAACTCCCTGCTTTATGCTAATTGTTTGAGAATCAAAAGTAGAGTATAAAAGTAACGCTGCATCATTTTGAGTAATAGCAGAAGAGTTTCTATTAAATAAAGTAGCTCCAAGGTTATCTGCGTGCAATCTATCTTTAGTAAATATATCAAAAGGAACATAAGATGTTGGGTTTCCACTAGAATCAAATCTATTTGGGACTTGTACAACAGTTGTTGCAGGGTCTCTTTGACTTCCTGCCGAAGTAATTTTTCTTAAATTATTATCATTTGCGGTTTCACTATATACTAGCTCTCCAATTTGTCTAGTTTGGAAACTATTTGCTTTATGAGTAAGTTTTCCAACTACATTTGTAAAAGTTACAAAAGTATCCCCACCAAAAGTTTTTACAGACTTAACAGTTCCTTGAAAGTATTCTGCTCCGTTACTATTTATTGCTCCATTACGAAATTTTCTTCCAACTACTATTGTAGGAGTGCCATTAATATGAACAGTTACTTCTGACTGGGTATCACACTCTTGAGCAGCCAGTAAAAAGCTATCTAAATCTATTTGATCAAAAGGTATTCCCGCTCCATAACGAGTATTTGTTAAATAATCTAGTGTTATGAGAGCATAATTTATAGAAGATCGTACATCTCCTGAACCAACATCTCCCAACATTTCTTCTAACTTATTTTGCCTCTGGATTGTTGCGAATGTAGAAAAATTAATTACTGTACCAACCGGAGGAATACCATGAATAGAGCTTAAAGAGATAGTAATTTTTCTTGTAGAGCCAACATAGTCTAAAACTCTCATAGGCATAGGAAAACTTTTTCCAGCTCTCCCAGTATCATTCATAACTCCAGTTTCATAGAATGCAATCGCTTTATAGTTTACGCCATTATAATAATCATCTGTAGAAGAAGCTGAAGTGCTTAACTTAAATTGATCTACTATAAAAACTCGAGTATCAGTAGGAATAGCTCTGTCTCCTTTGAAGTCTGCTATTCTTAATTCATAATTTGATCCTACAGCTACTATGTTTGCTTTGAAAATACTTGTAGAGTATGAATAACCTCCTGTGCCAATATCACTATATACACCCGTATCCGAAGAAACATATAATACAACATTACAGTCTGTTAGTGTATAATCTGTTATTGTATTAACTGTAATATCTGATAAAGTTCCTACAAAACTCCCACTTGTAGAAGTACGAGTAACTTTTGCAGTAAATCTTTCTGCTACAGTAACAGGAGTAGCTCCCGGAGCATCTGTTGTAAGTTCTCCTATATCCTCTGCATCATATGTGAGCATATGCCACTTATTTGAGGATCTTTCCATATAAAATCTTTTTGCTTCTGTAAGCAAAGCTACTTCAGCAGGAGAAATATCCCAACGATATCTATATTTTACCACATCTCCTTCATTTTGAAAAACTTCAAACTTTTCTATAATTCGAGTATTTGGAGTATTTAATAGATTACCATTAGCAGCTGCCGTAAAAGCACTTTCTCCACTAGCTATACCAGCACCTATAAAAACTATATCGCCACTACTATCTAATTTTACCTTTGTTGAAGTAAAAGGAATACTTGTTTTTATCTGAACAACGTCTCCCACCATGAAATTTGTATGAGCTTCCGTACCATAATGTCCAAGTCCAGAGTGTTCAAAACTGCCATCATAGTTGTAACAGTTTATCATTTTTCCTTTTACTATGTATTCTAATTCTGGAATTGTTGTATCTTCTGCATTTAAAGTATTAGAAGTGGCCACATATGCAGTATCTAATAGAGTGTGAGCTGGTCCCCAGTAGGCTGCACGAGATTTTCTATCGGTTCTGTCTTGCGACAAGAATCCGCCTTTTGGAGTAGGTGGAGTGCTACTGCTAGAGCCCGGCAAGGTAGAGAGCGACTGGGAAGTTAATATAGAAGAAGCTTGTTGTAAAGGAAGTCCCATATGAAACTCTAAAACTTGAGTGGGTTTTTGAGTAGCTTCCATTTGTTCATGAGTATACCCAGAAGCAGATGTTGTTGTTAGTTGTTGGTAAGAATCAGCATTTAATGGATTATTTCTAATAAAATCTGCTTCGAATCCTGAGATACTAGCTCCACTCAAAGCTTCATCGCTAGTAACATCTACTCCTGCAGCCTCTGCGGCTTCTATTGCTGCTTGTACAACTGTATCTGCATTTGTAATAGTTTCACCTGTTGTAGCTGAAGCAGGTATATATGCCCACCCTGAACCAAATCCAGTATCAATTTTAACTAAAACAGGATTATCAAACATATAATTACCAGAAGCTGAAACACCTGTTTGAGCTGCTATACTCAATGTAATTTCAGTATTTCCATCATCAGTTTCAGTTATGTTTACTACTGTTGTATTTCCTATAATTCCCGCACCAAAAACTGCTTCTCCAACTTTTATTCCAGGATGTAGTCCTGTTAAAACCATAGTTGTAGTGCCATCAAGAGTTACCTTACTTGAATCAACATTTGTAAGGCTGCTTGTAGGTTCTCCTCCCGCAACTTCTCCTGCAGAGGCATCTCCAGTTACTTCTATATTTTGGGATTCTGAAGTTTCATTAACTTGTGCTTGTGTATTTCCATCTGCTGTTACAGAGCGTACTTTTGCATCTTCTGGATCAAGAGCTATTTTAGACTCACCATCTACAAAATAATTAAGTACTCCTTGTATTGGCCCTTCACATAGAGCATGAGCAGTAAATACAAAAACAGAATTATTTGTTGCTGCAGTCTGAGGAGCAATATCAGTAAATACAGGTATTCCGGGAATCTTTTGAACTCCATAGACAACAGGCAAATATTTTGCTTGTAAGTCAAAACGTAAGTCTAGTTCTCTTTCAACTATTCTGGTTGCTTCATAAGGGACTCTTGTGCTTCCAAACATTCCGAATGGGCCCATTTTTTTCTTTCTATACTTCATATACGTTTCCGTATCAGTATAGTTTACAAGAGCACTTACAGAATTTTCTGCGTGCATAAACCCAAGATCATAAGCGTATTCTTCCCTAAAAGCGTGTAAGGGTTGGCCTCTATTGCCTGTTACTGCTCTATGAAGGGCGTCTGAGGTTATTCTTCCATTCACTCTATTAAAGGAGTTCATAAAAGTGGAAGCTTGCCAAGTTATTGAAGTGCCTTTTGTTGGATCTTCTTCAAAACTAGCTGAAGTTATTGTTCCTTCAAAAATTTTAACAGGAGAGCCTATAAAAGTATGCGGAGCATCTGCATAGAAAAATGCTTTATAAATAGTTATACTTTTATTTGTAAAATAGTGTCTTTCAGCCGCAGTTGAGTGCAATAATCCAAGTATTTCTTGTGAATCTAGTTTTAGTGTCAGGGAGGTTGAAGAATGAGTTTGAGTTTCTCTTGAAAAACTCAAGTTTTGCATAAATTGTCCGAAAGCTACTGCGGATGAAATTCCTACTGAAGTTCCTGAGTTTGATGTTACGGTAACTTCTTGGGTTGTGCCATCTATTTTAGTAATAGTAACTTTAGCACCTATTTTTATATCAGAATTTGCAGTTTCTAACTGTATTGTACTTGTAGCTGAAGCAGGGCCTTGTCCTTGGCCTCTAGCTACAACTGGCGCTGATGGAATTGGAGTAGTGTCTAATACTGTTCCTAAACTGTGAATTCTATTAATTCTATATTTAAGTTCAGAATTTAATCCTGAAGTAAATGTTACAATATCACCCGGCCTAAATTCTGAATCCGAAAAAGACTCTGTAGTTGGTACTTGTATAGCTATATTAGAAGGCCCTGCTGTAGAGACAGTAAAATTAGCTGTCATAGAGCTATCAATAGGAGTTGCATCTAATTTTAAAGAAACATTTGCAATCTTTAAGTCAATTGTATCAGTAAAAGAACCAACATTTGTAACTCGGTTTGCTACATAATTTTGTACTCCATTTGCTGTACCTTCGAAGTCCGTACTTCCATCATCAAATGCAATATCATATCCACCATCCGTTATATAAGCATAATTACTTGCTTTTTTACTCTTAAAAGAGTTTCTAGATACTTTGAAAACATCTTTACTAGGTCTTTCAAACTTTATTAGATGCGCATAAACAAACGGCGTATTATTATGTAACGCTTGCAATAAAGTTGGATTATCGTCTAATCTTCCCATTATGGTGCTGCCTCTTCAACATTCAAATTAAATTTATAAAGTCCATCGACCCCTAATGAATACTCTTGAACATCTCCAGTTTGAATTACTCTTACTTGAGGATTTACAAAATCTAGTTTTGAAGTATTTGAAACAGAGTAAACAAGAGGAGGACTAAAGTGTACTCTTAATTGATTAACTCCTGGATTTGTTGAATTATCAAAGGAAGAGTTAAAATCAGAATTAGTCTCTACTCGAGTAACTTGGTAGGCTTTTGTGTGGTTTGAATTACCGCCATCTGTAAGTGTAAAAAGATCTCCTGGTCGAGGAGTGCCTGCTCCTGAATATCCTACTCTAAAATAAGTTCTTCCTGCGGGCACAGAACCTCCTTCACTTACTGCAACAGAATTTGGATTTGAACTAACATGGGAAGCAAAACTTGAATCTTGAGCAGCAATATATTGAGGAAGTTCTATAAAGAAAGGATTTAATTTTCCCTGTCTAGAAAGTAAAAAAGAATATACAGGCTCAAACTCTGCTCGAGTCAAAGAGTTATATTGAATACCAATCTTCCAAGAATGAGCAGCAACAGATCGAGTAATTACTCGTCCACTATTTGTTCGAGTCATCATCGTAGGTTGATTCGCTGTAAATTTTACACTCGTGAATCCGGGCCCCAAAGCAGCTCCCGGAGCGGAATTGCTTGTAGACCCCGAATATGAGATATAGTTATTTGGATCTGGAAGTATATTTTGAAAAGCCATAATATTAATTCAATGATTGAGTGTCTACTGACTCTAGGAAGCCTTCTCCAGAGGAGTTTGCTGCTTCTCGTATGATTTCTATAATGTTTCCTCTTTGTTCTGTAAGAGCATCGTTGAAACTACTTGCATCTATTGCTTGTACATTAAAACTTACATTTACATTTTGTCCCATTGCAACATCGTCATTTGGAACAATTGTTCCTGGTACTTCTGGTACAAATAGTTCTGGGCCTTGCTCTCCAACTGTATAACCTGCAACGGCCCCGCCTACTGCTCTCATCTTCTTACCGTAGAAAGCGCTACCGACAAAATCTTGAGGGCCTGTTCCCATTCCTCTTTCGCCGCGTAAGTATGCAAGTTCTCCAGAAGAAGCCCTACGACCAATATCTACAGAAGATCCTCTTTCTCCCATGCTTACTGCACTTGGGCCTGAGACACTTCCTGCAGTAGAGGCTCCGCCTCCCTGATAGCTCATTCCAGCTATAATTGCTAATTGAGCAGCACCCATTGCGCCTACTGCAATTGCTAACGGAATT
>Ga0160423_10004425_pt1 | contig 11557 bp, 3 predicted proteins | sample CRUFie14St8metaG_FD_108191 | JGI IMG/M metagenome (GOLD analysis project Ga0160423, IMG submission 108191) | Marine microbial communities from the Costa Rica Dome - CRUD Field 142mm St8 metaG | ecosystem: Environmental > Aquatic > Marine > Oceanic > Photic zone | place: Costa Rica: the Eastern... | reverse complement strand
CAGCTGCCCAAGAAGCTCTTAATTCACTATCTAACTAATCATGCCTTTTGAAGAATATACAGACGAGAACGGAGAAAAGAAAACTCGCTACGTTGCTCCAGAAGGAACAATATCTAAAGAACCAAAAGAGGGTTTCCAGGAGGGTGGAGATTTTGATTTAGGTGCATCTGTAGGCAGAACAATCGGACAAGCTGGTAGAGATTTTGTACAAAATTTATATGATTCTGTCTACGATGAACTAGCTACATATAACCCTACTGACGGATTAAAAAATGTAATGTCAGGTGGAAATTTATACGAATATATAACAGGTAGAGATTTTTTTACTAATAAACCTAAAGAAGATAAGCCAGGAATAATAGGTAAAGCATTTAATATGCAGCCTACTACCTTTGAAAATCCAGATGCAGATATACCTTTCTTGGGTAAACCATTTGACAATGTTGCACAGAACAACGCAGAACACATGATTGGTGGGTTGCTGGCTTCGATAGGCCAGTTTGCATTAGTTGCTAGAGGACTTAAATCTAGCGGTGTAAAAGTACCACAAGTGCCATTACTTAAAGGCACTATGAAAACTAAACTTGCAAGTAAAGCTCCTAAATTTAAAGGTTTTTTTGAAAGATCACAGGGTAGATTTATACGAGGTGCGCAAGAAGGTTGGCTTCCTGGTGCAATAAATGACTTTGCTATAGAAGATCCCTGGGATGGCAACATGGTTAACTTGCTTGCTAGTGGTGTACCTGATGGAAAATTAAAAAATTTATTAAATGAGTTTGCAGTTACAGAAGATGATACGTTAGCAGAAGCAAGATTAAAGAATGGAGTAGTAGGTACACTTATAGCTGGTCCATTGCTAGGAGGTTCATTAGAACAGTTAGGAGGAATAAAAAAAGAAGGTAAATATGCTATTGGTGCTGGCAAAAGAGAAGCTCTTAAACTTATTGATGCTATTGCAGATTATTTTGTTGGTAGCGCAAAAGTTGCTAAAAAAGGAAATGCAGCGAGAGGCATAAAAAATCCTCTAAAAGAACTTACAGATCAAGAGACAGCAGAAGTAGGAATTGTAAAACTTACAGGTAGAGAGAAAAAGTCAGCAACAGAACAAGCTGTAGAGATTATCCAGGAGCAAGATAAAATACAAAAAGCAAAAGATTTTCCAGGTACTAGTGGACAGCAACTTAATACAGATGGCATAGATCAAAGCGAAATAGAGTTTAACAATTCATTAAATGAATTAGAGCAAGCTAGAAAAAATTTAGAAGTAACAGCATCAAGGTCAAAGTTTATAGCTGAATCGACAGGCGGTATAGATGAAACAAAAAGTTTAGATTTGCAGCCTGTACCTAGCTCAGAACTTGCAACTATTGGGGTAAATGAAATTGCTGTTAATCCACAAAGGTTTCAATTTAAACAAGCAGGACAAACAAAAACTGGACAAAGTGGATCTTTAGGCGCAATAACAAAATATAATACTGATTTAGCTGGTGTTGTAAGTGTATGGAAAGATCCAGCTGACGGCAAAACTTATGTTGTTAATGGACATAACAGATTAGCAGCAGCAAAAAGACATCAAATACCAACTGTAAATGTAAGGTATCTTGATGCTCCAGATGCAGCAACTGCAAGAGTAAAAGGTGCTATGCAGAATATTGCAGAAGGTAATGGCACAGGTGTTGATGCAGCAAAAATAATTAGAGAGACAAAGATGGGCGTAGAAGAAATGGTACAGCAAGGTATCAGCCCTAGCGGTGTAGTTATGAAAAAAGCTATACCTTTGTCGAAACTACCATCAGGATTATTTGACCAGGTTGCTACAGGAAAACTTACAGAAGATATGGGTGTAGCAATAGGAAGTAGCAATGCGCCAGACCAGGTAATGTTTGACCTGGCAAAAGCTGCAAAGAAAAAAGGGTGGAGTGCAGCTAAGACAGCAGAGGCTGGATTAATAGCAAAACAGTCAAGTGTATTTGAAGTCAAAGATCCTAACGCTCTACCTCTTCTTGGCTATGACACACTTATTACATCTAACTTCGAGAAGCAGCTTAATGTACGCATTGCAATTAGGCAGCAGTTAAGGTCAGAAATAAACGCATTAGGAGTTGCTGCAAATACAAAGAAAGCAGGAACATTGACAGATGCAGGAAATGTTATTGATGTTGATGCAAGTAAAGCTGCAAGAGATGAATCACTCCAGGGTGAAATTGTATTTAACAGACTTGTTGGAACAGAAGGCAAATTAAGTGATCTAGTTAATGACTTGATAAAACAAGTCAAAGGCAATAAAAAAGCTGCTACTGTCGTACAAGCAAACATACAAAAAATAAAAACAGTTTTAAAAGAAGAAGCAACTTTAACTACTAATAAAAAGCAAAATGTTGTAGCAGCAAAGGAGCAAGCGGAGAAGTTTGTAGATGAAGTATTAATGAAAGAAGATGGATCTAATTATGAAACTAATGCACTTAAAATTTTTGAAGGCACAGATCAGTATTTAGAAGCTAGAAAGTTAGAGCTTCAAAAAGAGGGATTTCCACTTAGCGCAAGACAATTAAAAAATATAGAAAAATTTAGCGGAGATGACCCAAGAAGTTTTGCTAGAAAATTAAAAAGAGATTATCATTTGTTTCATGTAAAAATAACTTCAGATGAATTTATAAATAACATTGCCAATAAATTTGGATCAACAATAAATGAAGAAAAAAATTTATTAGAATTTAGTGCCGAGGCCAATAAAGTATATGATGCTGAACTAAAAAAACTAGAAGAAAAATATAACGCATACATGAAAGCTAGTAATAACGAAGAGCGTTTAGCAAGAGATTTAGAATACAAAACTATTATTGAAGAGCAGACAAAGAGAGGTGGTATAAATAATAATCCTACAGAAATTAACAAAACACCTGATACAACTTTTGTAAAACAAACAACAGAGACAGTAGCTACAGGCACATCAAATATTGTTAGAGAGCCAGAACTACCTAAAAGACTGAAAGGAGCTAAGTCCAGGTATCGCCAGATGCGTGTATCTTTTGATAATGACATTGATAAAGCTGTTTATATAGTTACTAAACGACCTAACAGAAGAACAATCGTAGAATTTGAAGGGGGTAGTAAGAACAATCCAGATTATATAAAGTTTTTAATGGATGATAATGGCTTTACAGAGCAGGATATTATTCGCATAGCAGATAGTTTATATGATGATTTTAAGGCTAATTACAGAGAAGGTATAGAGTATGTAGCTCAAGCTGGTTATAAGTCACTAGGTTACAAGTCAGGACAGCTAAGTTTAGATCCACTTAACGGAATAAATCCAATACATAAGAGATCCTACGGAACACTAGGTAACGACTATACAGGCATGAATATGCTGAACTATAGAGAGAAGTTTGAGTTATTAGAAGAGATACAAAGAATGGCTGGTAAGGATGTAAACGTACAGTTTGTAGCAGAACTAGAAGGTACGCTTACTGCTAAACAGGCAGCTGACTATGGATTAACAGAGGGCGATACATATAGTGCAGCAGGAGAATTTATTGCTGGCACAAATCCAGCAGATGATTTAATAATGATTTCTATGTTTAGTAAAGGTGGATATAGAGGTTTTGGTAAGTTGCTAAGAACTGCTTTCCACGAATCATTCCATAGAATACAAAAACGATTATTAAGCAAAGCAGATCAAAAAGCTCTAATAGCAGGAGAAAAAGAGATAAGAGAATTAGCTGCTAAGACTATGCCAGAGTTTAGAGATAGCATTCTTGACGGCACTTTAGGTAGGCAGGAGATAGAGGCTATAGCATTTAGTGATTGGTATATGCGTAATACTGATTATCCAAAGGCAACCTGGGCAGAACCATTCAAGAAAATTGCACAGATTATTGAACGCACAGGTAACTTCTTAAAAGGTAGAGGCTATCAAACTTGGGATGATGTATTTGAAAGATCAATGCGTGGAGAGACAGCAGAACAAGCTGTAGCAAGTGACCTTATTGCACCAGCCACACAACTTGCTATTGATCCTCCAGATCCAGACAAACTAGCTAACGAAATAAAGAAAAATATAGAAGCAATAAATAACGGAGATATGAGTATAGAAGAAGCCCTTAAGAACCAGGCAGTAGATGAACCTAGAAGATTAATTAGTCGCAGCGGTAAAACACAATATGTAGAGACACCTAGCGAACAGTTAGCTGCGTCTTACAAAGCATTTAACGATTTAATATATAACCTTACATTTGACAGGGCAGAAGCTACAGGCATAGCAAATCTTGATAGAGCTATGTTGTTTAACCAGGCTGTAGATAAGTTAAGAATGGATGGTGGAGATTCCGATGCAATAATATCGAGCGTAGAAAGAGCATTAAAAGGAGATCCAAGATCAGCAGATGATTTAATTGCTATAGCTACATTGCAACTGCAAACAGACATTGTAAGAAATAAGACAGGAATACAAAGCCAGGCATACTTATCTGCTCCTGAGTCGGAAAAAGGTGTTGAACTACAAAGACTAAAAGCAATGTTAGGAGAGCAGCTAAAACTAGATGTTGCGTATATGAGTGTAATGAGAAAAACAGGTCAGAGATTAAGCATGGGTAAGTTAATGTTTAGAGCAGATGACGTAGATTTATCTGACTTACCTAGCGAAGTAACTCTCAGAAAAGGTACATCTAACGAAGCTGGTGCAAAAGTATTACAAGATGGCTTTGACGTTACCCAGGAGACAGGTGCTATGGGTCAAGCTGTTTACTTTACTACTGACGAAAATAGCATAAAAGTAATGGATGGTTACGATAACGCAGAAATATATGGCGATTTAATAAACGACATAAAAATATTAGACTTATCTGCAATGAATAAAAGGTTAACTGATTTAGTAACTGACTTAGGATTAGGCAAGGTAAAGAAAACTAAGAACGGATTAGAGTTAAACCCTGCACAAATAGAAGCTATAAAAGCGTACTTAGCAGATAGAGGTTACGCAGGAATAAGATACGAACCTAGAGATACAGGTCGCCCTAATGCACCAGCTGACGAAATAGCTATCTTTGACAATAATTCTGCTAATAGAATAGTAGGATCTGACGCAAGCGTACCTCCTAGCGCAACTCCAGAAGCACCAAAAAGAACTTTATTAGAGCAAGCTATCGCAAAGTCAGAGGATTTGTTAAACGATAAGTTAGATCCTAAGTTGTTAGATGCTATAGAAAGCGGAGAGCTAACACAGGAAGCAATAGAACTTGGAGATGTTATGGTAGCTATTTCTAATTATTCACAAAAAAATAGAGGATTTAACAAGCACATATCTGACTTAATAGAGCAAACTCCTAAAGGTGGTTTGACACAAAGAAGATTATTAAACTTCTATCGTGGCGCAATATTATTGTCAGGAGAAACTACCTGGAAGATGATGATAGGTGGTTTATACAGAGCAGCTACATTGCCTGTAATACAAACTATGGGAGGCTTTACTAGAGGCGTAGGTCAATCTATAACAGGAAACAAAGCAGAGGCATATAAGAGTTTTAGAAGAGCAAGACTAGGAGCAATGATATATGGACAGTATTACCAAAACTTAGGTAATGCTCTTCGTCTTATGGGCGCAACAATAATGGAAAACGAAACCTTTGGTAATTTAGGTGTAGATCAGATGCAACTTAGAAGTAATAGTAGATACAGCCCTGTAGATCAACTAAGCCTAGGAAGTGATGAAGTGCAAATGAGAAAGAAAAATGATATTTGGCACGCAGATCCAAACAATAAAAATTTTATTGCTAATGCTGCATTAAGAGTTTTAAGCGCAGTACCAAAAGTTACAGGTCGTTTAGCTGGTGGTGTAGATACATTTATGAGTTCTTTAGTTGGACCAAGTATGGAATATGTCAGATTTTTAGACCAGGAGTTATATCATGCAGAGACAGTACTAGGTATGCGCCCTGGATCTGATGAAGCATTTAACTACGCAAGTGATAGGGCTGTTGAGTTAGTAAAAGCAGAGATGGTAGACGTAACACTTGCTAATGGTAAGAAAATAGAGAATGCTGCACTTACTGGTCAAAATGCAAGATATATTATGGATTGGGTTAACTTTACTGATTCACTAGATGTTGTACCAGCACCAAGAACATACGACTATGGTGTAAGAAAAGCTAGAGAAAGTGGTATTACAGATCCTTTAGACGTACATAACTTTGCAAATAAATATATAAATGAAGGTAGCAATATATTTAATCAGGGTGGTGCAGCTGGTGGCATGGCAAAAGCATCGCAAGCCGTAGGACTTGTACCAAAAGCATTAGGTAACGTAGTAGAAAACTATCCTGCATTTGGTCTTATATATCCACTACCTAGAGGACCAATAAATATTATTAAAGCAAGTGCAAGAGCATTTCCTATTACTGCACCATTTGTAGATACATTCTGGAGAGATATAACTTCAGAGGATTTATTTACAAGAGATAGAGCTATAGGAGAGATGGCACTAGGCACAACAACACTAGCTGGCGGTATAGCATTGCTATCTACAGGATTAGTTGAGTTTACTGGTTTTAGGTCTACTAACTATAGGAACAGAGAAGTTGGACCAGAAAGTGTAGAAAGAGGTAGAGAGCCTATGAGTATAAGATTTAAGAATCCATTTAGTGACAGCGAAGAATGGACACCCTGGTACTCACTACAAACCTTTGATACGTTGAGCAATATTTTTGGTGCAATAGGAGAGTATGCAGAAGTTGGCAACAGCCTTACAGAAGAAGAAAAAGAAGTAGAAAGCTCTATAGTTGCAATGAAGATTGCACACGTTGCAAGAGCATTAGGTATGGGTCAATTTAGCAAGCAGATACTATCTAGTATTACTGAACTGTTTGACGTTGTAGCTGGATTTGATGAAGATGCTGCAAGAAGGATGAAGAAAGGTAAAACTGGTGCATTTAGTAGGTATATAGAAAGAAAGTTATCATCATTGCTAGTACCAGCTGCTATTAGAAAAATTAATATAGGAGAAGCAAGAAGAGATATTGTAGCTAGTGAACTACCTTTTCCATTTAATGTTGTATCAAATACCGCACAAAGAATACAATTACAAATTCCTGGAGGAAGAGAAGGACTACCACCTGTATTACATAACTACTCAGGAGATCCTATAGATGACAGGGATTACGCTGGTACAAGTGCGATACCAGAAGATATGCCTTGGCTAAAGTTTTTCTACAAGATGCTTACACCTACTTCTGCATTTCCTAGTCGTACAAAATCTACACATCCTGTTGATGTAGAACTAAGCAAACTATATGGTAAAGGTTCTAACTACAAACCCTGGAATGATAATATTTTTAATTTGCCAGGCAGAGTTCTTAACAGGGAAGAATTAAATAGACTGATAACTATAGGTACAAAAGAAATTAAAAACGAAGCTGGTAATACTTTATGGGAAGAACTTACAGCATTAGTCACAATAGATCCAGTTTATGCCTCTCTGCCGTATGATGTTAGCAGCGATGTCGAAAACCCTAGAATGACAATGATTAAAAATGTCGTTGCTGAGTTTAAGCAAAAAGCAAAAGATAAATTCTTAGAAGAAAGACCAGACATAAATAGCCTTATAGAAGAAAGAGATCAAAAGATCATTGATAAACAATACACAAGAGATAGACTAAATAGTATGAACGACAAACAAAGTCGCAATGATTCTAACCAGTTCCTAGCTCAACTTAACTAATGGCTTTCGCACAACGCATAATAACTAGCAACTCAGCTGGAGATCAGGAGTTTACTTTTACCTTTGACTACATCAAAGAAGAACATATCAAAGTCTTTGTTAATTTTGTAGAGAAAGCACAGGGTACAGGAAGTAACGAGTTTCAAGTAATAACCAATACGACACCAAAAAAGATAAGTCTTAACACAGGGTTAGCAGCAGATAATACCAGGGTAGAAATAAGAAGAGTATCATCACTATCTACTCCATTAGTTGATTTTGAAGATGGCTCAACACTTACGGCTGCTGATTTAGATACAGCAGAAAAGCAAAGTTTGTTTATAGCCCAGGAGCTAGATGACGCACTAAAACAAGGTATATCTATAGATACAAGTACAGGTATTCCAACACTAGGCAGTCAAAGGTTATCTAATGTTGCAGATCCAGTTAACGCCCAGGATGTAGTAACTAAGGCGTATTTAGAAAGAAGTGGTAGTATTTCATCTACACAAATACTAGACGGAACTATTGTTAACGGAGATATTGCAAACGCTACAATTACAGGCGCAAAGCTAGTTGACAATACTGTTACTGCGACACAAATTGCTGCTAATGCTGTAGGAACAAGCGAGTTAGCTGACAATGCGGTTAATATCAGCGCATTGCAAGATGGATCAGTTACTTCAGCTAAAATAGCTAACGATCAAATTAACTCGCAGCATTACGTTGACCAATCTATAGATGAAGTCCACTTAAACAATAATATTATAGGTAGCGCTAAGATTATAGATGGTGCTGTTATTACTACTAAAATAAGTAATAACGGAGTAACTAATGCAAAGTTAGCACCTGACTCGGTTACAAATGCAAAGATAGCTGACAACAGTATAGACTCAGAGCATTATGTAGATGGGTCAATAGATACTGAACATATAGCAGATGATGCTGTTACAAATGCAAAAATAGCAGATGATGCCATAGGAGGAGGACAGTTAGCAACTGGTGCTGTTACTCTTACAAAAATTGGTATAGGTGCAGTAAACGATGACAGGTTGGCAAGTAATTCTGTTACGACTGCAAAGATAGCAAATAATGCCGTTACAACTGACAAAATACAAGACGCAGAACTAACAACACTAGCTGGTATGCAATCAGGTACAGCTTCTAAGTTAGCTGATAGTACCGCCTTGACTGCTGATATTGCCGATCTAAACCAGTTAGATGGCATGGCAAAACAGACTACGATTACTAATAGTGATAGTCATTTTCCTACTTCTGGAGCGGTTGTAGATTTTGTTGCTAACCAAATAGCTCCTGTTGGTGGATTAGAAGTTATAGCAGATGAAGATAGTTTTCCTGCAACACAGCCAGTATCAGGTGTCGTTATTAGTATTTCTAATGCTGATGGTTTAGTTATTAACAGTTCTGGAGTAGCAACAAATGCCAGAACACTAGGTAATGGTAGCGACAACGTAACTATAAATAATTTTCCAGCAAGCCTTAGAAATAAAACATTATCTAATAATTTAGGCTTACTTGTTAGCTCTACAGGTGCAAGTCAAGAATATAATTATCATAAATTATTAGCAAAAGAAACAGATGTTTTACAGCTATCAGATGATATAAATGATTTTAATGCCAGGTACAGAGTAGGCTCTACAAATCCTACAAGTGACAATGATGCAGGAGATTTATTCTTTAATGATTCTACGCAGAAACTATTAGTTTATAACGGAACATCAAACGCCTGGGAAGAGGCACAGTCTGTTGGTAATTTCTTTATATCTACTCTTAGCCCTGCATTTAATGGAAGCGTACAGGACTTTACGATTACAAACGCACCAACTAATGCACAGCAGATAATTTTAAGTATTAATGGTGTCATACAAAAACCTAATGCTGGTACATCTACACCTTCAGAAGGTTTTGCTTTATCTGGTAGTACAGTTAAGTTAGCTGCTGCGCCTGCTAGTGGGTCAGATTACTTTGCAATAGTTCTTGGCTCTGCAGTAAATATTGGTACTCCAAGTAACAACACAGTAACAAGTGCTATCTTGCAAAACGGATCAGTTATCGAAGCTAAGTTAGGAAGCGGTGCAGTAACAAGGACTAAATTAAATCTTGTATCTACATCTTCTGCTCCTGGACTAGAAATAAAAGGCGATGGTTCTTCTGATGGATATTTACAACTTAACTGTAGTCAAAATAGTCATGGCATAAAACTAAAATCTCCACCGCATAGTGCATCACAAAGCTATACTCTTACATTCCCTTCTAATATTGTTAGTGGTCAATTTTTAACAACAGATGCTAATGGTAATTTAAGTTGGGCTGCTGTAGTTACTGATCTGGTAAATGACACATCACCACAGCTAGGCGGTGACTTAGATACTAACAGCCATCACATTCTTTTAGATGATGACCATAATCTTAAGTTTGGTAATGATACTGATTTAGAGATTTTCCATCAAAATAGTGACGATACAAACATTATTAACTCTCATAAATTATTAAAGTTATTTTCAAATGGAAATACAGAACTTAGAACTAATAATAATGATTTAATGATAAAGGCTCAAAAGCAAGGAGCCGTAGAGCTATATTACAACAACAGTAAAAAGGCATTTACAGGATCAACAGGATTTAATGTTGATGGCAACTGTGATTTAGTTAATGATAACAATAAGTTGCAGCTAGGAAATAATGCAGACTTACAACTTTATCATAATGGCAATAATTCTTTTATTGAAAATTATACTGGAAATTTACATATAAAAGGAAAAAATGGCGAAGAATCTATAATTGCAATTCCTGACGGAGCAGTAGAGTTATATCACAACAATGGCAAGCGTGTTGAAACAACTGCTAATGGAATAGAACTAGGATTAAGTCAAGGTAGTCACCCTGCTGGCGGTTTTGGTGGTGGCTATTATAGCGATATTATTATTAATAATTGTGCAACAAGTAGTGGGTCTGGTGGTGGGTCTGGTGTTGTTTTACTTTCTGGTAATGCTTCATGGGGAGGATTTATTTTTGCTGACCCACAAGAAGATCAAGCTGCTTATATAAAATACAGTCATAATGCAGACATCATGTATTTTGGTGTTGATGGTAGTGACAGAGCATATTTGGAAAATAATGGTTTTAAACCATCATCTGATAACACTTATGATTTAGGTGATAGCTCATATCGTTGGAGAAATCTTTACACTACTGACCTTAATTTATCTAACGAAGGTTCATCTAATGACGTTGACGGAACTTGGGGAAGTTATACTATACAAGAAGGTGCTGATGATTTATTCTTGATCAATAAACGCAATGGCAAAAAGTATAAGTTTAATTTAACGGAGGTAAACTAATGGGAATATATATAGGTGGTACTGGTGCAGGTAATCAATTAGAGGATTACGAAGAAGGTACTTATACCCCTTATCTTGGTGCTAGTGGTAATTATGGCAGTACTGGCATGGTATTAGGTTATACAACTCAATATGGAGGGTACGTTAAAATAGGACATATTGTAGTTGTAAGTGTTACGTTACAATGGAATAGTAAAAGTGGAAATAATAGTAGTAATAATAGTGATTTAACTTTAACTTTACCTTTTAATGTTGGTAATATGAATTTTAATGGTTCTGGAACAATAAATTATAATGATAGTATTGACTTTAATGCTGACGCTAGAGGCATGCACATTGTAAATAGTGGAAATATTATGTATTTTGATAATGTTCAGCAAGGAAGCGGAAAACATAATGGCTATGTAGGGTCAGAAAACGTAACTAGCTCTGGACAATTTAGGATTGGCCTTGTCTACATGACAACTGCATAGACCGAAGCTACGTCTTTAAACTAAGCCTT
>Ga0160423_10004422_pt1 | contig 11561 bp, 8 predicted proteins | sample CRUFie14St8metaG_FD_108191 | JGI IMG/M metagenome (GOLD analysis project Ga0160423, IMG submission 108191) | Marine microbial communities from the Costa Rica Dome - CRUD Field 142mm St8 metaG | ecosystem: Environmental > Aquatic > Marine > Oceanic > Photic zone | place: Costa Rica: the Eastern... | reverse complement strand
CCATCCACGTCAAAACCGGTGTGGACGCGGAAACCACCTTCGTCACAGGGTGCCTGTGGATCGAAGTTCTCGGATTCAACCAGCCATGGCGCAGCAAGGGTTTCCTGCGGTGTGGCTACGATGAGGGCATGGTTGTAAACGGCGAGCAGCAAGACGGTCACCAGGGCCAGTGTTTGAAGCACGGTGAACCACCGCCGATGGCGATGAGAAGTGTGCGCTTCGTGGTGTTCTTCGTCGTGCGTTTCTCGTTGTGAATCCTGTCCGGATGCTTCCTGTTGTGCAGAGGGTTGCATGACCGAAGAAAAGGGCTTCAATCGTTGTTAAACTACCGCCGTTCATTATCATCCTCGTGAGGGTGAGGGGGTGAGTTCATGAGGCATCAAGGGGTGGAAAGGCCATGCAGCCCCCTCAACGCCTGCTGGACCAGCTGGCGGGAAAGGAAGGGAAAACGCGTCAGAAGGCCGCACGCCTCGTGATCGATTTGGCGGATACGGCAAACGCAGACGGTTATCTTTCTGTGGTTCACGCTCACGTTTCGGGCGTTTCTGTCATCACCGGCGGTCATGGTTTGCGCCGCTTTCTTCAGGATTTATCCGCCGATGGCGACGGTGAGGTGGCCATCCCGACCACGCTGAATTCCGCCGGATGCGATAAGGAAAAAATGGAAGAAATGGACATTCAGTGGCCGGATTTTCTCAAACAACAGTTCGAAATCGTCCATGCCTATCAGGAACTCGGTATCGACGCCACCCTGTCCTGCACGCCCTACGATCGGGGTATTGAAGGTGAGAGCGGTATCGCATCATGGGCTGAATCCAATGCCGTTTGTTTCTCGAACACGTGGACTTCGCTCATCACCAATCGCGAATCCGGGCTTTCTGCTCTGGCCACGGCTTTGACCGGCTACGCTCCCCGATGGGGTCTACACCTCGAGGCCAACCGTGCGCCGAACCTCAAAGTCCATCTCGACTGTGAAATGAATCATCTGGCGGATTGGTCGGTGTTGGGTGATTGGATTGGAAAACAAGTGCGTCCCGATTGGGACATGCCCTACGGACCCATGCCCTACATCACCGGTATGCCGTCGCACATGTCGTTCGCTTCGAAGAAAGCCTTGACCGCGGCTGCGGCCAATTACGGCTGCGCCATGTTGTGGGCAGAGGGCCACACGGTGGCTCCTCCGTTGCCTCAACACGAGGACGGCACGTTCGCACCACCTCAAGGTGGCTGGCAGGGCGAGTTGACGTTCACGGTCGACGATCTTCGCCAGCGTTACGACGAACTCGCTCCCAAAGGGCGAGTGGACCTGGTGGTCATCGGTTGCCCCCAAGCCAGTCTCGAGGAGTTGCGCATCACGGCCTCTGCTGTGAGGAGCCACATGGAGATGGGCCGAAAAATACCCGACCACCGGCTATGGGTCTTCACCAGCGGTGAAAATTACGACTTGGCCGCGGCGGACGGCACGATTGAATTGCTCGAGGAAGCCGGAGCCCTCTTGCTCAAAGACACCTGTCCGGAGGTCACGCCTTACAACCGCAGCAAATACAACCACTTGCTCACCAACTCGCTCAAGGCTGAACACTATTTGACCAGCGGGTTGAACCGTTTACCCACCTCGGTCATGCCGATTCAAGACTGCGTTGCACATGCCATCGATGCCTCACTCAGCAGCGGTCAGGCTCCTGTCCTCAAAGCCAAAGCGCAACCCCAACACGCCTCTGCGAAATCACACCAAACGGGTGAAGCCCTGCTCAAAGGGTCCGGCCTCCGGTCGCAAGACGCTTTTTCCGTTCGCGGCCGTGCCTTGGTCACGGACGTCCCCATCACCTACTTGGGCTACGTCAACCGAGATACCGGGGTGATTGAGGAACCGGGCCACCCGCTTGACGGCGTGGCGATTGAAGACACCGTGCTGATTTATCCAAAAGGCTCCGGATCGACGGTGGCACCTTATGTTCTCATGGGGCTCATCTACACCGAAAAAGGTCCCAAAGCCGTGGTGAATCGAGACATTTGCCCGCTCACCCTCCCCGCCTGTTCTTTGCTCGGACTGCCCTACGGGCATGGCTTTGATTCGGACCCTTGCATGGCCGTGAATACCGGAGATACGGTTGAATTCAGTCGCACAGCTACCGGTGTCCAACTCAAGGTCGTGGAGCGTGTGCAGCCATGAGTCGTCGCGTGATCGTCACCGGCGGGGCCGGTTTTATTGGCGCCGCATTGGTGGAACGTCTGCTGGTTGAAGGCCATCGTGTCGCCGTATTGGATAATTTCTGGCGAGGTTCCATGACCAATTTGTCCGGCGTGATCGACCACGCACACCTTTCGGTTGTGGAAGGTGACGTAACCGTACCCGAAGACCTTGAGCGGTGTGTTGCTGCGCTCGGTGGCGTTGACCTCGTTCACCATTTGGCAGCGATCAACGGCACAAAGTGGTTTGACGAAGCGGCCATCGACGTCATCAATGTCAACATCAACGGCACGTTGACAGCGCTTCGAAAGGCTCAGGAATGGGGTGCTCGATTGGTCTTCGCCTCTTCGCCCGAAGCCTTTGGTGAAAACGAAGACATGCCGCTGCACAACGAGGACAACAGCATGTTTCCTTCCGCATCCCTCCACCAACGCTTTTCCTACGGGGCGAGCAAATACCTTGACGAAGTGGCGGTTCAGCACGCTGTTCGGAAGGGTTTGGACGCTCGCATCGTGCGACCCTTCAACGCTTACGGCGCTACCATGCTTGGCGACGAGTACGGTCAGGTGGTGGGGATGTTCTTCAACGCCGTCAAAACACAGCAGCCTATGCAACTCCACGGTGACGGCCTCCAAACCCGATGCATGACGTACATTGATGATGTTGTGGAGGGGTTCTACCTCGCAGGTGAATTGGACGTCGGGGTCGACGGCAGCACCCTTTCCGGTCGGGGCTTCAACATCGGTTCCACCGAAGAGGTGAGCATGCGATTCCTTGCGGAAAGCGTGAACAAAACCGTCGGTACCATGGCGGTTGACATGGTGGTCGGTGGCGGTTATCCCGGGGATTCACAACGCCGTCTGCCGGACACTTCTGCGGCCGCGTCCTTGCTCGGCTGGACGGCACGAGTTGACCTTCGAGACGGTTTGCTAGCGACTTGGCAACGGCTTCAAACCGGGCCGTAGTGCTTCTCAACGCGCTGCGTCCAACCTTGCGGGGACGGCGTCATGTCGTCTCGGCCGTGTTGACAGAGCACATCCAGGCCGCCAGCGGGCATCGTGGTGGTGGAAAACCACACGGCTTCAACTTTGAGGACGGTCAGGGTGGCCACGGCATCGGGGAGGGGGTGTTCTTCCACAAAGCTGGCTTCAACGGCAGCCACCGCTTCCTTGAGGAGGAGCGGCTGGTCTGTGACGGTTTCGAGTGGAAGCAATTTTCCTTCGTCTTCGCCCCTTGGAAGCGGCGTGGCCGTTTCGTCAACAATGATAGCGCCACGTGGTGTGGGCGGCATCACGTTCAGCATCACCTTTGACCCACCTCTGAGGTTGTGGAGGGTGTCTCTTGGGCGCTTGTCTTTGTGGATGGAGAAGGAGGCTGTCAGGTAGGGCGGCGAGGTTGAGACCTGCATGACCGAGGAGAGCGGTGCAAAATTTCGCTCGCCGGCCGAATCAACCGTCCCGGCAACCACCACGGGCCGCGGGGAAAGCACACTGTTCAACCAGCTGCTTCGCTCAACGTGCCCCATGCTGTCGGCGCTGAGTCGGTGCACCGGTGCCTTCGTCTCGTTTGTGTCGTCAAACCAGCGGTCAAGGGTGCCGTTAGCGATTTCCTCCAGTGCATGTTGGTTGAACTCAATGTAGGCTTCCCATTTCGGGACTTCCGCTTCTTCGCCGCGCGCTCGCTTACGTTGAATCGACGCTTCGGCGTAGGCGTTGCACTTTTTCAAAAAGGAGGCCACGGCGGTCCGTTCATCCTTCACGTCATGACCTCCCTGCGTAGCTCGTAGGTCTCCCGACTCATGAGGAAGACGGCAGGGTTTCCTCCCCACACCTCGTAGGGTGGAAGGTCCTTGGTGAGGACGGCACCTGCAGCCAGAACGCTATGTTCACCGATGTTGTTGCCCGGAATCACGGTGGCATTGCCGCCAATGACAGCACCGGTGCCAACATGGACAGGGCGCCATTTGGTTCGGTCGTTTGAGGGTGGGAATTTGTCGTTGAGCAGAACGGCTGACGGGCCAATGAACACGTCATCGCCCAATACACATTCATCTGCAATATAGGCGCTGCCTTGGACTTTACAACCACGGCCAAGCACCACGCGTTGGCCGATGTGAGCGAGTGCGCCGATCGAACACTCCGGGCCGATTTCAGCCTCCCTTCCAATGTGACACGGCCACCATGCAACGCCCCCTTGGTCGAGGTCAACACGTTGACCGGACAGGGGAAGGTCGACCATGACGCTCCCTCATTCACCCATGCCAAGTTCTCGCATCAGCATGCTGACATGGCCTTTGGCTTTCACGTTGTAGCGGCACCATTTGAGAGTGCCATCCGGCTGAATTACGAACGTGGAACGTGCAGAACCCATGTACTCTCTTCCATAGTTCATTTTCAATCGCCAAGCGCCGTACGCTTGATGCAAGGTGAGGTCTTCGTCAACGAGCAGTGGAAAATTGAGTTCTTGCTTTTCGACGAAGCGCTGGTGCGATTTCCCGGAATCCTTGGAAACCCCCAGCACCACATGGTCTTCACCGGTCAACCGTGCCATGTTGTCGCGGAAATCGCATGCTTGGGTCGTACATCCCGGCGTGGAATCCTTTGGATAAAAGTACAAGATCACGGTTTTTCCTGCGTCAAGATAGGTTTGCAGGTTGTGTGTTTCGCCGGCTTGGTCCACGGCCTCGAAGGCAGGGGCTGGGTCGCCGGGGCTCAATTGAATGGTGTCGCTCATGGATGTTCCTCTGGATGCCCGCCACTAAAGGAATTGCTTTGTTTCTTCATACAATTTATGAGGATAATCGGAGCCAATTGCCTTTGTGTCCAGCGTATATGCAAAATGAATAAATTAGGCCTCACTGTGGGTATTTCATCCGTCTCCAACCGATTCTTTCAATAACTGGCAGGACACAGAGAAAGATATGGTCGGTTCGCGCATGTCCCGTAAAGCGCGACGGCACTTCAAGAAAATTCAGAGGGCTGAGAGCAAATACACGCTTCAAGAAATTGCCAGCGCCATTCAAACCGATTTGGACAAGCGCCACCTGAGCTACGACGAAGCGTTGACGCTCGGGAACATGATTCAGAACCGAGCCGATCAGGTGCCAGGGGACAGCATCGTGTACGCCATTTCGGACCGTGATGCTTACCGACGCACCCTGGAACTCTACCTGAGAGACGCATTGCTCACCCGCACCGAACAATTACTGCTGTGGGAAGAACGACGTCGATTGGGCATCTCCGACAGCGAACATGAAGCCCTGCTCAATCAATTGCTCGCCCAGTGGAAGCGCCAAGGAAAGTCGGTGACCATCGACCGATTCCAAAAACCTGAGAAGGGGGGTGCGGATCCTGTCTAAGACGACCCTTCCCATCTCGCTGGTCATGATCATGCTCATGGCCAGCCTTACGCCACTGGCCGTTGCCAACCAAGGGCGTTCAACGCCCGACTTCGTCGTTTCATCCTTTACGCTCGATGACGCAGGTTCCATCAGCCTCGGCGCCGGGTATGAAGTGGAGGACGCGACCCACGTGGTGAGTGTTCAGGTTCAGAACATTGGACTCGCAGCCGGTCAAGCCTCGCTGACCCTGTTGTTGCAGGGCACCTCATCCTCCGGTGATTTGGTCATTGACAGCACCGATTTAGGCATCATCGGCGCCGGTCAGTCAAGCGCAGTGACCGTTTTCTCGTGGTCGGCCACGCTGGGCGACAACCAAATTCTCAAGGCACGAATCTCATCGACGTCTGACGTCACCACCAGCAACAACGAAGATCAACTCATCGTCAACGTCAGTCGCTATCAGAACAGCAGCGTCCCCGAGGAGTCATCCAACATCCCCAAACCCCCCGCCGGCGGGAACAGCGTGGTCTGGTCCCCCATCGTTCACGACTTCAACGTCAGCGTTCGAAACGACGGCGTGAAGAATCAATCCGCTCGCTTTTATCTGAATTTTACCGAGGTGGGCAACCCGAGCAACACGTTCTCAGAGATGTCTGAAATCATCCCCACCGTTCGACCGGGTTCAATCCATCTTGGTGGCCCCAGCCTCTATCCCGTGAACATGGACTTCGATGCAACATCCCTTTCCGGACGATATGCGGTCGTGGGTGAGATGTACGTCACCGGCACCGGTGGGTGGACAAAATCCATTCAATTCCTCAGCTATGACGTCGTCTTTTCTTCGTACGACTTTGAATTGACAACGGCTCACGACCGAAGCGTCGAACCCGGACAAACCTCGCGCCTGACCTTTTCAATCCAGAACACGGGCGTCAGCGTCGACAGCTATGCCGTTTCGGCTGCTGGAGTGAGTGGATGGATCAGCAGTGTATCCCCCACGCCGGCAACCGGTACGGCCATGCCGGGCGTAACTCGGTACGTGTTCGTGGACGTTGCCGTTCCTGCGACCGCGTCGCGGGATGATTCTGAAGTGGTGACCCTCACCATCACCTCAGCCAACGACAACCAAATTTCACGGACTGCCACCACCGTCGTTTTGGCTGATGAATCGTACAACGGAAGTGTCGAAATGGACAGCGATGTCAAGGATGTCATTCCGGGTCAACCCAAAGATATTCAGGTCAAAATCACCAACGAAGGAAACGCCGACACGGTCTTCCTTCTCTCGGGTGGCATCTCATCAAACCCAATCAACTGGGACCTCGAGTTCTCCAGCCAGACCACTCGAACCATGGCACCCGGAGAAACGCTCAACGTGACGTTAACCGTAACGCCGCCGGTGATCAAAAACCCCTTGATTGAAGCGGAGTACAACGGACACGGGGATACGCTGACCGTCTGGGCGCAAGCCGTGTCCATGGACGGCGGCGTTCCAAGAGTCGCCTCCACGCCCGTTCAAGTTCTCCCGGTCATCGTGGTCGACCCTGGCTTGCCCACGGAAACCATCAACATGACCGTGGAGCAGCTCATGCAAGCCCAGCAGGGCCAAGGTTTGCAAGAAATCCTCAACCTGGACGTCGAAGTTCGCCATAACCTCGTCACCGAACTCTCGGAAACCGTTGACACGACGTTGACGTTGGGGACCCCCGTCTTCACTTCCGATTCCACAGGAGGCTTCAACGAAGCCGGACGCTGGGCCGTGGGCCTCACACCAAGTTCCTTGCCCAACATGAGCCTTGGCGAAACGGCCCATGCCGTGATGACCGTTCAGGGGCCAGGGGATAACTACTCCGTTGCCGGTTCGCTAAGCATCCCCATCACGGCCACGCCAACCCTGAGTGCTGCTCACGGAAGCTCCAACGTTCTTCCCACGGCCATCACGCAATCGCTCACCATCAACATCCCTCCGGTGCTGGGGGCAGAGGGCCATAACGGGACCGTCTTGGACGCCATGGTTGGTGAGGAGGAATCCTATCAGATTGATTTGGGCAACACGGGCAACAACATGACCTCCTACCGCCTCGCTCTCGCCGGCGTCCCCAATGGATGGGACGTTTCGTTCTCTTCAACCGCCATCATGCCTTCCACCACGGTCCTTGGCGTGCCTGCTGATGTCGCCAATCATCCCTCGAACGTCTCCGACCACATTGTCAAGTTCCCGTTGGTGGTCACCACCGACCCGGAGGCGCCGGCCAACAGCGTTGAACAAATTACCATAGAAGTTCGAGAAATGGACTCCGGCGCCTACATCACGAGCTTTGATGTCCCGGTTCGGGTTGGTGAAAAGGTGAACGCGTCGCTTTCACCCACCAGCCAAACGGTGAACATGTCCATTGGGGACACCATCACCACCAGCCTGATCGTCAGCAACGACGGGAACACACCGGCTCAATTTGCCGTTTATCTTGATACTTCGAACGCAGGAGAAATTGACTTCGTCCTGGAGACGCCAACCGTGATCCAAATCGGCGCTGGCTACGAATCCACCGTACGCGTTCGGCTGACCCCCAGTTCCGATGCGTTGGCCGCCGCAAATTACTACGCTACGGTATGGGTTTCGAACGCAGAATCTGGCCTGAACCTCTCTTCAAATATTTTGGCCAACATCAGCGAACAACACGGTATCGTGGTGAGTACGTCAGATCAAATTGGTGTGGTTCCCGGTGAACCGCAAACCGTTGATTTCTCAATTGTGAACAACGGCAATCTTGTTGAAAACATTGTTGTTGAAACCACCGTATTCCAAAACTGGACCGTTTCGCCGTCGAGCCTTCCACTGACGCTGGATGTTGGTGATTCCTACAGCGGCTCGTTTACCGTGGATGTTCCCGCCTTAGGGGGCGAGGACAGCATGCTCAACGGTTCGCTTTACCCCGTCACCATGCGTGTTCTCAACGCCACCACACAGGAGGAATTGGAGTACCACCGATTCAATCTCATCGTCACACCGCTGTTTATCGTCGAGGTGGAGGACTGGCCGGCCACCATGGATTATCATCGTGGCATTTCTCGAACTTGGGATGTGACGCTCACCAACATGGGCAACAAGGACGTGGAGGTGAACATTACCTATGCCTTGTTCCAAGCAGGCTTGACCTTACCGAGCATTGACTGGGAAGTTGAGGCCACTCAATCCCCCTCTTCGCTCACGCTCTATCGAGGTATCCCCACCGACCTCACCTTTTCCGTTCGCAGCACGGAGATCAAACCTGCGCTCACACTCGCGGCAAATCTCTTGGTCACGGTTGAGCCTGTGGAGGACGACGTCCAAGGTTCGGCTGAGTATTCCACCGAACTGCGCATGAATCGCTTCTTTGAACGAGGCGATACGGAGGTAGTTCCACCCACAAGCGGGACTGAAGTCGTCATCCCACTCGAGTATTCGCACATCCCCACCGGGCCGGAGAGTGCGGTCGCCTACGAATTGGAGCTCTGCCGTGCTGAACGTCTTCTGGACCTCAATGAGTTCCGTGAAAACCCCGAAGATAACAGCTGGTCGTTCGCTGTACGTATCGACGACACGGATTATCCGCTGAACATGTCGGCATACTGTGGGCCGACCTCCCTCGGCCCCGATTCGAGAATCACCCTTCCGAGTCGTCAACCTTGGGTCACCGCAGATCCCATCCAAATCGTGGTCACCCCACCGCCATCTCCAAACTACTACGCAGACGACGGTTGGGATTTGACCCTCCGACTGTACCATCCCGACGAAAACAACGGCTACACCGTGTTTGAAGAAGACACGTTCACCTACAACTTGGCCGTGTTTGCGAACCCTGCTATCATTGCGCAAGGTCCTGCAGACCCGAAGGCGTTCCTCGAAGGCGTGGACACAACCTATTCGGTAACCGTCCGAAATCTCGGGACTGCCAGGGTTCAGAACACGACCGCTACATTGGATTGCCATGGTGATGTGGAAATCCTCAGTTCGCCCGGAGCGGTCGAGCAATTGAATTCCACCGACGAGCACACCTTCACATGGGACGTGAAACCCGTCACCATCGATTGGTGGGAAGTGAAGAAAGAGATTTTCTGCGACGCAACCCTCTCCTACGGATTTATTGGTTCGGGCAACGATGAAAGCAACGACAATTCAGCCGCTCTGCGAGAATCCGGTCAGGACTTTGGCCAAGAAACCGTCCAGTCCTGGTCGCCAGATCTATCCATTGCTTTTGTTGCCTGTGTCGTCGCTGCGCTTCTGTCCTTCATCTTTGTACGCCTGGCCAGCCAGTCAGAAAAGTGGCAACTTGGCGGCGTTTACGCCGGTGTGCTCGCCTTTGGATTTGCCTTCCACCTCTTCACCGTGCGCTACTGGGGCCCTGCTGTGTTGGCCTTGTGTGCGCTTTGGATTTGGCGCATGACGTGGAAGAGCAGCGATGAATTCCGTCTCATCCATGAGGACTATCAGCGAGCTCGCAAAGGCGTCTCTACCGTCTATTCCGACCACTTCGAGGCGCTCAAAGACAGCCGTCGACAACTCACCATCATTCTCTCGATTCCCGTTTTAGGCATGCTCGCCATCGTGCTTGGCTTGCCACCTCAACTCTCGACCGATTCGGATAACCTGACGGTGATGGCGGTGTATTTCTTTGCCATCATGGTGGGTGTTTGGTACTTGCTGAAGCGTTCGGACAAGATGTACGGCAACCTGTACGGCCGCATGACCGACGCTGAAATCAGGTCCATTCGTATTGAGCGAGACCTCGGCGACCCGGCTCGCCTGCTGAACGACTTGGCCGACGAGGGTCTGGATTTCGGCGCGCTCCTCGATGAAGAGGCCCCTGAGCCCGAAGACGATTCCGGCAAACAACCCGCCGGCGACCTTGACTTCTCAACAACCTCGGAGGTGGAAAGCGATGCCTGATGACGTTATCAATGTCCCAGACGACGTGATGCGAGAGGAACGTGCACTGCGAGAGCAGGGCATCCGTGAAGCCTCCCAAACCTTGGAGCGCATCGCCAGGCAAGCCGCCAAACGAGAAAACCCTTCACTGGCTGAAACGGACATGGATCTTGGCGAGGCCAAGGTCCACCTCAGCCTCCATCAACTTGGCAAAGCCAAAAAGACCCTCAAGCGTGCTGAACGCACGCTAGCTGAACTGGAAGAAGACGTCCTGCACCTTCGCCGCAGTATTGCGATGCTGCATCGGCTTTTGGTTCATAAGCATATTTCGCTGGAGGAGGCAGAACGCATTCTCTACAAACTGCGCGAAGCCACGGCGGCTGCTGAAATTGGCGACATCCGGGCCTCAACGGAAGAAGTCGAAGATCTCCTTGAGGACATGATCGGTGGCAACACCTCAACCCTCAACCCGTTCTTGTTCCGTCACTTTTGGATGGGCGTTGACACCCGATGGCCTGCGGGCGGTGAGACCGGTGTCCTTCTCGTACGCATCATCAACGACGGCCCCATTCCGATGCCCATGCTTCGCCTCAAGCCTCCGGTTCCCGAGGGATGGACGGCCACGCCTCCCAACGTGGATTTGCCGATCATCGCCCCGGGTGGAAACATTCCGCTTCGGTTTGAGATTCAGCCGGATTATCGCCTCTCATCCGAAGACATCCCGCTGACTCGGAAACTGTCCGTAGCCACTGCTTACGAGATGCGTTCCGGCGAAATCACGGTCACCATGCGTGTTCAAAACCGCTCGATGGAACCTCTCTCCGAAGTCCTCCTCACGCCGTGGATTCCATCTGGATTTTCCACCGACGAAGTCCCGTTTATCCGCAACCTCGCTTCCGACGAAGTGGCCGTTATTCGCATGCCGCTTCGCATCAACCTTGGTCAAGGAGGTGCTCTTTGACCGCATCACATTCCACCCGCAGAGGCGGGCGGTAAAAAACAAAAAATGGTGAAAAACATGAAAAACGAAATGAAAAACGAAAACCGCGACAATGTTGCGGCCATCGGTATTGGTGCAATGATTGTCTTCATTGCGCTGATCTTGGTCGCAGCAGTGGCTGCTG
>Ga0160423_10004421_pt1 | contig 11562 bp, 11 predicted proteins | sample CRUFie14St8metaG_FD_108191 | JGI IMG/M metagenome (GOLD analysis project Ga0160423, IMG submission 108191) | Marine microbial communities from the Costa Rica Dome - CRUD Field 142mm St8 metaG | ecosystem: Environmental > Aquatic > Marine > Oceanic > Photic zone | place: Costa Rica: the Eastern... | reverse complement strand
CAACAATGACTGATTGTGATCCCGTGATTATCTCACTAATAACTTTTTCGGGTGGATATGGTGAAACCATTGAACTAAGTCTTGCGGCTGGCTTGCCCTCAATCAAAACTGAAAGGTCACCAGTGTATATTTTACCAATACCCTCTTTACCAATCACAAGGGAATCAACTGTGGCAGCAAACAAAGCCATTAGATTTCCACCCATGCGGATGTCACTCCGCTTGTGCTTCCATCAGAAAGATAAACAAACAATCTTCCCGATCCGGTGTTCAACCAATATTGTCCGATGTTTGCAACCGGAGGCACGAAGTTGCCAACAAATTTTGCGTCTGTTTGATTTGATCCACGAATACCACTTAGAATATTATCAGTGGTTACCGCTGTTCCTGAATTAATTGAGTTTTCAAAGGTAATACCGCTTGGCTCGATGATTGGTCGCGTTGTTTTAAAATACTTTACAAAATCATTTTCAATATTATTGACTGCTTCTAAAACGTTTTGATCTGTCAGCGGTCTAGTGGACTCAAGATTAAATTTAAATGGTCTTCTTTCCACGTTGTCGTTGTAAAAGGCTCGGAGACTATCTATTTTTTCGTTTGATAAATCTGAGTGAACTTTAATGATTTCTGCATTTGTCATCGGTCGATCAATGCCATGACCACCCTGCGTAATCATTTCAATGAAGTGATATCGTGCCGATGTGCCTTTAGGAAAAGATGTGTATACAGAATACTCAGGCTCATCCTTGAATTCAAAAAAATCAAAGCCTTTCGCTAAAATTATTTTGATAGAGCGTTCACCATTCGCTGTAAGATCAACTACATTTTGAAAAGTAGGCATACAAAAACTCCTTAGTCACTATTCAACTTGATCGGAAAACCACGAATTGAAGTGCCAGCCGGTCCAGTTATATCTATTTTACCTAAAGTATTCAGATCAAAATTACCATTCACCATGACAGACAAATCATCTGTTACAGTCAGTCGAACTTTACCATTCAAAATTAAACTTGTGTCACCATCAACTTGAATGTTTGCATTACCCTTAACGTGAACATCGTCATCACCAAGAATCGCTGTATAGTTTCTATTAACAACTTTCAAAACCCTCTCGCCATCGGGTCCAAACTCCTCAAAAGATCCGCTCCTATGCTGAGTGTGTATTCTCTCCGCACCGGGGGTGTCATCAAATTCTTGAACGTGACCACTTTCCGTAAACCTTACATGGTTAAATGGATATTCAGCCTCATATCTTGGTGCAGGCTCAGAGATTGAAGCAAACGTAAACATCGATCCAAAATGTTGAGCCATCTCATCAAGATTCTGTTGTCTGTTGATAATCGGTAAACCGCTATCACCTGACGCTAAAGTATTCGTATCAGAGAAAACGTTTGGACCCTCTTTCAAAGGATATTTTCCGGTTGGATCTCTGAAACCACTATCATCATCATTCAGAGGAACACTCTCACCACCAATTGATCCTAAAATTACCGGCAGTTGTGCGTTTTCACCATCTCTGAAAAATCCAAAAACCCATGTGCCTTCAACAAGCCCAAGGGGTGTTGTGCCGATACCATTCATCGCTGCCGATGTAATTGGCTGAACTGGGTGCGCCCATGGTAAGTCTTGTGTCGGAAGATCAACTTTATTTTCTGTATGATATCCAAGACATCGAACTCGCACTCTACCCAGTTGTTTAGGGTCGTTCCTATCCTCTACCACACCTTGCCACCAATGAAATTCATTTAACATTAAGCACCCACTCCTTCACTTGGTTGCAACTGAACTGTTGAAGATTCAGTTGTCTTGAAATTTTTACTTAAACCAAGTTTCATTCTATGACTTTTTGTAATAAAGTCAATCACATGTGTGACCGAATCAACTAGGTAAGTTGTTGACAATTGCTTGTCAGAAGAATTATCTTGAGAGGCAGTAGCAGGCGGTATAAGAATTTGCACAGTATTACCGGCTTCGATGAAGTGCATACCAGAAGTGTTTACCTCCATGTAGGTGTCCATGGATAGTGCCTCCTCACTGCGAACCAATTGTTGAACATCAGCGTGTCCGAAGTCCCGTTCATCAATATCTCTACTAAATCTTGACTTATTAAATCTACCCGAGGCTATGTCTTTTGTAAAAACGTTATGTACCCCATCACTTACCTCAGTAAATCTTGGAGAAATTTTGTTTGGATTAATTACAGGATACCTGCCAGTCACCCGACCCACATATCCTTGATTGTAAGAAAAGTTACTTTTGTAGTAAGTCTTATTTGTCATATCATAAACATACATTGTTGACTGAAAAGCACCATCTCGGATTTGCATTGATCTTTTATGTGAGCCACCAATTTCGAAATCATCCATGTCATAAATGTTCATGATTGGTCCGGGGTTGTATTGAGAATTGTATTGTGCATCGACTTGACTTTTAGTCAAAAGTATAAGTGGTTTTTGCTCATACAAATATTGTCTGGGGGCTAACTTGAAACCTGTATGTGTCTCAAAAAACATGTAGCCCTGTTGTCCATTATTTGTTTCAAGATCGTGTGCGATTTCTTTAATTTTATACAAAGCCCTAGAAAAAGGAAATGCAATTTTCAACTCCTCAGTTGTTTTGCCCGTGACTTTTAGAAACTCATAATTATCATCAATCATTGCCAACGCTTTGTCTGATGGTAGTCTCTCCAAAGAAATTTCTCTAAAGTTTGGCAGACTTGTTGTAACCATAGCCTTGCCAGAAGTTGAGTCTCCCCCACTTCTATCGTAAAAGTAGTTGCTCGTAAGATTTCTAATAATATCAATTGCATTCCCACGAACCGACTGACTCTTCACACTGATGTCATTTAAAAATAAAGATGGACTCACAAGGTGTAATGCTTCAAACTGTGCCGTTTGTTTTGTGCCTCTTGTTTTTGATACAGTTTCGTACACTTTGAATACTACGGTGGCTGGTGTCTCAATAAGTTTTTCATCAACGAAACCACCCATGCCATCTTGCATTCTTTTTGGCAAGGGTGTTCTATAACTTACCACCACATAGCAGGCTTCCGTAAAATCAATTATTTCAGAGAGTCTATTGTTGTCTGTCAAAACTAAAAGACCCGTTTGAAAACAGTCAATCATATTTTCATAAATGATTAATTCTTTTACGAAGTCACCACTATCCAGTTCAATGAGAGTGTCTGGAGTGTAAAGATAAATTGAGTTAATTACAACATCATCTTTCTTTTCATAAGATTTACGACTCAAGTTTGAAGTATCAGACATCGCTCAACAGTTTCCTCATTTCAAGTTCGACCTGTGAAACGATTGAAGGGTTGGGCAGTTTCAATGTGCCACTGGTCATATTTTTGACAATTTCATAATCAGAATTTAGAACACGATATTGATTAACTGATGTATCAGACGTAATTAAAGATGTAGGTTCAGCGTATTCAAACAACTGAGTGTTTGTTGCCGGTGCGTCACTGACTCCAATCTCAGATGTTCTATACTTGCCAAAAAGTTTTGATCTTGTGTCATAATCAGACAGATCTAGTGTGCCGCTTGAGAATCCTAAAGAGTCAACCAAAAAGAGAAAACTTTCATCAGTGACACCACTTGAATACTGAGGGACGTTCATTGTCTCGCCAGCACCATTTTCCATTGTGCCGGAAACAATTAAACTTTTTCCATTTGCATTTTTGCCAAATACCAGTTCTCCGTCACGGATGAATTCTCCCGTGATCGAAGAATGATAAAGTGCGGTCACTCCCTCTGGACTTCTGGCATCAACAGAAAACAATATGTTACTATTTTGATCATACGAAATTATGATTGTCGAAAATTTACCATCCTGTAAATCGTAAACGTATGTGTCATCCGTCACTGTGCCTTGTGATCCTGTTGTGCTGGTGGGACCAAAAAGATAACCATTTCCTTGAATCTTCGTATCACCGATTGAAGGGAATGTATCTTTGGAGGGAGTTGATGCAATCATAAGTTTTGTGCCATTTGAATACATTCCCCAATCTTTAGTTGAAAGAACTCTTCTCATGTTTGATGTGTGATACACATCTTTTCTGGTGATAACACCATCACTTGGGAACCCATCATATGTGACTGTCCCACCAACCTCAAATTTTTCCAGCGGCTTAAATTTGAAAATTATGCTGCCCTGTGTTGCCCCTAAACCAGTAAAGGTGTAACTCGCTGATGTGCTTCCAATCTTAAGAGATGAGACACCTCCAAAGAAGTCTCTAAAATCAAAAGAGCAAGAATCATTATCACCTGTTGACGCGGATAAAGCGTTTGCACCAAGCACTCTCTCTGATGATCCGTAAAGATATTTGTAAAGAAGGGTGTCGCTAAACAAAGTTGTATTTTCAAGTCCATCTGTTGTCGAACTTGTAACACCAAGAGATAATTGAGTGCCGTTCGCATCAGGAATTGTACCAAGGGGGTCTAAGTGGGGTGTGGTCACTCCCAATCCAAAGTGGTGTAATGATGCTCGACCAATCTCATCAACCCTAGCGATATTAGCATTTAAAATTTCAGTGTCGTTTCGAACGATTGCAATGTCATCACTCTTTTTAAAAGTGCCGACCTGCTCATACAGTTGTATTTTTGAAAGATTTTTATCATAATGTTTGACGAAAGCATAGTTGTTTTCATCATATGAAACGTTGCCTGTGTCTCCCTCTCTACGCATCACAAGATCACCGTTCTTAATCTCATCATAAGTTACACTAAATGGAAACGAAGATCCTCTTTCTGTGATAAAAATTGATTGTCCATCATACTTTTTATTAATAAAGTTATCCATTGAAATTGTATTGAGAGATGAGTCATACATCGGGTCAATCATCTCATTGAACATCATAAGCAACCAACTTAAATCTTCTCGTCCATATAAAGAGAGAGCGATTGACTCAAGAGTATCTGAGTCTTTCATTTTGTATGTCGTGTACGCACGATCCTTCTCAATAGATTCATTTGTAAAGACTGCCTGACGTAAAATGTTTTTTACGTTGACAATATTATCTTTGACTAAAGTTTCAGTATTAGGAAAATTTTTAAAATACATTTTAGAATCCTTGCATGACGAATTGCTTGTTGATCATAATCGCTTGAGTGAATGAAACATTCATATTCACTTGGACAGGAGTGCCATCGACAAAGAATGCAGACTTGGGATTTGGTGAGTAGTTCGTGTCAATCGCTGTGACAAAACATCTACCAAGTTTTGGCAACTCTGTATTTTCAATTAATGTAATAGTATTTTTCGAATCACCCTCTTCACCATTTTCAAGTGTTGTCACATCTTTAAATTCACTTGAGCCATCTCTACCAAAAGTATCCTTGACCGTATCATCACCAAGCAAAGTTGTTCGATAAAATTTGATTTCAACTTCGTGGGGTGCAAGATAGTTTAGCGTGCTTGGTGCAAGTTGGGGGACAGAATGAAATCTAAATGATTGAATAATATTTTGCATCATCACAGCCTCCCTCTTGCTGGTTGGAGCAAAAGTAAAGTTCATGGTAAAAGTTTTACGATTCATGCCTGAGAACATTGATTCATTTTTTGGATTGGAAACCACGCCAAACTGTCCCCGTAAACCATTATACAAATCTAGGTTGATACCAGTCCTATCTTCGACCGCTCTACCAATTTTGTCAGATGCCACACTGAGAAACCCTTGCTTAATACCTTGTGCCACTGCTGTCACATTTCCTGCTGCTGCCTCGTAAGTGTTTCTCAAAAAGTTTTGACTATTATCTTCGTATGAGATATTGTCAGAAAAAGATAATTGCGTAGGAACATACATGAAAACTCTGTCTTTTGTTGACTCAGAGGCTCTACTGACTCTTACATCTTTGTATCTTGAAAGTGTGTCTAAGTCTACCTGTTTTTGACTCACGACAACCTCATCGCCCGTAACTGGATCAACGAATAAATTAGCGTTACCTCCTTGCAATCCCTGTGTCGATAAAAAATTACTTTTATATTTTTCAAACACATCTGGGGTAACCTCATATGATTCAACTCCTGCCGCTCCCGGTGTGACAGTGTAAACATTTTGTGTCTCTTTTAAGGGTCCATAAGCATAGTTGTTGTCAATAAGACTTTGATTTCTAAATTTTACCTGAGCCATTTCGCTTGCATCGACTGAGAAAGCACCAGCGATGCCAGCAACTCCCGATACGGCAAGGGGCAAAAAGTTACCACTGTTTACAATGTTATTTTCAACTAAGTTTTCAAAATCTTTCTTAAAAAATTCAAACGAAACAACAGACGGAATCTTTGACAAATCACCCTCAAGGGCATCAAGAGGATATCTCATATCTCTCTCAATATTTTCTTCGCCTAAAATTTCACCTCGATCACTAAACTTGGCAGCATTTAATTCACTTGCAGCCTCAAACGCAAGTTCGCCAGCCCGATTTAAAAAAGTGCCTAATTTATCTCCAAGTTCTGTATTGACTCCAGAACCTTCAGCCAATGCATCACTTGAGCGTGTTTTACTTTCTGCCTCTGCGTTCGCTTCTGCTTCTCTCATAGTTTCTGCATTAGATAATGTTTTACTCGCTTCTGTATCTGGGACAAAAACTCCATCTTGCAGATCGTCTATGTAACTTGTGTCATTGGGAAGAAGAAACTCTGGATTCAATGGCTGATCTAATGGCTGTGGATTGTTAAACCTTTCAAAATACTGTTGCAAGAATCTGTTTGATGCCGGTCCCGCAACAGAAATATTCGGAACCGATGAAGATTGATTGATTGGAGATAAACCTACCTCATTTAAGAAACCCTGTACGTCTCCATTAGCAATCACTTGGTCAATCGTCTCTGCCGAGAATGATGAAACGTCATAAACATTACCATTGATGGTGAGCGTGAAATATGTCTCGTCAAAAAATGCCATTTTTTTCTCCTAAATATATGTATGGCTTACCGTGGTAAATATAAACCCAAGAATCCAAACAAATATGTTGGTGATCCAACAAAAATTAATTACCGATCCTTGTGGGAACGGAAGTGTATGCTCACGTTTGATGATAATCCAAACATAATCAAATGGGCATCAGAGGAGATTGCCATACCGTATTTATCACCTGTGGATAGAAAGCGTCACAGATACTACCCAGACTTCATGGTTGAACTAAAGAACAAAGAGGGCAAGGTTGAAACAATCATGATTGAAGTAAAACCAAAGAAACAAACGGAGCCACCAAAGCCTAGAAAAAGAAAATCAGTGACCTATCTCAACGAGGCAAAAACATACGCAATCAATCAGGCAAAGTGGGCTGCTGCTCAAGCCCTATGTGATCGCAAAGGCTGGACATTCAGAATCATGACGGAGAAAGAAATCTATGGCAAGTAATCCAGAACTGTCGCTCACCGTTGATTTTTTCAAAGATTTGGTTCCAATGTTTTCAAATCAAATTCCATCAATCAAAGATCTTAAGAATCAACTGATTCTTGAAACGACCGCACAGATGTCCTCGCAACTTGGTCGGTGTTATGTTTTTGGATACAGCAATCCAAAAGGTTATGAAAAGGGTGGCAGACTAAAGTATCATCATATTTTCCCTGCATCAATCATGATCGGAGAGGAGGGTGGAGATATGATCGGCATCAATCCGTATTACATACCACCCAGAGTGAGAGTTAAAGTTATAGACTTTTTCTTGAATAATTTGACAACAAATAGAAACATTGATGTTAATGACAGGACTGTTGTGATTTATCAAAAGATAAAAAACACCGCACTTGGTGAGGCAATGAAGCCTGCGATCAAAAGGTACATCAAATCAAGGATTAGTTCACGGGTTGTAAGACTTTCCCCCCGACTTTGGATAGACATGTATCTTGGTCAGACATCATCAAAGATGAATAAACTGTTTAGAGGGGCAAGTGTTTCAGAAGTTTACAAAGATTACCGAGTAAAGTTTCTTAGAAACTACTAAATAAAGATATGGCAGAAGGTTTATCAATCAATAATTTTCTCTCTTCGTTGAGCAAGCGAGGATATCAGCGAGGCAACAAGTATTTTGTTACCTTTCAATCCATACCCTTGATGCTTTCCTCTGCGATCAGAAACAATGGATTCTTGCGAAGAGATTTCAATAGAGAATTTAACTCTCGGGTGCAATCAGTTGAAGTGCCTTCTTTGGCAACTTTAACCTCTGATATCTCAGACCAAAGTGCGTATGCGTATAAGCATGTTTATGGTTTTAATATCAGTGACTCTCTGAGTCTCAGAATTCTTTCAGATGCATCAAATCGTTTCTATTCGGTGTTTCAAGATTGGCTTGAACTCACCACAGGAACAGTGAGTGCAGGACAGATCCCATATCGTAATACCCTAGAGTGTGACTTGGCAATCATTGGCTTGGATGATCAAGAGCGGGCAAGACACGGGTTCATGGTAAGAAATGCTATCCTAAGTTCGGTGTCAAATGGAAGTTTCTCTGACTCAGAAGAGGGCGTAGCACTCATGTCCTTTGACGTTGTTTTGAACCCAAGAAGCATGGATAGATTAAACTCAGTAGAGGCAGCAACTATTTTTAGATCAAACATTTAATATGAAAGGTTATCATGCAATTACCAAAAATTAAGACTCCTGAATATGTGATTGAATTACCAATCTCAAAACAAAAAGTAACTTACAGACCCTTCTTGGTCAGAGAAGAAAAAATGTTCATGATGCTCAAAGAGGCAAAGGATCAGAATCTTCTTGTAAACAACTTAAAAAAGATTGTTGAGCAATGTATTATTGATGGTCCCAATATTGATAATATCAGTTACAACGATTTTGAAATTCTTTTTCTGAGCATGAGAGTTAGATCGATGGGTGAGTCTGTTGATCTTTCGCTTAAATGTAAATCTTGTGGAAAGCAATCACCCGTGTCAATCAATCTTGATGATGTTTGCGAAACCACCAAAAAGACAGACATTGGCGAAGCAAAGATCATGCTCAACGAAGAGGTTGGTGTCATTTGCACACCGATCAAAATGTCAAGAATGGGTCAGGCTGCATCACTCACAGAAAAAGATACCGTAAACTCAGTAGCATTTTTCATCGACAAAGTTTTTACAAAAGATCAAGTTTACACTTTTTCTGAGATGCCATTCTCTGAGCAAAAGGCTTTCGTTGATTCTTTGAGTATGAAGCACATCACCGAAATCACTCAGTATGCTGAGAAATTGCCAACTGCCTCTTGTGAGGTTGACTATACCTGTGCAAGTTGTGGTGCGAAGAATAATCAAATTGTCAAAGGACTAGAGAATTTTTTTACATAAGCATGTGTCATGACAACCTTGAGGGACACATGCGTTCAAACTACATACTTTGCACAAGAATGAATATGAGTTTGGGTGATATTGAAGATTTACTCCCTTGGGAGAAAACAACTTACTTCTACATGATCATGGAGCAACTAAAACAAGAACAGGAAGGTTTCAAGCGAAGTGGCAGATCCTAGTGATAACAGTTTCATCGGACCAAGACCAATAGCAGGTCCGTCACCAGTTCCGACTGGTGGTGCTGATGTCCCATTCCGTGAAATTGTTGAGGCTTTGCAGGCTGAACAATCACAAGAAGAAAACATCCTACAGATTAGAGATAATGTCACCACTGACATTGTTCCAGATTTGAATGAACTTGTGTCTTTAAATAAAACTTCATCCCGCGAATTGCTGGAGGCAGAAGAGGAGCGTGCCGAAGAAGTAAAAGACGTTGAAAAAACTTTGTTTGAGAGACTAGGAGACAGAATTACGGGTGCGATTGACCTCGTAAAAAATACCATTCCTAACCCTCTCAGCATTGCCTTTGCAAACAAACTTGCTGATACCTTGTCTGTGCTTGGCTTGGCTGCTATTCCTGCCATATTGGTAAGAGGATTTAAAGTTGATAAAGAGGTCGCAGCCATCGGAGCGACATTACTTGCTATTAATAGAGGTTTGGTCAGCACTGTTTTTGCGATTCCAAAAATTTTAGGTGGTTTGGCTACGAGCGCAATAGCCTTCTTTTCTGGATCAAAACTTGGCACATTAGGAACAAGTATTGTTAGAGCAGTTCAAGCGGCAACATTATTTTTTGCAGACTCTCCAAAAATTATTCGTGGTATACAAATTGTCGTTGAATCTTTTGTCGCTGTGAAAAATTTTCTTGTTGGGACAGGGCGTTTCATTCAAAAAATTGTCACACCAGTTCTTAGGTTTCTTGGTTTTGCGGGCGGTATCTTTAAAACGATTGGACCCTTCTTTAAAGTAGTATCAGGTATCTTGGGAAAAATTTTCATACCCATCACAGTGGTGCTTGGCATCATCCAAGGATTGTCTGACTTCTTTAGATCTGGTGGAGAAGGAGGAATCGGAGGACTTCTCAAAGCGGTTGTTGGGGGTCTTTTAGAATCTTTTACTTTTGGACTTTTGGACATCGAAAGAATCTTTGGTTTCTTTGATCTGATTGCGACAAGCGTGCGTAAGGCAGTGAATTATTTACTTTTTGATTTTGAACGAGCAGCAGAACTTGAAAGAGAATTCCAAGTTAGAAGAGATGAACGACAGGCAAAAAGAGCAGAGCGACTTGCGTTGAGAGAGGGCAAGGCGACCAGAAAAACAATCGAGGAGGCATCCGAACAAGAACTTGAGTCAACTGATATTTTTGCAACCTTGAGTAAAGATCTTGATCAAATTCTGGGCTTGATCTCATCCTCAAACACCGGACTTCGAGATACGATGCTTGAGCAAAGTGCGGCAACTAATGGTTTGATTGCAGATTCAGTTGCGGCAAATGCTCAGGCTCTTGCCACACAGGGAGTAATAAGCGGTGGCGGCATGGGTGGTAGGGATTCGGGTGTCCCAACTCCCGCTCCGACAGTTGACCCTTACAATAGGGCAGGCGGACGCGACACTCCGGGTGGACCGAGAAACTAAACAAAAAACCCCCAACCGAAGTCGGGGGTCTTTGCACACATCACACCCGTGATGTTTAGTCCTCGTTAGCGAGCCGAGAGAAGTAGTCAAGAGCGGACTCTTCGCTGTCGGGTTCCACTGGTTGTGAAACCGATTCACTGACGGTTTCTGTCGTAACCGTTTCATCAACAGAGGTATTCTCTGCTGTATTGGTCGGCTGCGAACCACCGAGGACGGTATCCAGACGAGTCTTCAACTCATCGTAGGACTTGTAGTTTGCCGGATCGACAAACTCGCTGAGAGGATATTGGGTAGCCCAAACTTCCTTCAACTTTTCTTCGTCTCCCTCATAAAGAGCAGAGACAGAATCAAACTCCGACTTGTCATAGTTAGGATAACCAGCGACCTTGCGTTGACGCAATCGGAAGTTTGCACCTTGCCAGAAGTCGAATGGGATGATTGGATCTTCATCCGCAAACTCTGGCTTCATGGCATCCACCAACTTTTGATGAATCTTCATTCCATAACGGAACAGGAAAACCTTACCTTCATTTTCAGGTGCAGCAGGATCAGAAATCACAAGGATGTTGGAGACAAAGTTCTTCTTACGCTTTGTCTTTTGTGAAACCATATCCTTGTTGGCTTGGATGCCGCTGTT